>OCZT010001242.1_pt1 | contig 26435 bp, 20 predicted proteins | sample 1539031 | NCBI WGS metagenome assembly OCZT01 (sample SAMEA3539308, study PRJEB22396) | soil metagenome | biome: tundra; feature: field; material: soil | place: USA | collected 2010-05 | depth 0.15 m | reverse complement strand
TTGCTGGCGGCGTAGGAGAGCGTCGGGCCTGCAGCGAGGCGGCTCGTGAGGTCGCTCGCGTGCGCGAGCAGCTGATCATCGGGCACGACCCTGTTGGCAAGTCCCCATTCGAGCGCGGTTGCCGCGGGCACCGCCTCGCCGAGCATCGCCATCTCAAGGCCCCGGCCGAGCCCCGCGCGCGCCGCAACGAACGCCGAGGCGCCTCCGTCGGGCGCGAGGCCGATTTTCACGAACGCGAGCATGAAGTACGAGGACTCGGCCGCCACCACGAGGTCGCAGGCAAGCGCGAGCGAGCATCCGATCCCGGCGGCGAGCCCGTTCACGGCGGCGACGACGGGCTTGGGCATCTCGCGCAGGCCGGTGATGATCGGGTGGTGCACGCCGACCAGGCGCGTGTGGATGTCCCAGTTGCCATCCGAGCCCTCCGGGAAGCCCTCGGAGACGTCGGCGCCCGCGGAGAAGGCGCGCCCGGAGCCGGTGATCATCACGGCGCGCACGCCCCCGTCATGCGAGAGCTCATCGATCGCCCCGCGGAGCTGGCCGGCGAGCTCCGCGTTCCATGCGTTCAGCGCGTACGGCCGGTTCAGCGTCAGGGTGGCTGCTGCCCCGTCTCGGGTGATCTCAAGCAGCGCCGCCATCGCCCTCAGCCGGCCGTCGCGGCGGCCCGCGCCCTGCGTTTGCGGGCCGGCGCCGGCGTGGGCGCGTCCATCGAGAGAGTGCGGATGATCTCGTCGCGGATCTGGACCGCGTCGAGCGCGGCTTCCGAGGTCAGGGACTGGATCGCCAGCCCGTTGAGCACGGCATCGAGGCGCCAGCTCCACGGGATCGTGCCCGGGGCGTCGGCCGGCACGAGCCCCTCGAGGGCGTGGTCGATAATCGCGTACCAGCTGTGCAGCCGGTCCTCGATCGTGTGCCGCAGCGCGGGCAGCCGCACGGCCTCGCCGTATGCGTTGATCCACACGCGCCAGGTCTGGGTCATCTGCTCGTCGTCGGACAGCGCGTGGTCGAGCAGTGCGACGAGGCGCTCGCGTCCCGGCGGCAGGTCGCCCATCGCCTCCACGTACCAGGCCTGGGTCCGCTCGGACACGTAGATCAGCGCCTCGGTGAGCAGGTCCTGGCGGTTGTCGAAGTAGTGGTTGATCATGCCGGTACTCACGCCCGCCTCCTCGGCGACCATGCGCATCGTCGAGCCGGCGAACCCCTCGAGCGCGATCACTGTCGCTGCCGCGCGGCAGATCTGCTCCCGTCGAATCGGTTCCATCCCTAGCTTCGGCACCGCATTTCCTCCAGTCGATTCCCGCCCGGCAGCCGTTAGCGCTGGCGCGCGGCCAAGCCACTTGGCGCGTTGCACGTCGCCCTGATGCTAGCGGTTCGGCAAGCGTCAAATCTCGCCATTCCACGAGCTTGCGCCGAGTGGACCACGCACCTATAGTCGCATATCGAGTGATCGGTTTGCAACAACAACCTAGGTGAAAGGGATCGCACACAATGACCATCGAGCGCCTCAGGACGAACCCCGCCAGCGGCTTCAGCGACGCCGTCACCACATACGGTCCCGGGAAGCTCATACACATCGCCGGGAACGTCGGCTTCGGGCCCAACGGAATGGTCGTGAGCGGCGGCATGGGCGCCGAGGCGAGCGCCACGCTGGACAACATCGAGAGGAGCCTGAAGGAAGTCGGCGCCGACCTCTCGCACGTAGTGAAGATCAACGCCTTCGTCACCAACCTCGCGGAATACCCCGAGTACGCGGTGGTCAGGGCAGAGCGCTTCGGGGACAAACTGCCTGCCAGCGCGACCGTGATGGTCGCCGGGCTGCTCGTCGGAGCGCACATCGAGATCGACGCGGTCGCCTTCTTGCCGGACACCTGAACGCCTCGGAGCGCGTATACCGATCAATCGGTATAGTTTCTGCCCAACGTGAATGGTCCCTGCCCAACGCGAACGGAGGTCATGCATGCGCTGCGCGATCGACACGGGAGGCACCTTCACCGACCTCGCGCTCGAGCACGAGGGCGAGGTCCGTATCTTCAAGTGCTCGGCCACCCCGGCGAATCCGATCGTCGGGATCCTCGAAGTGCTCGAGCTCGCCGCGAGCGGGCTCGGGATGTCTCGCCCGGAGCTTCTCGGTCGGATCAGCATGCTGATCCACGGCACCACTCGGGCGACCAACGCGGTCCTCACAGGAGGCACCGCGAAGACCGCGCTGATCACGACGCTCGGCCACTGCGACGTGCTGCTGCTGCGCGAAGGCGGCCGCTCGCGCTCGTTCGACTGGAGCCAGGAGTACACCGACCCGTACATCCCGCGCGCGCTGACCTTCGAGGCGCCTGAGCGGATCGACGCGCAGGGCAAGGTGCTGCGCGAGCTCGACGAGCCGGCGGTCATCGAGCTGCTCGCCGACATCGCGTCGCAGCGGGTCGAGGCGATCGCCGTGTGCCTGCTGTGGTCGATCGTCAACCCAGTGCACGAGCAGCGCATCGGCGAGCTGATCGAGCAGCACCTGCCCGGCGTGCCCTACACGCTCTCGCACGCGCTGAACCCGACGCTCCGGGAGTACCGGCGCGCGTCCTCGACCGCGATCGACGCCTCGCTGAAGCCACTGATGTCCACCTACCTCAGCAACCTCGAGCGCGGACTGCGCGACGAGGGCTTCGCCGGCGAGCTGCTCGTGAGCTCGACCAGTGGCGGCCTGATGCATGCGCGCGAGGCGGCCACGATCCCGATCACGTCGATCAACTCCGGCCCCGCGATGGCGCCGGCCGCCGGCCGCCACTTCGCCGGAGCCTCGGCGGGCTCGGGCAACGCGATCGTCGCCGACACCGGGGGCACGAGCTACGACGTCTCGGTCGTGCGCGGCGGGCGCATCCCGATGACGCGCGAGACCTGGCTCGGCGAACCGCTCACCGGCCACATCACCGGCTTCCCGGCGATCGACGTGAAGAGCATCGGCGCCGGCGGCGGCAGCATCGCCTGGATCGACGACGGCGGCCTGCTGCACGTCGGCCCGCAGAGCGCCGGCGCCGACCCCGGGCCCGCGGCATATGGACGCGGAGGCGACAAGCCGACGGTCACGGACGCGTGCCTGACGCTCGGCTATCTGGACCCGGACCGCTTCCTCGGCGGCGCGATGACGCTCGACGCGCAGCGCGCCCGCGACGCGATCGAGCGCGACGTCGCGGTCCCGCTCGGCCTGGACATCGACGAGGCGGCCTCGGCGATCCTGGCGCTAGCGACCGAGCACATGGTGCAGGCGATCAGCGAGATCACCGTCGACGCCGGCATCGACCCGCGCGGCGCGGTGCTGATCGGGGGCGGCGGAGCGGCGGGCCTGAACAGCGGCGCGATCATGCGCAGACTCGGCTGCCGCGAACTGGTGATCCCAGAGACGGGCGCCGTGCTGAGCGCGATCGGCGCATTGATGGCGGACCTGAGCGCCGAGTTCTCCGCCGCCTGCTTCACCTCGACCGAGTCCTTCGACGCTGCGGGCGTGGACAAGGTGCTCGACGGCCTGCGCGAGCGCTGCGAGCGCTTCGCTGCAGGCGTCGGCGCGAGCACGCACGAGGTCGAGCTGATCGCCGAGGCGCGACTCGCGCGCCAGGTCTGGCAGATCGACGTGCCGCTTCGGATGGAGAGGTTCAGCGGCGACGAGGCCGCCGAGCAGATGCTGCTGACCGACTTCCAGAAGCTGCATGAGGAGATATTCGCCGTGCTCGACGAGCACTCGGCGGTCGAAATCGTGGCGCTGCGCGCGCGCGTCACCTGCCCGCTCGAGGGCCACAGCGAGGGCCGGCTGGCCGGCATCGCAGAGCAGGCCGCGTCCGAGCGGACCGTCTACTTCTCAGGTCACGGGGCCCAGCAGGCCCAGGTGCGGGCGCTCGGATCGCTCGAGCCGGGCGAGCGGCTCGTGGGCCCGGCGATCGTCGAATCGCCGCTCAGCACGGTCGTGATCGAGCCGGGCTCGGTCGCGGAGCGGCGCGCGGGCGGCGACCTTGTCGTGTGGGCAGCGGATCTGGCGGGCGACGGAAGGAGGCAGACAAGTGTCGACACAGCAGGCAACTGAGCGGGAGGCGGCCGGGGATCGCTTCGACCCCGTCGCGCTGGCGGTAATAACGAGCCGCATCCAGGGCATCGTCAGGCGCATGACGAACACGCTCTTTAAGACCGCGCGCTCGTCGGTGCTGAACACCGCGCGCGACTTCTCGTGCTGCGTGGTGACGCGCGACCACGAGCTGCTGGCGTGCGCCGAGAGCCTGCCGATCCACGTCATGAGCGGGCCCAACCTCGTGTCCGCGTCGCTCGCGCGCCTTCACCCCGTGATGCAGGCCGGCGACGCCTATCTGCACAACTCGCCCTACCACGGCAACTCGCACGCCGGCGACCACTGCATCCTGGTCCCGATCGTCGACGCCGCCGGCGAGCATCACTTCACCGCGGTCGTGAAGGCGCACATGGCGGACATCGGCAACTCGCAGCCGACCACGCTGTGGGCCAACGCGCGAGACGTCTACAACGAGGGCGCGCTGATCTTCCCCGGCGTCCAGATCCAGCGCGACTACACCGACGTGCCGGACATCATCGAAATGTGCCGCACCCGGATCCGCGTGCCGGACGTCTGGTACGCGGACTACATCGGCATGATCGGCGCGGCCCGCATCGGCGAGCGCGAGCTGGTCGCGCTCGGCGATCACCTCGGCTGGGAGGCGCTGCACGCGTACACGGCGGCGTGGTTCGACTACAGCGAGCAGATGATGGCCTCCGCGATCAGGCGCATGCCCGCCGGCCGCAGCGTGACGACCAACATGCACGACCCGCTGCCCGCCGCGGGCGCCGAGGACGGCGTCCCGATCAAGGTCACCGTCGACGTGCGGCCCGAGGAGGCGAGGATCTCGATCGACCTTCGCGAGAACCCGGACTGCCTGCCGTGCGGCATCAACCTGACCGAGGCGACCAGCATCACGGCCGCGATGATCGGCGTCTTCAACAGCCTGCCGACGCAGGTGCCGACGAACGCCGGCAGCTTCAGGCGCCTGGACATCCTGATCCGCGAGAACTGCGTCGCCGGGATCCCGGTCCACCCCGCGAGCTGCTCGACCGCCACCACAGGCGTGGCCGACAGGGTCGCGAACGCCACGCAGCGCGCGATCGCCGAGCTCGCGGACGGCTTCGGGATGGCCGAGACCGGCACCCTGACCGCGTCGGTCGCCGACATCTTCGGCCACGACCCGCGCCACGGCGACACGCCGTTCGTGAACCTGATGATCCTCGGCCTGACGTGCGGCGCCGGCCACCCGCGCGGCGACGGCTGGCTCGTGTCGGGCGAGGTCGGCGACGGCGGCCTGATGATGCGCGACTCGACCGAGGTCGACGAGCTGCTGTACCCGATCATCGTGTGGGCCGACAGGATCGTCGCCGACAGCGGCGGCCCGGGCCGCTTCCGCGGCGCGCCCGCCTGTTACGTGGAGTACGGGCCGGCGGATACCGTTATCGAGGCGATGTGGTCCACCGACGGATTCGTGCACGCGGCGCTCGGCACGCGCGGCGGCTACCCCGGAGCGCCCGCCCGTCAGTCGATCCGCCGCGCGGACGGCCAGGTCGAGCCTCTGCCCGGCTGGGGCGAAATGAACCTCTCGCCGGGCGAGACGATCCTCGCCACCTCCGCCGCCGGCGCCGGCTACGGACCGCCGTGGGAGCGCGACGTGCAGCGGGTCCTGAAGGATGTGCGCGAGGGCTGGGTGACCGGCGAGCAGGCCGAGAGGGCCTACGGCGTCGTGCTCGACGGCGACGGGGTCGACGCCGGCGCGACCGCGGCGCGCCGCGCGCAGATGGCCGAGGTGAGCGCCGCGCCGCCCGAGCAGCTCGATGTCGAAGTCCGCTCGCAGGAGATCTCGGCGCGGCTGGCCGACTACGTCTGCCCGGCGGCGAGATGACCGGCGGGCCCGCGGCACGAGTCACCTGCGACATCGGAGGCACCTTCACGGACGTGGTCGTCACGGACGCCGACGGCAGGATGACGGTCGCCAAGGCGCTGACGCAGCCGAGCCACCTGTTCGGCAGTCTTCGGGCCGCACTCGAGCGCGCGGCATCGCAGCTCGGCGAGCCGCTCGCGGACATACTGGGGCGCACCTCGCTGTTCATCTTCAGCACCACCCAGGCGACCAACGCGATCCTCGAGGGCACGACCGCTCGGACCGCCTTCCTGTGCACCGAGGGCTTCCCGGACATCCTGGTGCGCCGCGAGGGCGGCTCGCTGCGGCCGTATGACTACACGCGCGCGTTCGGCGCGCCGTATGTGCCTCGGCGGCTCACGTTCGAGATCCCGGAGCGGATCAACGCCGAGGGGCGGGTCGTGCGGCCGCTCGAGCCCGCGGGCGCGCGCGAGCGCCTGTCTGAGGCGCGGGCGCTGGGCGCCGAGGCGATCTCGGTGTGCCTTCTGTGGTCGACCGCCAATCCCGATCACGAGCTCGCGCTCGGAGAGCTGATCGATCAGGAGCTGCCGGGCGTCCCCTACTCCCTCTCGCACCAGATCAACCCGATCGTGCGCGAGTACCGGCGCGCGTCGGGAACCTCGATCGACGCGTCGCTGAAGCCGCTGATGCAGAGCCATCTCCCGGAGATCGCGAGCGGCCTCGAGGCCGAGGGCTTCCGCGGCGAGCTGCTCGCCGCCAGCTCGGCCGGCGGCGTCGTGCCGATGGGCGAGCTTATCCGCAGCCCGCTCTGGTCGGTGCGCTCCGGGCCGTCGCTCGCGCCGGTCGCGGCGCGCACCGTCGCAGCGGCCGAGACCGGCAGCGGCGACGTGATCGTGTGCGACACTGGCGGCACGAGCTTCGACGTCAGCCTGGTGCGCGGCGGCGACCTCGTGTTCACCGGCGAGACGTGGCTCGGCGAACCGTTCCAGGGCCACCTGACGGGGCTGTCATCGGTCGACGTGCGCAGCATCGGCGCCGGCGGCGGGTCGATCGCCTGGGTCGACGCGGGCGGGCTGCTGCGCGTCGGGCCCGAGAGCTCGGGCGCGGACCCGGGACCGGCCTGCTACGGGCGCGGCGGCACGCGACCGACCGTCACCGACGCGGCGTTGGTGCTCGGCTACGTCGACCCCGACCGTTTTCTCGGCGGCGCGATGACGCTCGACACGCAGGCCGCGCGGGACGCGCTCGGCTCGGTGGCGAGCGCGCTCGGGATCGCCCTGCAGCAGGCCGCGCACGCCGTGCTGTCGGTCGCGAACGAGCGCATGATCGCCGCGATCCACGAACTGACCGTCAACGAGGGCGTCGACCCGCGCGACAGCACCCTGGTCGCCGGCGGCGGCGCGGCCGGAATGACGATCCTCCCGATCGCGGGCGAGCTCGGCTGCCGCGAGGTGCTGATCCCGCGCGCGGCGGGCGTGCTGTCCGCGTTCGGCGGCCAGCACAGCGACATCGTGCGCGAGGTGACGGCTCCGTTCGTGACCAGCTCGCAGCGCTTTGACATCGACGGCGTCAACGCGACGCTCGCCCAACTCCAGCGTCGCCTGCTGGCGTTCGAGGCGGAACTGCCCCCCGGCCTCGCGGGCAGCGTCGACCGTCGCTACTTCGTCGAGGCGCGCTACGCCTACCAGGTGTGGGACCTGTCGATCCCGCTCGAGGGCGAGCGGTTCGAGGACGACGGCATGCTCGAGCGGCTGATCGAAAGCTTCCACGAGGCCCACGAGCGGATTTTCGCCGTGCGCGAGCCCGGCCAGCGCATCGAGCTGAGCCAGTGGAAGGGGCGCGTGACCGCGAGCACCGCCAAGCCCGACCTGGACGCGAGCAGGCATGCGTCGGGGCAGGCAGGCGAGCTCGCTGCTCGGGCGGCCTTCTTCCCGGAGCTGGGCGAGGTCCCGATCCCGGTCCACCTCGGCGAGCATCTCGCGCCGGGCACGAGCGTCGCCGGCCCGGCGCTCGTGATCGAGCCGGAGACGACGATCGTCGTGTACCCCGGCTGGAGCGCGCACGTCTCAAGCCTCGGCAACTACAGACTGGAGCTCGACTGATGCAGACACCGGGACCCGGCTCCGAGGGCTCCGCGCAGCTCGACCCCACGCTGGTCGCGGTGCTCGCGCACCGCTTCGAAGCGATCGTGCGCGAGATGACCAACACGCTTTTCCGCACCGGCCGCTCCTCGATCCTGAACATGGCGCGCGACTTCTCGTGCGCGATCATCACCGCCGACGACCAGCTGTTCGCGGCCGCCGAGGGGCTGCAGGTGCACGTGCTCGGCGCCGGCCTGCAGACGAGCTCGATGCGCGAACTGCACCCGGACCTGCGTGAGGGCGACGCCTACCTGCACAACGACCCGATGCTCGGCAACACGCACACCGCCGACCACACGATCCTCGTGCCGGTGTTCGTCGACGGCGAGCACATCTTCACCGCCTCGGCGAAGGCGCACCAGGCCGACTGCGGCAACGCTGAACCGTCCACCTACGTCGCCTATGTGGAGGACGTGTACGCCGAGGGCGGCCTGATCTTCCCGTGCGTGAAGGTGCAGCAGGACTACGCCAACATCGACGACATCATCCGCATGTGCCGGCGCCGGATCCGCGTGCCGGAGGTCTGGTACGGCGACTACCTCGCGACGGTAGGCGCGGCGCGGATCGGCGAGCGGCGCCTGAAGGACGTGATCGCCCGCTATGGAGTCGAGACGATCAAGGCGTTCGTGGCCGAGTGGCTCGACTACTCCGAGCGCGTGATCGACCAGGCGATCCGCCGCATGCCGGCAAAGCGCCTGCACAGCACCGGCAGGCACGACCCTATCCCCGGCCTGCCCGACGGGGTGGAAGTGAAGGTCACGATCGACGTCGAACCGGACGAGGGCCGCGTCACCTTCGACCTGCGCGACAACCCGGACTGCATCCCGTTCGGCCTCAACGTGTCGGAGTACTGCGCGCGCGGCGGATGCATGATCGCACTGCTCAACTGCCTCGAGGACGACGTGCCGCGCAACGCCGGCGCCTTCCGCCGCGTCGAGGTGCTGCTGCGCGAGGGCTCGATCGCGGGCGGCCTGGTCGAGCCGTACTCGGCCTCCGTCTCGACGACGAACGTGATGAACCGGATCATCAACGCCGCCCAGAGCGCGTTCTGCCAGCTCGGCGAAGGCGAGGGCATAGCGGAGGGGGCGGGCGCGCTCGGCGTCGGCTTCTCGGTCTTCTCCGGCACCTATCCCCAGACCGGCGAGCCATATGTGAGCTCGATGGTAATCGGCAACAACGGCGGGCCTGCATCCCCCTTCTGCGACGGCTGGATCACCTACGCGATGCCCGACTGCCCGAAGACGATCTACCTCGACAGCGTCGAGATGCTCGAGCGCACGTATCCGATCGACTTCCGCTCGCTGCGGCTGCTGCCCGACTCAGGCGGCGCGGGGCGCCTGCGCGGCGGCCCGGCAGGCGAGGTCGTGTACGGCCCTCGCTCCACGCCGCTGCGGGTCTTCTACCTCGCCGACTACGCCCGCCATCCGGCCGGCGGCGTGCGCGGCGGCCTGCCCGGTCTGTGCGCGTCCGCGAGCGTGATCGACGGCGAGGGCAGGGAGGTCCAGGTCGAGCCGGTCGGCGACTCGCTGCTCGAGCTCGGCGAATGGATCCGCGGCGTCGAGGGCGGCGGGGGCGGCTACGGAGACCCGCTCGAGCGCGACCCCGAGTCCGTACTGCACGACGTGAGCGAACGCTGGGTCACCGCGAGGACAGCACTCGATGTCTACGGCGTCGTGCTCGCGGAGCAGGGTGACGTCCTGGCCGTCGACGTCGCGGGCACCGCCGAGCGGCGCGAGGGCCTGCGCAGCTCGCGCGGCGAGACTCCGGGCGGGTGAAAGGTCGTGAACTGGCTTGAAACCAGCACAGCTGCTCGGCTATGATGCATACCAATCAATCGATATGCAACCCGAGACCAGCCGTGTCGGTGACGCGCCGCGGCAAGCGAGAGGGGTCAGATGCTTGATCAAGAGGTGAGTGCAATCGAGCGCGAGTACACGAGGCTGACCCCCACGTCCGCCAGCCTCATGACCCGCGCCTCAGAGTCGATGCCGCACGGCATCACGCGAACGCTTAGCTGGTTCCGCCCCTACCCCGTCGTGTTCGATCACGGCAAGGGCTCGAACCTGTACGACGTCGACGACAACCGCTACGTGGACCTGTTCAGCAACGGCCTGAGTCTGATGCACGGCCACAACTACGGACCGATTCGCGAGGCGCTCGAGGTCGCGCTCGCCAGGGGAACCGCCTGGCCCGGCACCTCCGACGCCCAGATCCAGTTCGCCGAGCTGCTGTGCAGCCGCGTCCCCGGCGCCGAGCAGGTGCGCTTCACCAACACCGGCACCGAGGCGACGATGCTGGGCGTGAAACTCGCCCGCCACGTGACGGGCAAGCAGCTGATCCTGAAGGCCTGGCACGGCTACCACGGCTCCTACGACGACCTCGAGGTCGGCCTGCTCGGCCAGGGCGAGATGCCGGGCCGCGTCGCGCTCGCCACCTTCGGCGACATCTCGACCTACAAGGCCCAGTTCGAACGCCACGCGGGCGAGATCGCCGCGGTCATCGTCGAGCCCGTCCAATACACGGGCGTGGTGACCGAACCGCCGGACGGCTTCCTGGCCGAGCTGCAGAAGCTGACCGCCGACGCCGGCGCGTTGTTCGTGATGGACGACTGCCTGATGTTCCGCCTCGCCGAAGGTGGAACAGTCGAGCGCTACGGCCTCGAGCCGGCCGACATCACCTGCCTCGGAAAGTTCATCGGCGGCGGCCTGCCGGTCGGAGCGATCGGCGCCTCCGCGGAGATGATGGCGACCTTCCACCCGTCCCCCGATGCCGAGGGCGCGATGTATCACGGCGGATCGTTCAACGGCAATGTGCTCGGCATGGTCGCGGGCGACGTGGCCGTCCGGCACCTGACGGCAGCCGCGATTGAGCGGCTCGACGGGGTCGCTGACGCGCTGCGCGCGCGGATCCAGGCGGCCGCCGAGGAGCGCGGCGTGAGCGTGCAGACGAAAGGCGTCGGCTCGGCCTTCGGCCTCTACGTGCTCGACGGCCCCGGCGGCGAGATCGACTGGCCCGCCACCAGCATGCTGCAGCTCGCGTCGGCGACGCACGGCGTCTACTACGGCTCGGGCGGCGAGTTCGGGCTCAACACGGCGCTCACCGAGGACGACGTCGACCGCGCCGTGGCCGGCATCTCGAGCGCGCTGTCGGACCTCGCCGGCTCCTGAGCGCTCACAGCGCCGAGCGGAACTCGAGCGAGTCCTCGGTCCTGCCCACGGGCACGTACTCGAGGCCGAGCGGGCCGCTGTAGCCGGCGCCCTGCAGGCGCTCGAGGATGCGGTCGATCGGCAGCGAGCCGGTGCCGGGCTGCCCGCGGCCGGGGAAGTCGGAGATCTGGACGTGCCCGATCCGCTCGCCGAGCCGGTCGATCTCGAGCTCTGGGTCGCAGCCCATCATCGCGATGTGGTGAAGGTCGAACAGCACGCCGATCGCCTCTGAGGGGCCGATCAGCTCCAGCGCCGCCTCGGGCGTGGGCGCCAGATAGCCCGGGTTCTCGGCCGTGTTGAGCGGCTCGACGACGACCTGAAGTCCGACCCGCGCCGCCTCGGCCGCCATCTCCGCGAGCGCCTGCCCCGCAGCCTCGCGCTGGCGGACGACCGCGACGTGGGGCAGCTGGCGGCCGACGAGCATGTTGATGACGGGCGCGCCCGTGCTGCGCGCGAGCTTGGCGACCTGTTCGAATGCCCGCAGCGCCTCGTCGCGGCGATCCGGGTCGTTCAGGAACCCGCGCTCGCCCGCGTCGATATCGCCGGCGAAGCAGTTCAGCAGCGCGAGCCGCACGCCGTGCTCGGCGAGCAGCGCGGGGAGCAGTTCGCGGTCAGCGGCGGCCGGCCACGCCGTTTCGACCAGCTCCAGGTCGCAGCGGCGAGCAGCCCCGACCCGCTCCGGGTAGGGCAGCTCGCCGAACAACCACGATATGTGCGCCGACCAAGGCCTTCTCACGGCCGGCCCCGGCCCGGCTACTCGACGAACGCGACTGCCTCGATCTCGACGCGGGCGTCGGCGACGAGCCCGGCGACCTGGACGGTGGCGCTGCTCGGCGGGTTGCCCGCGAACGCCTCGCCGCGCGCGACATCGTAGTCGGGGTAGTGGTCGGTGCTCGTCACGTAGCCGGTGATCTTGACCACGTCGGCCATGCTCGCGTCGGCCTTCTCGAGCGACAGGCGGATGCGCTCGAAGCACTGGTCGGCCTCGGCCGCGAAGGTGTCATTGACCATGTTGCCGTCGGTGTCCGCGCCGATCTGACCGGACACGTAGATCCAGCGCCCCGGCCCGCTGAAGCTGATCGAGTCGCAGAAGCTCGTCCCCCATGGGCTGTCCACACGCTGCTTTGCCATCGGTGCTCCCTTCGGTAGTTAGGTGGTGGTGATGCGCGCGACGTTCTCGAGCGCCGCGATCAGGCCGTCCCGCGCGAGCTCGAGCGCCTCGCCGGCGATCGTGCTTGAGAGCGCGATCTCTCCGCCGGGCCCCATCAGCACGCCGTGCGTGAGGGCCGACAGGTGCAGGATCTTGGTCGCCTCGCCGCCGCTGCCCATGACGTCGCTGTCGCCGAGCTCGTCGGTCACGTAGACGCCCATCACCGAGCCTTCGCCGACGGTCAGCAGCGGCAGGCCGAGCTGCGCGGCGCGCTCCACGAGCGAGGCGCGCAGGTCGGCGGCGCGGGAGTCCATCGCGGCGATCACGTCGCCGGTCAGGTGTTCGAGGCTGACGCGGCCGGCGACGCTGCTCAGCAGGTTGCCGTTGAACGAGCCGCCGTGGTAGAGCGGGTGCTCGCGCTCGGGGTCGAGAACCTCCATCACGTCCGCGCGCCCGCCGACGACGCCCATCGGCATGCCGCCTCCGATGAACTTCCCGAGCACGGTCAGGTCGGGCTGCAGGCCGAACAGTTCGGCCGAGCCCCCGTAGGCGAGGCGCAGCATCAGGCAGTCATCGAGCGCGAACAGCGCGCCCGCCCGCTGCGTGGCCTCCTGGACGCGGCGCAGGAAGCCGGACGGGGCGGTCGTCACGATGCCGCTGAACATCAGCGGCTCGAGCATCACGATTGCGATCTCGTCGCCGTGATCGGCGAGCCTCTGTTCGAAGTCCTCGGCGTCGCCGAACTTCGCGAGATACGCGCGCCCCTCGATCTCGGGCCTGCCGTACAGGCCGACCTCGAGGTCGTCGAACGAGCCGTGGAAGCCGTCGACGGCCTTCAGCACGGCCGGCCGACTGGTCGCGGCGCGCGCGACTTTGACGGCCAGCATGCCGGCCTCGGTGCCGGAGTTCGTGAAGCGGATGCGCTCGAACACCTCGATGCGCTCGCACAAGAGGCGCGCGAACGCGATCTGGTCCTCGGACGAGACGAGCCAGCCGGATCCGCGCAGGGCCGCAGCGCGGACCGCCTCGACGACGGGCGGGAAGGCGTGGCCGTGGATCAGGCTGAGGCCGTTGTTGGCCAGGTCGACGTAGCGGTTGCCGTCGATGTCGAATAGGAACGGACCCTCGCCGTGGTCGCCTACGACCGGATACGGGCGGTGATAGCCCCAGCCGCGCGTGAGCCCGCGGACCATGTAGCGGCGCGCCTCCTCCATCGCGAGCCGCGAGCGCGGCGTCCGGCTGAGATACGTCTCTTCAAGGTTGGCGCGCGCGTCGGCGCTCACGACGGGGGTGCTCATGGACCCGGCGCTCCTGGGGCTCGCGTTTGATATCTCGGTGCTCGGACCGATATACCCTACCACTTGAGGACCCGCCCGGGACGCCCCCTCGTGCGATACAAATACCGCCTTGGCCTCAGCCGTCCACCCCATCGCCCGCAACCTGCGCCGCTGGAGAACCACGCGTGAAATGACGCTCTCCGCGCTCGCCGAGCGGGCCGGCGTGGCGAAGTCGACGGTGTCGCTGATCGAGCGCGGACAGGGCAACCCCTCGATCGACACGATCTGGGCGCTGGCCGCCGCGCTCGACGTCCCCTTCGCGAGCCTGTTCCACGACGAACCGCCCGCCGACGACGTGACGGTCGTGAGGGCCGACGACGCCTCGCTGGTCGCGCTCGATCACGCGGGCCTTAAATCGGAGGGGCTGATCGTGAGGCACCTGCTGACCCGCACCGGCGGCTCGCTGATCGAGATCTACACGCTCGAGCTCGACGAGGGCGCCGTGCGCCACGCCAACGCGCACGTCAACGGCCTGTTCGAGCACCTGACCGTCGCGTCCGGCACCGTCGAGGTGTCGACCGACTCATTCACCGAGGTCGTGAGCCGCGGCGACCTGCTCAGCTTCCGCGCCGACCGCCCGCACACATACAGGCCGCTGGACGGCCCGGCCAGCCTCGTGTCGGTGCACGAATACCCCGCCGACAACGGCGCCTGAGCGCCTCGCGCCGTCAGTAGGAGCGCGGCAGGCCCAGCACGTGCTGGCCGACATATGCCTCGATCAGGTTGTTGTTGACGGGCGCGACCTTGTAAAGGCGCGTCTCGCGGAACTTGCGCTCGATGTCGTACTCCTGCGCGAAGCCGAAGCCGCCGTGCGTGTCCAGCGCCGCGTTCGCGGCCGCCCATGACGCTTCCGAGGCCAGGTACTTGGCCATGTTGGCCTCGGCGCCCGCCGGCTGCCCGCTCTCATACAGCCAGGCCGCCTTCCAGCGCATCAGGTTCGCGGCCTCGCAAGCCATGTGCGCCCTGGCGAGCGGGAACTGCACTCCCTGGTTGGCGCCGATCGGGCGGCCGAACACGACCCGCTCGCTGGCGTAGGCGACGGCGCGGTCCAGGAAGAACGAGCAGTCGCCGATGCACTCCGCGGCGATCAGGATGCGCTCCGCGTTCATGCCGTCGAGGATGTGGCTGAAGCCGCGGCCGAGCTCGCCCACGAGCGCATCCTCGGGGAGCTCGAGATCCTCGAAGAAGACCTCCGTGGTGGCGTGGTTCATCATCGTGCGGATCGGCCTGATCGTGAGCTGCGGGCCGCGCCCGCGCATGTCGACGAGGAACACGGACAGGCCCTCGGTGCGCTTCTCGACCTGCTCGATCGGCGTCGTGCGGGCGAGCAGGATCATCAGGTCCGAGTGCTCGGCGCGCGAGGTCCAGATCTTCTGGCCGTTGACCACATAGCCATCGGAGGTGCGCTCGGCCCTAGTCGTGATGCGGGTCGTGTCGGACCCCGCGTTCGGCTCGGTGACGGCGAACGCCTGCAGGCGCAGCTCGCCCGAGGCGATGCGCGGCAGATACTCGCGCTTCTGCTGCTCGCTGCCGTGCCGCAGCAGCGTGCCCATCGTGTACATCTGCGCGTGGCAGGCCCCGGCGTTGGCGCCGGAGGCGCAGATCTCCTCAAGGATGACGCTGGCGGTCCCGAGCGCGAGGCCCGAGCCGCCGTACTGCTCGGGGATCAGGGCGGCGAGCCAGCCCTGATCGGTGAGCTCGCCGACGAACTCGGCCGGATAGGTGTCCGGCTCGAGCCCGCGCCAGTATTCGCCCGGGAAGCGCTCGCACAATGCCCGCACGGCCTCGCGGATGGCCGGGGCGTCTTGCGGTTCAGTGAAGTCCATGTCGCCGATCACTCCTCACGCGGCGCCGACGGCGCCGATCGCATTGCCCAGCAGTGACTCCTCCAGCAGCTCCGTCAGCTCGCGAAGCTCGAGCCGATCGGTGCTTCCGGTCGTCTTGATCGCATCCTCGTACATCGTCACGTCCTTCGGGCACGTGACAACGAAGATGTCGACGTCGTCGAGCTCGAGCGCCTCGCGGATCCGGTTCTCGGACGGCCGTTCGTCGCCCGGCTGGTCGGCGATCCAGATCTGCCCGCCGCCGGCCCCGCAGCAGAACGAGTTCGAGCGGTTTCGCCCCATCTCCACGAGCTCGCACCCGAGCAGCTCGAGCAGCCGGCGCGGCGCCTCGTAGCGGTCGTTGTGCCGGCCGAGGTAGCACGGGTCGTGGTAAGTCACTCGCCGGCCGAGCGGCCGGAGTACCTCGAGCCGGCCCGCCTCGAGCAGCTCGAGCAGCAGCTCGGTGTGGTGCACGACCGTCCACTCTCCGCCGTAATCCGGGTACTCGTTCGTTAGCGTGTTCAGCGAATGCGGGTCGCTGGTCATGATGCGCTCGAACGCGCAGCCGGACAGGAGTTCCACGTTGCTTTCGGCGAGCATCTCGAACAGGCCCTCCTCGCCGACCCGGCGCACGTCGTTGCCGGCGTTCTGCTCGCCGTCGTAGAGGATCCCGAAGCTCACGCCCGCCCGGTGCAGGGTGCGCGCGAGCGCCTGCGTGACGCGCTGCGAGCGCGGGTCGAAGGAGGCGTAGTCGCCGACGAACCACAGCACGTCGACGGGCTCGGTGCGCGCGTCGGGCACGTCGAAGTCGAGCTCCTCGGTCCACGATCCGCGGCTTCGCCTGCCCTTGCCGAACGAGTTGCCCGAGCTGTGGATCTGCTGCAGCGTGCCCTGCAGCGCGGCGTCGAGCTCGCCGGTCTCGAGCAGCCGGCGGCGCATCTGGTTGATGATCGGGGCCTGCTCGATCCCGACGGGGCAGACCTCCACGCACGCGTTGCACTGCATGCACGACCAGATCGTCTCGGCCCGCACCGCGTCCGGCCCGACAACCTCGACGTCGGCCGGCGCTCCGGAGGTGAGCAGGTCCCCGAGCACGCCGCCGGGCCCGCGAGCCGCATGCGAGTCCTCGCGCAGCTCGAGGATCACGTCGCGCGGCGACAGCGGTCGGCCGGTCGCGTTGGCGGGGCATACCTCGTGGCAGCGCCCGCAGCGCGTGCAGGCATCGAGCTGCAGCAGATGGACGGCCGAGAAGTCCTTGAAGCTGCCGTAGCCGGCCGGCTCGAGCGCGAGATCCTCGGGGATCGGGCGAAGGCGCCGGCCCGCCAGCGGGTCCCTCACGATCAGGCTCGCGTAGCTGGTCAGCATGTGCGCCGCCTTCGTGTATGGGATCGAGGCGACGAACGTGATCGCGAGCAGGCCGTGAAACCACCAGATGCCGTGGCGCCAGGCCGACAGTGTGCCCTGGCCGGCGCCCGCGAAAAGCTGCGAGGCGACCCAGCCCCCGAACTGGAAGCCGTTGTAGCCGGGGTGTTCCATCGCGATCCGCACCCCCTCCAGCACATAGCCCGTCAATGCGATCACGAGCAGCGTGACGACGAACACCCAGTCACCCACCTGATACGCATGGCGGTCGAACTGCGGCTCGCCGTCGGCGCGGTCGGGCCGCGTGTAGTCAAGGCGCGCGGGCCGCGTCACGGCGCGGCGGAACATCATCACGAGCAGGCCCGCGATCAGCGCGGTGCCGAGCGCGTTCAGCACCGCCTTGACGGCCAGGTAGAAGTCGCCTTCGTAGAACGGGGATCCGAAGATCGGCTGCGCGACGTCGTGCGAGAGCGCGACGATAACTGTCCCGGTCGCGAGCGCGACCCAGCCGTAGAAGATGCCGCGGTGCGCCCAGCCGACGGTCCGGTTGCCGCGCGCGATCGTGGCGTTCGAGTAGACGGTGCGTGTCGCCGCCCAGACGCGCCCCGGCAACTCGGCCGCCGGCGGCAGCCCCTCCCTGCGCGCGCCGCGGTAGCGCAGCAGCGGACGCGCCACGCCATACACGAAGACCGCCACCGAGATCGCCGCGAGCAGGTACCAGAGCACCTCGATCCCGACCGGCATGTCCCACATGATCGGCCGCGACTTGACCGAGGCCAGCGCTCCGGGCACGGCTAGCTCAGCCGCTGCCCGAGCTCGGCTGCGACCTCGAACAGGTCTGCGACGGCGCCGTGATGGGCGACGTTGAAGATCGGCGCCTGCGGATCGGTGTTGACGGCGATGATCAGGCGCGCCTTCGACATCCCGGCGACATGCTGCACGGCGCCGGAGATCCCGAGCGCCAGATACACGCGCGGCGTCACGGTGCGGCCGGACTGGCCGACCTGCCGCGCGCTCGGGATCCAGCCCGCGTCGACCAGCGGCCGCGACGCGCTGAGCGTCGCCCCGATCCGCTGCGCGAGCGCCTCGAGCTCGGCCAGGCGCTCGGCGTCGTCGACGCCGCGGCCGACCGACAGCAGGAAGTCCGCCTTGGTGATGTCGACGTCGGCGGCGGGCGGCTCGCGCAGCTCGAGGCGCTCGGTCCGCGCCGCGCCCTCGAGCGGGATCTCGAACTCGGTCCTCGCAGCCCCGCCCCGCCCCTCGGCCGCCTCGAAGGAGCCGGCGCGAAGCAGCAGCACGACCGCCGGTCTGCCCGGGAAGTCGAGCTCAGCGCTGAGCCGCTGCCCGTAGGCGCCGCGCTTCGCGCGCGGCCCGTCCGGCGTCCACGAGACCGACGTCACGTCGGATGCGAAGCCGAGTCCCTCGCGCGCCGCGAGCGCGGGCGCGAAGCCGAGCGAGTCGACCGTGTGCCCGGCGAGCACGACGGCCGGGGAGCGCTCGGCGATGACCGTGCGCAGCGCCGCCTGCGATACGTGCGCCTCGAAGTGCCCGACGGGGGTCGGCACGATCAGGATCTCATCGACGCCCTGAACGTCGACGGCGTCCGCGAGATGCGGAGCGCCGATCAGGGCCACCGTCACCGGCCCGGCACCGGCCTCGGAGAGCGCACGCGCCGCCGTGATCAGCTCGAGGCTCGACGGCCGCAGCGCGCCGCCCGAGTCCTCCGCCACCACCAGGACGCCGCTCATGAGCGCAGCGCCTCACCGACGAGCTCGGCGATCCGCGCCGCTATCTCCGCGGGGCCACCCTCGATCATCTCCGCGCCGTCGCCGCGCTCCGGCTCGGTCAGGCTCAGCGTGCGCGAGCCCGCCGCCGACAGCCCAGAGGCGTCCAGCCCGAGCTCCCCGGGCATAAGCGTCTCGAGCGGCTTCGCCCTCGCCTGCTTGATCGCGCGCAGCGTCGCGTAACGCGGCTCGTTGATGCCGGTCTGCACGGTCAGCAGCGCGGGCCGCGGGACGCGCAGCACCTCGACCGTGCCGCCGTCCAGCTCGCGGTCGACGATCAGGCCGTCTCCGTCGAGGGCGATCGCCGTCACCACCGCCACGTGTGGGAGATCCAGCAGTCCGGCCAGAGCGATGCCGGTCGCGCCGTTGGCGGCATCCGAGGACTGGACCCCGCACAGGATCAGGTCCGGCGCCTCGCGCCGCGCGACCGGCTCGAGCACGGCCGCGATCGTGAGCGGGTCCGCGCCGGCCAGCGCCGGATCCCACACGCGGATCGCGCGGTCCGCGCCCTTCGCAAGGCACGCCAGCAGGCCGGCCTCCGCCTCATCCCCGCCGACGCTGACGACCACGACCTCGCCGGAGCCGCCGGCCTCGGAGAGCTGCAGAGCCGCCTCGAGCGAGAACGCGTCCCACTCGTTCAGCTGCCAGTCCAGCGCGCTGTGGGCGACGGCGGCGGGCCCCTCGAGAACCACGTCACCCTCGAGCCTCCCGACCTGTCGCACGGGCACCAGGACCTTCACGAGGGCCCCCCGCTGCGTCCGCCCAGGCTAGGCGGGGCCAAGGAGCGTGCCCGACGAGTCGTGGGAGTGAAACGCCTTGCGGACCGTCTCGTGCACCTCCCAGAGGGCGACCGTCCCCTCGGGGATGAAGACGACCTCGCCGGGCACGACCGTGACCGGCTCGCCGCCCTCCGGGGTGATCGTCGCGCTGCCCTCGACGAGGCAGATCGTCTCGCCCGGATGGGTGAGCGTGAAGACGCCGGGCGTGCAGTGCCAGACGCCGTTGTAGAGGGTGCCGTCGTCCGAGCGCCAGAGGATCGCCATCGTCGACTCGGGGTTGCCGGAGATGATGTCCTCGGCCGGGATCGGAGCTGGCAGCATCGGCGCGTCGAGCACCGGGTACTTCGTGATCTGGTTCGTCGCCTGGCTCATGGCTCTCCTGTATGTCGTCTTTGATCTGGTCCCGCGGTCTAGGCGGCGGGGGCGCCCGCAGCAGCCGACCCGACGTGCTGCACAACGGGCAGCTCGCGCAGATACGGAAGCGGCGTTGACGGATCCTCCCCGTCGATCTCGCGAGCGAGGCGGTGCCCGTCGAACACGTTTTCGGCGATCGTGCGCGGCGCCAGGCAGTCGCCGATCCGGTAGACGGCCTCGATGCCCTCCTGCTCGAGGCGCTCGGGCTCGGCCATCAGCTCGTGGTAGAGCGAGTCGATCGGTTCGCGCTGGGTCACGAGGACGACCGCGTCGGCCTCCCAGTGGACCGGATCCGGCGCCCACACTCCCTGCCCGCTGAGGCCCGTCGGGGTGATCTCGAGCAGCACGTGGCCGGGGATCACGACGGCGCCTTTGGCGCGCAGTTCGCGGTTCACCCGGAACGCCTCGCCGGTGAAGAACATGAACAAGGCGAAGTTCGGGAACGGCGTCAGCACCGTGACCCTCTTGCCAGCGGCGAGCAGCATCTCGGTCATCCCGACGGCGGTGAAGTATCCGTCGGTGTCGTAGACCAGCACGTGGTCGCCGTCGATCTGGCCCTTCGCGGCCGACACCTGCTCGGGCGTGTAGACAAAGTCGTGCTCGGCGCCCGGGATCGTCGACTGGGTCGGGCCGTTCATGCCGTCAGAGCGCCAGCGGGCGCCGGTCGCGACGACGACGATCTCGGCGCCGTATTCCATCACCGCGTCCTTGTCCAGGCGCCTGCCGGTGATGACCTCGACGTTGGAGAGCTTGTCGAGCTGGATCTGGCGGTAGTTAATCACGCGGCCCCACTCGCCGAGGTTTGGGTAGGCGCTGATCTCGCGCACGCATCCGCCGATCGCCTCCTGCTCATCGACGAGATGCACGGCGCTCATGCCGCGCTTGCCGAGCACCATCGCGCACTCCATCCCGGCCGGCCCTGCGCCGACCACGAGCACGGTCTTCTCGCTGTTGGCGGCCGGCTGGAAACGCTCGGGGTGCCAGCCGCGGCGGAACTCCTCGCCGAGCGTGGCGTTCTGCGTGCAGACGATCGGGGCGCCCTGGCCGAAGCGCGAGGCGCAGATGTTGCAGCCGATGCACTCGCGGATCTCGTCGTAGCGGCCCTGCTCGATCTTCTGCGGCAGGAACGGGTCGGCGATCGACGGCCTCGCCGCGGCGATGATGTCGATCACGCCCGAGCGGATCGCCTCGGCCATCGTGTCGGGGTTGGTGAAGCGCCCGACCGCGGCGATCGGCTTCTTGGTCGCCCCGCGCACCGCCTCGATGTACTCGCGGTGGCTGAACTCGCCGGCGAAGCGCGACGCGACCGCGTCGTCGCCGGCCCATTCGGCCGCGACCCAGCCGCCCGCCTGCAGATCCCAGAAGTCGACAGCGTGGTCGGCGAGCTCGATGAACTGGTAGGCCTCCTCGGCGGCGCGGATGCCCAGCGGACTGTCGTTGAGCGTGTCGACGCACAGGCGCGCGGTCACGGCGCACTGGTCGCCGACGGCTTCGCGGACCTGTTCGATCGTCTCGATCCAGAAGCGCGCCCTATTCTCCAGCGACCCACCGTACTCATCGGTGCGGCGGTTGAACTTGGACATCAGGAAGTGCTGCGTGAGCGCGCCGCACTCCGCGCCCTCGAGGTTGATGATGTCGAAGCCGACCGCGGCGGCCCGGCGCGCGGCGGCAACGTAGTAGCCCTGGATCTCGCGGATCCCCTTGCGGTCGAGTTCGTAGCAGCTGGTCGAGTAGAGGCTCTCGTCTGTCAGCTGGCTGACGCTGCGCGCCGGCAGGCGGCTCTCGAGGTTGCCCGCCACGCAGCCGCCGTGCCACAGCTCAACGCCGGCGAGCGCTCCGTTCTCGCGGGCGAGCTCGGCCATGCGCCCGAGGTTGCGGGCGTCGTGGTCGTCCCACAGTCGCGCGGAGACGAGCGGCCTCGAGTCGCTGGAGGGATGGACCGAGCAGAACTCGGTGTTGACTGCGGCCCATCCGCCCTCGGCCTTCATGGCGCGGATGTGCGCCTGCGCGCCGGGCAGCTCGGCGCCAAAGCTCGTGCAGTGAGGGCTCTGATAGAAGCGGTTACGTAACGTCTTCGGGCCGATCGGCACCGCGTCGAACAGGATGTCGTGGCGTGGATCCCTGGCCATCGGGCCTCCCTAGAATCGTCGAGCTTGGCGCATATCGATCGGTCGATTTATCATACAGACCGAGGAACAACAGTTCAACCACGGGCGCCGCGTTCGGTCCTCAGCTCGGCCGCGAGCTCCCTGTCGCGCCGCTCGCGAAGGCTCCGCAGCTGCTGTGGATCGGTCGGCACGTGGCCCGCGAAGCCGCTGCCCTCGGTGGCATTCGACAGCACCGGGAACAGGTTCTCGGCGATCGCGTCGAAGGTCGCGGCGCCTCCCAGCCCGACCGTCTCGAACGGTCCGGTCAGGCGCCAGCGGCGCGCAAGGCCGTCGCGCATCACCTCGTCGATCGTCTCCGGCGTCGCGACGCCGGCATCGACGAGCCACAGGCACTCGCGCAGCACGGCGAGCTGCAGGCGGTTCCACAGCAGCCCCGGCACCTCCCGCGCGAGCCTGACGGGCCGCTTGCCGATCGCGGTCAGCAGCTCGGCGACCGACTCGAGCATGTCTGCCGGGGTGAGCTCGGCGGCGACGAGCTCCACGAGCGGCATCAGCAGCGGCGGGTTCCAGTAGTGCGTCCCGACGGTCCGCTCCGGTGCGCCCGCCGCGTCGCTGAGCGCGGTCACCGAGATCGACGAGGTGTTGGTCGCGAGGATCGCGCCCGGGTGCTCTGCGCAGACGACGCCCAGGACCGCGGCCTTGACCTGCAGGCTCTCGGGCAGCGACTCGACGATCAGCCCGACCTCCCGGTCGACGGCGAACGACATGCGCGCCCTGGCCGCGTCGATCTCCGCCCCGCTCGCGAGCCCGTGCTCGAGCGCGGTCGCCAACGCGGCGTTGATGCGTCCCTCGGCGCGGCCGCGGTCGCGCGCGAGCCAGATCACGTCGTGGCCGCCGAGCGCGTACTCGCAGCCGATCTGCGAGCCCATCAGCCCGGCCCCTGCGATCGCGACCGCACCCTCAACGCTCATCGGTGCACATCCTTTCCCCCTGCGTCACGGCTTCGGCGTCGGCGCGGACGTCCCGAGCACCATCATCGTCTTGGTGCCCGCGACGCGGCCGCTGCGTCGCAGCAGATCTATCACGCGCTTCAGGTCCTCCACGTCGCGCGCACGGATCCATGCCAGCGCGTCGGGGTCGCCGGCGGTCGTGAAGACCGTCTGCACCTCGGGTATGTCGTCCGCGATGCCGGCGATCTCCCCCACCGGGGAGTCGCCGGCGAAGCGCAGCTCGGTGAACGCCTCGAGCGGCTGGCCGAGCTTGGCGTGATCGACGAGGACCGTGTAGCCGGTGATCACTCGCTCGCGCTCGAGACGGTCGACGCGGCGCTTGACGGCCGGCGAGGACAGGGCCACGCGCTCCGCGATGTCGGCGAGCGTGCGCCTTGCGTCGGATCGCAACAGCTCGATGATCTGCAGGTCGAGCTCGTCGACGCCATCGTCCGCGGCCACGGCGCAAGATTAGACCGCTCGTCGAGCATTTTCAAGTGAAAACTTGCGTTAGATACGACATATGCCGGTTGAGAGTTGCGCGAAGGCGCGTTATCGGCTTGGATTCAGCCTCATGACGACCGACGCTCGGCCAGCAGCGGAGCGGCTTGACCCGGAGGTGTCGATCGAGGTCCTCGAGGCCGTGCAGCGCCGCGTGCTGTGGCTCGCGGTCAGCATGGTCCATCACGCGAACAAGGTGCGCGCCACCCACTCGGGCGTGAAGGTGGGCGGGCACCAGGCCTCCTCGGCCTCGATGGTCAGCATCATGAGCGCGCTCTACTTCGAGCATCTGCGCGGCCCGGACCGCGTGTCGGTGAAGCCGCACGCCGCGCCGGTCCTGCACGCGATCAACTACCTGCTCGGCCGCCTCGACGAGTCCTACCTGACCGAGCTGCGCGCGTTCGGGGGCCTGCAGAGCTACCCGAGCCGCGCCAAGGACCCGGACCCTGTCGACTTCTCCACGGGCTCGGTCGGGATCGGCGCCACGGCCACGATCTGGAGCGCACTCGCGCACCGCTACGTCGCGGGCCACTTCGAGGTTCCCCGCGGCGGCCGGCAGGTGGCGCTGGTCGGGGACGCCGAGCTCGACGAGGGCGTGATCTGGGAGGCGCTCGTGGACCAGCTCGTCGCGCAGCTCGGCGAGGTGCTGTGGATCGTCGACGTCAACCGGCAGTCGCTGGACCGCGTCGTGCCCGACATCGCCGTCGGCCGCACCGCGGCGATGTTCGAGGCGGCCGGGTGGCACGCGATCACCATCAAGTACGGGCGCCGCCTGCGCGCCCTGTTCGAGCGGCCCGGCGGCGAGGCGCTGCGCACGCGGATCGACGAGATGCCCAACGAGGAGTACCAGCGCCTGCTGCGCAGCCCCGCCTCCGAGCTGCGCGAGCGCGTGCCCGGCCAGAGCGCGAGCCGGCGCGAGGTCGAGCGGCTGATCGGCGATCTCGACGAGGTCGAGCTGTCGGCTGCGATCCGGGACCTCGCCGGACATGACCTCGCCGACCTGCTCGACGCGTTCCGCGCCGCCGACGAGGTAACCGACCGCCCGACCGTGATCTTCGCCTACACGATCAAGGCCTGGAGCCTGCCGAGCGAGGGCCACCCCGCCAACCACTCCGCCCTGCTCTCGCCCTCCCAGTGGGAGCAGCTGGCGAGCGACCTCGGCGCCGACGCGGACAGGCCCTGGCAGCGATTCGAGCCCGGCTCCTCCGAGGCCCAGCTCTGTGAGCAGGCAGCGGTCCGGCTCGAGCGCGAGCCCGTGATCGAGGTCTCCGGCCCGAGCGTGCCGGCCGACCTGGCCCGTGCGCACTCGGGCACCGCCTCGACCCAGCAGGCATTCGGGCGCTTCTTTGTCGACCTCAGCCACGGCGCGCCCGAGGTCGCGGCGTCCGTCGTGTCGGTGAGCCCCGACGTGGCGTCCTCGACCAATCTCGGCGGCTGGATCAACCGCGTCGGGGTGTGGAGCGTCGGCGAGCGGATCGACTGGTTCGCCGATGACAGCGACACGCTCGTGCGCTGGCGCGAGTCCGAGCACGGCCAGCACATCGAGCTCGGGATCGCCGAGGCCAACCTCGTCGGCCTGCTGGGCGAGCTCGGCGCGACCTGGTCGCGGGACGGGCGGCCGCTGCTGCCGATCGGAACGATATATGACCCGTTCGTCGCCCGCGCCCTCGAGCAGTGGTCGTTCGGCATGTATGCGGGAGGCCAGTCGATCCTGGTCGGCACGCCCGCCGGCGTCACGCTCGCTCCCGAGGGCGGGGCGCACCAGTCGATCATCACGCCCTCGATCGGCCTCGAGCAGCCGTGCTGCGTCGCGTGGGAGCCGGCCTTTGGCCAGGACCTCGAGTGGATCCTGCTGCACGCGCTCGGCGAGCTAGGCCGCGCGGACGGCACCTCCTCATACCTGCGCCTCAGCACACGGCCGGTCGACCAGTCGCTCGCGCGCGTCCCGGACGGACCCGGCGAGCGCGAGCTGCGCCACGGCCAGGCGCTGTCCGGCGCCTACCGGCTGCGGACCTGCGACGGCGCGCCCGCCGTCACGCTGATCGGAGTCGGCGTCGTGATGCCCGAGGTGCTCGCTGCCGCCGACGAGCTCGAGGGGCACGGCATCGGCGCGGACGTCGTGTGCCTGACCTCACCGGACCTCGTGTTCCGCGCGATGCAGAGCCGCCGCGGCCTCTCCCTCGCCCAGGAGAGCGTGCTCGACACCGCGTTCGCGCCCGAGCGCATCTCACCCGCCGTGACCGTCCTCGACGGGCACCCTCACACGCTGTCCTTCCTGGCGGCGGTGACCGGCGCTCCGCTGGCGTGCCTCGGCGTCAGCGACTTCGGGCAGTCCGGGGACGTGCAGGACCTCTACCGGCACTTCGGGATTGACACCGAGACGATCGTGGGCGCCGCACTCGACCTGATCGGATGACATGAGCGACACCGTCGACGTCCCGATGCCAAGACTGTCCGAGAGCATGGAGCAGGGCACGATCCTGTCGTGGCTGGTGGCCACCGGCGAGGCCGTCGAGATCGGACAGGAGATCGTCGAGATCGAGACCGACAAGGCGACGATGGCCTGCACCGCCGAAGCCGCGGGAACGATCGAGATCATCGCGCCGGAGGGCTCGACGCTCGCCGTCGGCGAGCTGATCGCGAGGATCGGCGACGGCGCCGGGATCGCGCCGCCCGAGGTGCCCAAGCCTCGCGAGCAGCCCGCGGTGCTCGTCGCCGCCGAGCCGGCGCCAGCCCAGGCTGCCGCTCACCGCAACGGCCACCAGACCAGCCGGCCGGCGGGCGCGGGACCGCTCGCCACGCCGCTCGCGCGGCGCATCGCGAGCCTCAGCGACATCCCGCTCGAGAGCATCACCGGCACCGGCCCGCGCGGGCGCATCACCCGCGCCGACGTGCTGCGCGCGACAGGCAGATCGGAAGAGCGTCGTGTAGG
>OCZT010001241.1_pt1 | contig 26438 bp, 28 predicted proteins | sample 1539031 | NCBI WGS metagenome assembly OCZT01 (sample SAMEA3539308, study PRJEB22396) | soil metagenome | biome: tundra; feature: field; material: soil | place: USA | collected 2010-05 | depth 0.15 m | reverse complement strand
TACATATTTCCTCAATCGTAATTCGTTTGAAACCGAATCTTTGAAACAAATCTTCTGCAGTTGAAAGGATTTGCAAAATCTTTTTAACCCTGCTGCTTTCCTCATTTTGTATCATTTTTACATCTCATTATATACAGAATATCACATTTATTACAATAATCGTCCAAAATTTACCTCTTTATTCTATAATAATCAAGATAATAATACATATTTATAGAAAATGGACGAATTTAATAAAATAGAACGTTTATCGTAAAAATATCGCCTCAATTTGATATTTGTCCAAATCCTAAGCCATAAACTTAGCAGGAATATGGCATCATCATGCCAGCTTAAGTAGCTTCATACTAGGATATGAATTACCATTAATACTACTCACATATATACTAAATTAGGTTTAGCGTATTTGGGATATTTTTTTTATAGCAATAGTTAAAAAGAAACATGGGGAAGACCTCTGAGGTTTTCATAAACCTCCGAGGTCTTTATAAACTATTTTATTAAGGATTTAGTAGTTGTTTGTTCTTTCCGGCTTAGGAAATAAAGGGATACTGCAACTAACAGACTTACTCCGCCCGACAGCAAAAAAGGAACCGCCGCCCCAAACTTATCCCACAATATTCCGGTTGCCACTGACCCCAGCATAATTGAAATACTTGAAAGCATTGTTATCAGTCCAATCGCCGATGCTCTCTTACTGTCCGGAACTAGATCAGAAACCCATGCCTTTAATACCCCCTCGGAAAATGCAGCGTATAAGCCATAAAAGAAAAACAATCCCCATATAACCCCAATTCCTGAAGATAAACCGAACCCAAAGTAAACTCCTGAGAAAATAAGAAGCCCGGCTATGAATATATTTTTCTTCCCAAATTTATCCGCAAGAATTCCAACAGGGTAGGATGCCGATGCATAAATTAAATTGTAGAACACATACACTAATATTGCCGCAGAAGTTGAATGAGATATATCTTTCGATCTTAATATCAAAAAAACATCGCTGCTGTTAACCAATGAGAACAAAGTAAAAAGGACTGTCAGTATTTTATAATCTTTCGGCGCTTCTTTCCAGAACCCAATTGGAAATAATTTCCTGCTCCTCTGGGCAACTTCTATCTTCCTGTCTTTTATTAATAACGAAACAGCTATTGCCGCTAGGGAAGGTACAAATGCTATTAAAAAAACTAACCTGAAATTATTCGAATATATATTAAGCAGTAGTAGAGCAATCAAGGGTCCGAAAACTGCACCTAATGTATCCATCCCCCTGTGGAATCCGAAAATTGCTCCTGTATTATTTTTACCGGAATAACTTGCCAGCAATGCATCTCTCGGAGATGTCCTTATCCCTTTTCCAATCCTGTCTGTTACTCTCGAAAAGAGAACCGTAATAGTGTTTGGCAATAATCCCGGTAATGGTTTTGATAATGCTGATAAGCTGTAACCGAGCACCACAAAAATAGAACGCTTTCCAACTTTATCGGATAAGAATCCAAAATATCCTTTCAGGAATCCTGCCGTTAATTCCGCCAGCCCCTCTATCAAACCAATAATTGCCATCGATGCCCCCAGCACCCCTGATAAAAAAATAGGAGTAACCGGATACAGCATCTCACTTGCCATATCGGTAAAAAGACTTATCAGCCCAAGTAAAATAACCTGCCGGGGTATCCCCTTAAGCTTCATCTAAAGTAAAACCAACCTTTATAGAAACCTGCCAGTCTGAAATTTTTCCCCCATCAATATGTCCCCGTGTATCAATAACTTCAAACCATCTCATATTACGTACAGTTTTAGCAGCTCTCTCAACTGCATTCTTTATTGCGTGGTCAATGCTTACCGGTGATGATCCGGTCAATTCTATATGTTTATAAACATGATTGCTCATTACCGTTCCTTATCCTTATTATAAATAAAATGTTTGAAAAAAGTATTAAATTCACCTCACTATTACAAATTTAATAATGTGGAAATATGAGCCTGATTGAAATAAAAAAAGAAATTAAGAAAAATGCCAACCCTCAGAAGGCAGAACTTCTTCAAAGATTTTTCAAAACCGGTCCCGGTCAATACGGTGAAGGGGATATTTTCCTTGGGATTATGGTCCCGGTGCAAAGATCTATTGCTAAAAAATATAAGGAGCTGTCTCTTAAAAATATAAAGGAACTCCTCAATTCCGATAAACATGAGGAAAGACTAATTGCGTTACTCATTCTTGTAGAACAATATAAAAAGGGAGATGAGCAGAAAAAAGAAGATATTTTTACTTTTTATCACCTCAACAGGAAAAGGATTAACAATTGGGACCTGGTTGATCTCACAGCACATATTATATCAGGTTCATATCTTATAGATAAAGATAAAATTATTCTATATAAACTGGCTGAATCAAAGAATATCTGGGACAGAAGGATCGCTGTAATCTCAACTTTTCATTTTATTAAAAACAATGTTTTCAATGATGCTTTAGGCATCGCTGAAATACTTCTTAACGATAAGCATGACCTTATTCATAAAGCAGTTGGCTGGATGCTCCGCGAAATTGGGAACAGGGATATGAATACTGAAGAAGGATTTTTGGAAAAATATTATAAGAAAATGCCAAGGACAATGCTTCGTTATGCAATAGAGAAATTCCCGGAAAAGAAAAGATTGGCTTATTTAAAGGGCAATATTTAATATGCCTGATCAAACCATCGATCCCGGCTTAATTACGAAGTCATTTAATTCAGCCTGAATTCAAAAATATAGCCCAAAATATTTTATATTTGTTCTTCATATTTCGTAATAAAAAGTAAACAAGCATATTCTATGAAAACAAAAAGTCAGATAGTTAATAATTGGCTCCCCCGTTACACTGGTACCGATGTAAATGATTTTGGAAAATATATCATCCTTGTAAATTTTCAGGAATATGTTAATATGTTTGCGGCTAAATTTGATGTACCCGTAAATGGACTTAACCGTGCCATGCCTAATGCTACCGCTGAAGGAATTACTATTATCAATTTCGGTATGGGTAGCGCTAATGCTGCAACTATTATCGACCTTATTTCCGCAATTCCACCTAATGCCTGTCTGTTTTTGGGTAAATGCGGGGGATTGAAAAAAATAAATAAAGTAGGTGATCTGATACTTCCCCTCGCAGCAATTAGGGGTGAGGGAACATCTAATGATTATTTTCCCCCAGAAGTGCCTGCCCTTCCGGCATTCAATCTGCAGAAAGCTGTTTCTACAACAATGCGTAATTTTGAACGGGATTATTGGACCGGAACTATCTATACTACTAACCGGCGTGTTTGGGAACATGATGATGTCTTCAAAAATTATCTCAAAACAATTAGGTGTATGGGAATAGATATGGAAACAGCAACTATCTTTTCCGCCGGATTTTATAATAAGATCCCATGCGGCGCATTGCTTCTTGTTTCAGACCAGCCCATGTTTCCTCATGGAGTGAAAACAACATTAAGTGATAAAAAAGTAACTGAACAATTTGCTCAGCTCCATCTTGAAATTGGGATTGCAGCTCTCCAGGAACTGATTAATAATGGAATTACTGTTAAACATCTTAGATTCTGATATCAGGGGTTTTTTGATATCCATTTCCTTATTTTAGCACACTAAATTATTTTAATTAATTCATATTCATGTATAAGCTATATCTATGAAAATCTTTAATTCTCTTATTATATTATTCATAATAATCAATAATGCCATACTTCCGCAGATATCCGGTAAAATTCTTGATGATAAAACAAATTTGCCTGTCGCTGAAGTAACTGTCACCCTGACCGATTTGCAGATTACAACCACTTCAGATAGCGCCGGATTATTTTCCTTTAACGTTCCTCCCGCTTCTTATAACCTGTCATTTTCCCATATAGGCTATAGGGCCTTTAAAACCAAAACAGATTTCTCTACAGAAAATCTTCTGTCTTTATTCAAAATAAAGTCCTCAATAATAACTTATGGCGAAGTAACTGTTACAAGCACACGTTTTGAACAACCCATCAGAGATGTTCCCCTTCCAATGGAAATCATAAATAAAGATAATATTATTAATACGACTGCTGTTTCTGTTCCTGATGCTATTCAAAACCTGCCGGGCATTGCTATTGCAAGGGACGGGATCTGGGGGACTGATATCAGCATAAGAGGTCTTGGTCGCCAGAATATTGTAACACTTGTTGACGGCAATCGTATTGAAACCGCTTCAAATCATGCCGCCACTCTTGACCTTGTGGATATTTATGATATCGATAAAATAGAAATTATAAAAGGTGGTGTTTCTTCTTTATATGGAACCGGAGCTGAAGGCGGTGTTGTAAATATTACAGCTAAATCGGGAACATATACGGATAAGTTATCATTATCCGGAAGCCTGATAACAAATTATAATTCTGTTAATCAGGGAGGTGCGGGTTACATGAATCTGATGTCATCTTCTACAAATTGGTATGCTAAAATCAGCGGAACACTCCGCTCTGCCGGGAATACAAATACTCCTGATGGTATATTATTGAACAGTCAGTATAATGATGATAATCTTTCTGCTGCTTTCGGATTTAAGCCCGTCGGAAATCAGGAACTTTTATTAAAGTATCAACACTTTCACGGAGAAGATATAGGCATCCCCGGAGCAAAAGCCTTTCCAACTATCGCCGTAGCTAAGTATCTTCTTGCTGAACGGGACATGTATAGTGCCGAATATAAATTTACTGATCTTTTACCCTCACTGACAAATTTATCTATCAAATATTTCTACCAGGATATTAAAAGGGATGTTCAGTTAATAGTAAAACCTAACGACACAACTACCCAGACCCTTACTCCCTCTGCCGATCATAGCACCTGGGGAACTCAATTACTTTCCAATTGGCAGTTAAGCAGCTTAAATCGTCTTTCTGCAGGCGTGGATGTTTGGCAAAGAACATTTACAGGATTTAGGGAAACCAAAGTTGATACTTCTTCAAATACAACAAAAAGTACAACCATTATCGGTGATTATCCTGTTCCAAATTCCAAATATTTAAGCTCCGGCGTGTTTGCTCAGGATGAGGCATCACTCCTGGACAATAAGCTGAAAGTAAATTTCGGCGGAAGATATGATTTAATAAAAATTACAAATGATGATGCACTCAATCATGTTTATATCATTAGTAATGGCAGAATAATTCATCCGCCTCATGATCCCTTGTCATCATTCTATGCGAATACAGCACATGATCAAAGCTGGAGCGGAAACCTGGGTTTATTATACACACTAATTAATGATGTGGATGTAACTTTTAATATCGCTCATGCTTTCCGTTCCCCGGTTCAGGAGGAGCGTTTTCAATATATCGCATTGGGCAACCCTAAAACAGATCCCATATATCTTGGTAATCCAAATCTGAAACCTGAACAGGGAAACTTTCTTGACTTAGGTATACGCATCTGGAAACCAAATTATACTTTTAAGGGAAATGTTTTTCTAGATAATATTATAGATCTTGTAATTGATAAGCATGATACAGCCAATATTTACCGCAAAGCCAATGTTGGCAAAGCCCGCCTTTATGGATTTGACTTAGGGTTTGAATATAATTTCTGGAATACTCTAGTAACTTATGGCAGCGTTTCTTATGTAAGAGGGGAAGATTTACTGAACAATACCAATCTTCCTCAGATCACTCCTCCTAATACTACTCTCGGATTAAGGTTCCCAATTTATAATTGTCTGAATGCTGATATCAGCTCGACCCTTTTTGCAAAGCAGACTAATCTTGGGGTAGGGGAGATAGCTACTCCCGGTTATGCAGTCTTTGATTTTCATCTGAATACTAATGAGATTAACTGGAATTACTTCCACTTCAGACTTTTCGGCGGTGTGGAAAATATATTAAACAAATCCTACCGGGAGTTTCTCTCAACCAACCGGGGTATCGTCAAAAGCGAACCAGGAAGGGATTTCTTTTTAAAGCTTCAGGTTAATTGGTAGTATTATGAGTTGGTTTTATATAGCGCTGATTTCAGCAGTTTTATCGGCAGCCTCGGCTGTTTCTCAAAAGAAAGTGCTCTTTTCTCTTTCTGCATTGGAGTTTTCCTTTCTTGTTTCCCTGTTTAATATTCTCTTTTCAATACCATTCTTTTTTGCGTTTGATATCGGATCAATTTCACCTGAAAGTTTAGCTGTCCTTTTTATTAAATCTATAATGGGGGCTTTAGCTTTTTATAATGTAATGCTCGCATTAAAAAACCTCGATATCAGCGGCGCGCTTCCACTTTTAGTGCTTACTCCCGGATTAGTAGCATTCTTTGCCTTCCTTTTTGGTTTAGAGAAACTTTCAATTATTCAGCTATCAGGTATGTTTTTACTTTTGGCAGGGACCTATCTTCTTGAAATGAAACCCAAACAGGCATTAACTGAGCCCTTTAAGATATTTTCTAAATCAGCCAATTATCATTATATCGGATTTGCCCTCCTTCTGTTCACCGCTTCTTCTATCCTGGATAAAGTGCTTCTTGGGAAATATAAAATGCCCCCAAATGCCTTTATGGCATTTCAGCAGGTGTTCTATGGAATTGTTATTGGCGCTGTTTATCTGTTCTCCTCCAAAATTAAACGAATTCCATTAAGCTCATTTGATAAAAAGATCTGGTTCTGGATTATACTTATTGCGATACTTACCGTCGGATACAGGTACACTCAGATCAAAGCTATTAAAATAGCTCCCGTTTCCCTTGTTATTTCAGTTAAAAGGATTTCAGTCTTTATCGCCGTTGTAATTGGAGGAAGGCTGTTTAACGAAAAGAATTTATTTAGAAAGGCTCTGGCGACAGCTATAATGGTTGCCGGTGCAATTATGATAATGGAAGAAGGATAACCCCCCACTTAAACTAGTTCAATTATATTTCTTAATCTATATTATTGGGGAAAACTTATACTTGAAGTAAGTTATAACTAAAGATTTTAATAATTAAGGAATTAAACATGAAAACGATCATATTATCATTAGTTTTACTATTAGGAATGTCAGTTGCCTCTTTCGCACAGACATCGTGGGAAATTGATAAAGTTCACTCGGCTGTAAAATTTGGTGTAACCCACCTTGTTATCTCTACTGTTGAAGGAAATTTCAAGGATTTTAATGCCAATATTTCTACAAAAGCTGACGGAAGTCTTGACAAAATAGAAGCTGACATTAAAACCAATAGTGTAAATACAGAAAATGAAGGGAGGGATAAGGATTTAAGATCAGATAATTTCTTTGCCTCAACTAAATTTCCGGAAATGTTATTTATAAGCAAGAATATCAAGAAAATTGGGAAAGATGATTATAAAGTCACAGGCGATCTTACTATTAGAGGTACAACTAAATCAGTTGTCCTTGATGCTAAAAATAATGGTACAATAAAAGATCCATGGGGTAATACCAGAAGTGGATGGACTGCTTCCGGGAAAATCAACAGGTTCGATTTCGGATTATCATGGAACAAAACAATTGAAACAGGTGGACTGATCGTAGGCAAAGAAGTTACCATCTCCATTAATGCTGAATTCATCACTAAAAAATCATAAGTATCCTCCTTACTTAAAAGCCGGGCTATAATGTCCGGCTTTTTCTTTTTAAATCAGTTCACTAAAAATGTTCATCCCCGTTCAATAAACACTTTCCTCAATTTATTTAGATGCAATATAGTGTGGAATAAATCTGCTTACATTATCAGTAACTAAAGAAGTATTTTCCCTGATTCCCATGCCTGCAGGCTCCTGGTCAATCATCCATGAACCCAGAACAGGATAGGATCCGTCAAATTCGGGAGTTTCGAATAGCAGCTGATAGATTAACTTCTGGTCACCGTAACTTCCAGCCTCCGTTGCTGAAGCATCATATCCAAATCCATTATATTTATTGATTGTAATATTATTTCCTTCCCTTCCGAGGACCGGCTTGCTTACATATGAAAGATTATTTATAATAAAATAATTCTTATCCTCAAAGGTAGGCAGAAGAAGCGGATGCCCGGGGAATAATTCCCACAGAACAACCAGGATCATCTTGTTTGATAAGAGCATCTTCCATGCAGGTTCAATCCAGAATGGGCTATTCTTATTATCAAATAATCCACCGGAGAACTTTTCATCAATCAGCCATTCCCATGGATATAGCTTAAATATATTGTTAATCATTTCATTATTCATATCAACATAAGCTTTCTCAGCATCTACGAATCCGATGTCCTCTATATAAATTAACCCTGTATTTAACTCTGCCTGTGTTGCACAGTCGCGGAGATATTCCACAGTAGTAAGATCTTCAATATTATCTTTCAGACATGAGAAATGGAGAAATCCTGGGTCCTTTAAATAAGTAGCAATGTCCTTAAATTTTGCAATCAGTTTCTCATGCAGCGAGTTGAACTGGTCAAGTTTAGGGTCTAAGTCCTGCAGCCAATACCATTGAACGATAGCAGCTTCAAATAAAGATGTGGGCGTATCGGCATTGTATTCCATCATCTTCAATTGCCGGGCTTCAGAAGATAGCATGGGATTGTATCCAAGGTCGAATCGCCCGTATATTGCAGGATGTTCTTCGTTCCACGACTTGATAATAATATCTGTAACATTTTTCGGAAGATTAAACCTCTGGAACATGTCTTTATCAATAATATGCTGCACAGCTTCAAGGCTCATATCGTGCAAAGTTTTGGTAGCGCGCTCAATACGGAGTATTTCATCCATAGAAAATTCATATGCCCGTGATTCATCCCAGTAAAGGTTATTTAATGAATGAAAAGTAAAGCCCAGGGCTTCCACTTTTTCCTGCCAGTTTTCTCTTACACCGGGTTTCTTTAATATCATTATGCCCCCGCACTTGTTCCGTGTGTTCCGAAACCGCCACGGCTTATGGAATGACTGCTAAATACTCTTCCACCTGAAAAGCTTCTGCCATTTGCCAATTCACCTGTGCTGCGTGTAAGGTACCTGCCGTTATTATCATAACCGCCGTAATAATATGAACGTCTTCCGCTTTGTGAAATTAGCCAGTACATAAAAAAAGGATTCATACCGCCGTTATTGTAAGCGTATGTTTGATCGGGATTTTGTGTATCGGTCTGTACCGTCCAGTCATTATCCTGTTTCTTTTCTTTCTTCTTCTCGCATCCCCCGAACATTGCCAGCGAAGTGCAAAGGACAAGATTTATAATAGTGCTTTTTTTCATTTCTCTTCCTTTGCCCTGAATGAAACACCATAAGGTATAGCGACCACAGTGTCTTTCTTATTACCATTTTCATCTTCAACCTGGATGGTTTTAGTTCCCAAAGCCGGAAGCGTAAATGTATTTTCATTTACTTTTACTAACTGGGAATGGACATATATTTTTGTGGTTTGGTGAAAAGTCACACTATCTTTATAATTATGATAGGTTATTTGGTTTTCAACAAGATTATCCTTCTGCTGTTCGGGAACTTTAGGCTCTTCCTCCTCCTGGCATCCGGCAAGGAATCCTGCGAATAGAAATAACAGAAATAACTTTTTCATGATTTCCTTTATTGTGATAATTAAAAATAATCAAATTTATATTCCCCTGATTGTCATAATATTAAAATAGTGATAACTTTAATTAACAAAAAAATATAATAACTATGTTAATTCTTGTCGGTTCAAAAAATCCTGTTAAAATAGAATCTGTAAAAGATGCGTTTGAGAAATACTTCCCTAATATAGACGTACAAGGATTCGATGTAAGTTCCGGTGTATCCGACCAGCCGGTCAACGATGATACATTTAAAGGAGCACAAAACCGGGCGGAAGCGCTTTTTGTAATAAATAAAGCGAGTAGAATGGGAGCCCAGTATTTTGTCGGTATTGAAGGAGGTATTATTAATATCTCCGGTAAATGGTTCTCCTGCGGATGTATCTGCATTTTAAATGATAGAGGGATAGCCGGATTCGGAACCTCATCTCATTTCAGCCTGCCAATGAATATAATAGATAAGCTGTTACAGGGGATTGAATTAGGACAAGTAATAGATGAAATTACAGATCAGCACAACTCCAAGCAAAAGTCGGGAGCTATTGGCCATTTAACCAAAGATGTAATTACAAGAAAGGACTTGTATACCCAAGGGATAATAACCGCGCTTATTCCTTTCCTTAATCCTGATCTTTTTAAATAGAACAATTTTGTTATTTATTACGGATTTGGTTTGACAAGTAGTTATTAAAACAATATATTCGTTTTATGTTTAATAAACTTTTTATATTACTTCTTTCAACTTCTACTAACACCTGCTGGTGGCCTCAGGGCCTATAACATTTCAATGCTCTTAAATGAGCAACAAAATATTTATCACAATCTCTAAAAATCAAACTGACTCATTAAGGGATAGTTTCCTGAAAAACTTTCGTTATTGAAGGCAGAATTAAAATTTATAATTCATAGGAGTAAAAATGTCACAGAAAAAATTTCTTTTAGATGAAAGCAAAATGCCTAAGACATGGTACAATATACAAGCCGATTTGCCGGTTCCATTGCCCCCCCCACTTCATCCCGGGACAAAACAGCCGATCGGTCCTGCAGATTTAGAACCTCTCTTTCCGATGGAATTAATTCTCCAGGAAGTAAGCCATGAAAGATATATAGACATTCCGGAGCCCATACGGGAAGTTTATAAAATCTACAGGCCATCTCCGCTTATTCGCGCCACAGGTTTGGAGAAATCGCTTGATACACCTGCAAAAATTTATTATAAATATGAAGGCGTGAGTCCTACGGGAAGTCATAAACCCAATACAGCAATTCCGCAGGCATTTTACAATGCACAATCAGGAATTAAAAAATTAACTACTGAAACCGGGGCGGGGCAGTGGGGATCATCGCTTGCTTTTGCAGGATCGGTTTTCGGAATTGATGTGCATGTATTTATGGTAAAAATAAGCTATGAACAGAAACCGTACAGAAGAGCAATGATTGAAGCATTCGGCGCGAAATGTACTGCGAGTCCTTCCAATTTAACTAATGTAGGTAGGAGTATGAGGGAAAAATATCCCAATACACCCGGAAGTCTTGGAATTGCTATAAGTGAAGCAGTTGAAATTGCTGCAATGAACAAAGATACTAAATACAGCCTTGGGAGTGTGCTCAACCATGTATTGATGCATCAGTCAATAATTGGTGAAGAATCTTTGATGCAATTTGATATGGCAGGAGATTATCCTGATGTAATAATTGCGTGCGCAGGGGGTGGGAGTAATTTTGCCGGCTTTACATTTCCATTCATTGGTGAAATGTTGAGGGGAGGAAAGAAAGTAAGGGTTATTGCTTCGGAGCCAAGTGCATGTCCAAGTCTTACAAAAGGAGTTTATGCATACGATTTCGGAGATACCGGGAAATTAACACCTTTAGTTAAAATGCATACACTTGGAAGCGGATTTATACCACCGTCAATTCATGCCGGCGGATTGCGCTATCATGGAATGGCGCCATTAGTAAGTCATTTGAAGGAATTGAATTTAATTGAAGCCCGTGCAGAGGATCAGCTTGAATGTTTTAAAGCCGGTATTCTGTTTGCAAGAAATGAAGGTATCATCCCAGCTCCTGAAGCTACACATGCTATTAAATCGGCTATTGATGAAGCCTTGCTTTGCAAAAAGGAAGGTATTTCCAGAACAATTGCATTTAATCTTAGCGGTCATGGTCTTCTGGACCTTGGTTCTTATTCTACCTATTTTGCCGGAACTCTTGAAAATACAGATTTCCATCCAAAAGATATGGAAGATGCAATAATGGAACTACCCGTAATATAATCTTCCTGATAAATAATAATTAAAGCCCGGGGTTCCGGGCCTTAATTTCATCTAGTTTATTTCTCAGCCAGGATGATCTATTTGAAATAATTCCATCTATTCCGGAATTTATTAATCTTAATGCTTTGTGTGGGTTGTCAACTGTCCATACATAAACTTTCAGACCAGCGGACTTAATTTTATCAATTTTCTTTTTATCAATCCACCTAGAGTATGAAAGACTAACTCCGTCCAGGTTATTTTTCTTAGAGGATTTTATCAATCTGTTCAGCCGGTAGGAATTAAGGATTATATTTTCCCTGTCAACCCGTTTAATTCTGTAAACTTTAAATTGAGGAAGGGTTTTTTTTACCAAAGACATTTTCTTAAGACCGAACCCTGCTAACTTTATCTGGGAATGCTTTAGGTTTGTTTTTTGCAGCAGTTTATTAAGCAATGGGAGAATTGCTATGGAACATTTAATTTCAATCATAACAAACTTTCTGTGCGGGACGGTTTCAAGAACCTCTTCAAGGGTTGGAATTCTCTCATTCAGCCACTTCTTTCCTTTCCAGATCCCTACATCAAGTTTTTTAAGGGATTCTAATGACTGTGATTTTACACTGCGGGACACTCCGGAAGTCCTTTTTGTATTCATGTCATGAATTACTATAATCTTATTACCTTTCGATAAACGGACATCAATTTCCACACCATCCGCTCTATGAGTCCATGCAAGCTTTATAGCGGCAAGAGTATTTTCTGGTGCAGCAAATGATTCCCCTCTATGTGCAATAAAATTTATCATACTTAATCTACCACAAAAAGTTTTGCCCCAATATTTGTTGAAGAACGATGTGCTTCCGAATTATCCGCAACATGGTAACTCATACCAGGAGTAAGCGTAAACTTACGTCCATCAGCTAATTCTGTAATAAGTTCTCCTTCAATGCAAAGTATAATATGCCCTTTGCTGCACCAATGGTCTGCTGAATAACCGCGAGAGTATTCCAGCATCCGTATACGAATATCACTGAAAAATTTTGTTCGCCATAAGGCTGTACCTGTAATCCCATGATATTCTACAGGGTCTACATCTGACCAGTTTATAACATTAAAAGGGATGTTGTTTATGTTCATAATGGAATGTCGGGTTGTTTATATAGCTAAAATAATAAAAATGGAAGCTCAAAGAAAAGATGCTATACTTTCTTACTCGTCTAAAATAGGCTATTAAAATAAATACCTGTTATATTTGTTACTTAAAACATAAGCGAATAATATTATGGCTTCATATTGTGAATATGTAATAAATTTGGAGGAAGATAATCTTCATAAGAAATATCATGATGGCGAATATGGTTTCCCCCTTCATGACGATAACCTCCTTTTTGAACGACTTTGTCTTGAAATTAATCAGGCGGGATTGAATTGGTCCATAATCCTGGGCAAGAAGGATAATTTCCATAAAGCATTCCATAAGTTTAATATTAAAAAAGTAGCATCTTATAAAGGAAAAGATATTGAGCGGCTTCTTTCAGATGCGGGCATTATAAGGAATAAACTAAAGATCACTTCGGTTATTGAAAACGCTAATAGAATATTAGTGCTTCAGAAAGAACACGGCTCCTTTGAAATCTGGCTGAATAAAAATCATCCAAAAACATTAGAGGAATGGGTTAAGGTTTTTAAAAAACAATTCAAATTTACCGGTGGTGAAATTGTTAACGAGTTTTTAGTTAGTACTGGTTACCTTCCTAACGGGCATGACAAAACCTGTCCTGTTTATAAAAATTTAATAAAACAATCCCCAGCGTGGTTGAGGAATAATAAGTAATATCTTATTGGGGTTTGCCTGGTAATCATTTTAGCTGTGCAATTTATTTTATATTAATATATATTATATAAAAAGATGGAATTCAATTGGGCGATATAGTATTCTGGACAATTATGAGGACCGCAGTAGTTATTCCCGCTATGTGGATTCTGCGTGGTTATATAAATTTTGAGCTATGGTGGGTTATATGCCTTATGGCTATTTATGGAATTATTATTCATCCTACGATAATTCATTATAAGCTCTTTGAAGAAAAGAACAAAGATATTATAGAATCAACTCTTTGCTCATCCTGCAAACACTTTGATAAATCAGCTGTGCTTTGCATGAAATATGATAAACACCCTTCTTTGGAATTACTTCCCTGCGAGGGGGTGGACTGGGAACCGAGCTTTAGTGAAGTAAATAGTGATTTGAGGGAAAATTAGTTTCGTAAATATTTTCTTCTTTTAAACCTTTTATAAAATTAAGTGACTAAGAGGTATCAATAATAAATTTATTATTTCCCACAAATAAGTTAATTAATATGACAAATTATCATTTTTCAGGAATTCTTAGTTATACAGGATTATTTCTTTTATTCCTGTTAAGTATTTATGGCTGTTCATCTGTACCGGAAGTCACCAGTTCCCGCAATAATAATGAAATTGTAGTTGATGGAAAACAGGAGGATTGGGGGAATACTTTTACTTCTATAAAAGATCAGAATGCAGCAGTTGCCTTCAGAAACGATGATGAAAATCTTTACATCTGTTTTATTACGTCAGATAACCAAAAAATAGTAAGGATCTTATCATCCGGATTAACTGTTTGGCTTTATCCCTCTGATTCGAAGGATGTTATTGGGATAAAATATCCGGTTAGAAAATCATCGGAAGATTTTCGTTCAGTTGTAAACGAAAAAGGGGAAAGTATGGAGTCATCTGATATAAACGGAAGGATTCAGAAATTGCTGAAAGTTCAGAACGAGTTGATTATTGTAGATGAAAATAATATTGGGGTGTTCAGTTCTTCGCCTGATGTGAGTAAGGGTTTTAGGGCAAAAATAGGCTATGCTATGAATCAGCTTGTATATGAATTAAAAATTCCGCTCACAAAGAATAAAGATTTCACACAGTTTGTTTTCAAAGCAAATCCTCAGGATAATATTAGAGTTAAGTTTGAATCAGAAAAGGTTCAAAATAAAAATATAGATAATGAACAGGAAGGAAACACCAGGGGTGGTAATGAAGGAATTGGAGGGCGCCGGGGGAGAGGAGGAAACTCTGGCGGCATGGGGAACAAAAAGGGAGGGACTTCAGGTAATAACACTCCCATCGATTATGAATTTAAAGTAAAATTAACATCATTATAGCTACAAGAAAAAAACATATCTTTTTCACTTAGAGATTTACTAATTTTGCGTTAAGATATTATTATTAATAGGTGTAAATATGATTTCCGAAATTGCCCTTAAGGGGTATTACTTCCACACTGAAGAGATTCAGTTAAAAAAGATTCAACTTTATACTTTTGCTCTTTTATTTTCAGCAGGTAATATTTTATTTCCATACCTATGCCATACAATCCTTAATGGCGGAAAGATTCTGCTCCCTCTTTTTTTCTTTACACTTATTGGTTCATATAAATTTGGAATCAGAGTTGGATTATTGACTGCGCTTGTTTCTCCATTATTAAACAATCTGTTTTTTGGTAATCCACCTTCAGCTATGCTTTTTGATATTATGTCAAAATCTATATTCATTGTTATTATTGCATCTTATATTTCAAAGAAAACAAAAAAGATTTCAATGCTTCTTTTGACTGCTGTAGTTTTATCTTATCAACTTGCAGGGGGATTAGGCCAATGGCTGATTACTGGATCAATTCAAAATTCTTATTCTTCATTTATAATAGGAATTCCGGGAATGGTTATTCAGGTTATCCTGGGATTTGCAATATTAATAGCCCTGAAGGATTATGAATTCAAAAACGATAGATGAGATATTAAATAAGATTAAGGCTATTGAATTCCAGGAAGATTTTGATACAATAGTTGCAATTGCAAGAGGGGGTATTTTTCCTGCGGCTCTGCTTCAGCAGAAGCTTATGATCGATCTTGATATTATCTGGCTTAACTTCAGGGACGAAAAACAGCAGCCACAGCATGATGAACCTGTCCTATTGAAGCCGATTTCTTTTATTTATAAGGATAAAAAGATTCTGCTTGTTGATGATAGGAGCAGAACCGGCAAAACTTTTAACAAAGGGAAAGTATTACTTAAGGGAGCCCGGTTAATTAAAACATTTATAGTAAACGGAAAGGCAGATTATTCTCTGTTTGATGAGGACTGTTTTACCTTTCCATGGAAACTTGTTTAATACATGAAAATATTTTGCATTATTATTCTAACTTGTATTTTTATAGTAAAGTTGAAAGCTCAACCTCTTATATTAAACGTATGGAATGGTAAGATACCGGGAGCTATTGAATCCCTTCGCTTTAAGGAAGATACAATTAGAATAGAAAATGGAAAGATCAGAATTGCAAAAGTTATCAATCCAACGATAACAATTTATTTCCCTGAAAAAGAAAAATTTAACGGCACTGCTGTCATTATATGTCCCGGCGGAGGATACGGAAGACTGTCAGTGGATAATGAGGGTTCTGATATTGCCGGATGGCTTAATCAAAATGGTATTACCGCTATATTACTTAAATACCGTCTTCCGAATGATTCTATAATGCAGGACAAATCGATGGGTCCATTACAGGATTTGCAGGAAGCTATGAGATTAGTTCGCCGTCATGCATCAGAATGGAAAATAGATTCGGGTAAGATTGGAGTTATAGGTTTTTCGGCGGGAGGGCATCTTGCATCTACTTTGTCCACCCGATTTAATGAAAAAATTTATGATTCAGACTCAATCAGTGCACGTCCCGATTTTGCTATTCTTGGTTATCCGGTAATTACAATGAGTGAAATAAACACTCACGCCGGATCGAGGAATAATCTTCTTGGCAAATCTCCTGATCCCGCAGTTGTCGAATATTTTTCTAATGAACTTCATGTTCTTAAAAACACACCTCCAACATTCATCTTCCAGGCGGAAAACGACAAAACAGTTCCTGTTCAAAATAGCATTGATTATTTTACTGCACTAAAAAATAAAAGCGTTGTTGCGGAACTGCATATTTATCCTAAAGGGGGGCATGGATTCGGATTAGCCAAAAACGGAGGTACAGAATCTACATGGCCTGCAGCCTGTATCAAATGGTTAATACAAATCGAAATGATTAAATAGAATAGGCGGAGAATTAATCTAACATCTTGTTTATTTTAATACAAGTAATTCATTTGATTGTTTTAGTATAATAGATTTTGCTGATTAATGGAATACAAGAGTCTCTTACGAGCATTAAGGCACAGAAATTATAAGCTTTTTTTCAGCGGTCAATTAATTTCGCTGATAGGAACATGGATGCAAGGCCTTGCAATGGGGTGGCTTGTATATAGAATGTCAAATTCAGCCTTCATGCTTGGTTTGGTTGGATTTGCAAGTCAGATTCCCACCCTGGTACTTTCTCCATTTGCTGGAGTTCTTCTTGACAGGTGGGATAAACATAAAGTAATAGTTATTACACAGACATTATCGATGGTTCAGGCATTTATACTTAGCTACCTTGTTCTTTCGGGTGGAGTGCATATATGGCAGCTTGTTTTATTAAATGTCTTTATAGGGATGATAAATGGTTTTGATATGCCGGCACGCCAGTCGTTTATTGTGGAGATGATCGAAGACAGGAGTGATCTGGGCAACGCAATTGCTCTGAATTCTTCAATGTTTAATGCAGCAAGATTAATTGGTCCTTCGGTAGCAGGATTAATAATTGCCGCATTTGGGGAGGGAATCTGTTTTTTATTAAATGCAGTTAGCTATATAGCAGTAATAATATCGCTGCTTGCAATGAGAATAAATTATGTTAAGCATCCGTATCAGGATAAAGATGTTTTGGTGGGATTAAAGGATGGAATCAATTATGCGTGGAACTTTATTCCAATCAGGTTAATTCTTCTCATGATTGCTTTATTAAGTCTTGCCGGAATGCCTTATACAGTATTAATGCCTGTATTTGCACGGGAAATATTAAAAGGCGGGGCTCATACACTGGGCTTTTTGGTTGGTGCTATTGGTGTCGGTGCTTTATGTGGTGCCCTTTACCTCGCATCAAGGAAAAGCGTTCGTGGTCTCGGAAAAGTAATACCAATGGCTGCAATCTCATTTGGAGTAAGTCTTATTATTTTTTCCTTTTCACATAATCTAATCTTCTCTTTAGTAATGCTTCTTTTAACAGGGATGTCGATGATGATCTATACGGCTTCCTGTAATACTATCCTGCAAACAATTGTAGATGATAAAATGAGGGGAAGGGTGATGAGCTATTATACGATGGCATTTATGGGAATGACCCCATTCGGCAGCCTTATATTTGGAGGGCTTGCCAGCCAAATAGGCGCCCCCCTTACTATCATTTTCGGGGGTATTATCTGCATTCTTGGAGGATCAATGTTTGCTTATAAGCTTCCAATGTTTAAAACATTAATTAGACCAATTTATAAAGAAAAGGGAATAATTCCTGAAATTGCAGAAGGGATCCAGGCAGCAGCTAATCTCCGCTCTCCTCCGCAAAGTTAGTCCCGGTATTTATTAAATCAAATCTTTTGTTAAGAAGGTTATTTTTTTATATTTAATTTTTTCTCATATCTATTTCTGTGAGTTCCCCCACACAACATCTATAAAATTTCTTTGTTTATTTAGGATTATCCTTTTGTGATAATTCTGTGACAATTAAAGAGTAACTATACCTCAGAATTAATAATGTGTCGGAGGAAAAAATGAAAACGCAACTTCTTATAGCCTTATTAGGCTTTATTATTTTGATTGGATGTGCAAAAAATATGGAGGATAAGAACGATATGGCAATTTCCCAATTGGAAAAAGGAACGGAAAAAGCAATCTTTGCAGGAGGTTGTTTCTGGTGTATAGACGCCCCTTTTGAAAAGCTTGATGGTGTAAAAAATGTAATTTCTGGTTATACCGGAGGGCGTGTTAAAAATCCCACTTATGAACAGGTGTGTTCCGGAACTACCGGACATGTTGAAGCTGTTGAAATAATTTATGATCCAAAAGTAATAAGCTATTCTGAACTGCTTGATATTTTCTGGAAACAGTTTGATCCTACTGATGACGGCGGCTCTTTCTATGACAGGGGGACACAGTATAAATCAGGAATTTTTTATGTTGATAATAATCAGAAAACTATTGCGGAGCAGTCGAAAGAACGGCTGAATAAATCAGGAATATTTTCCAAACTTGTCGTAACAAGAATTGAAAAATTAACTGATTTCTACCCCGCAGAGGAATACCACCAGCATTTCTATAAGAAGGATCCCGAAAGATATAACAGTTACAGGAAGGGTTCAGGTAGGGATAATTTTATTTTGGGACTCTGGGGGGATCTTGGTGTGGATAAATATAAAAAAACCGCTGAGGATAAATCAAAATTGAAACTTACTCCGCTGCAATACGAGGTAACTCAGAAAAACGCCACAGAGAAACCTTTCCAGAATGAGTATTGGGATAACCACAAAGTGGGAATATATGTCGATGTTGTTTCAGGTGAACCGTTATTCAGCTCCTCCGATAAATTTGATTCGGGCTGCGGTTGGCCCAGTTTCTCTAAGCCGATCGACACGAGGTACATTGAAAAGGATACCGATAATTCCGCCGGGATGACAAGGGTTGAAACAAGAAGCAGGTTCGGAAATTCACACCTTGGACATGTATTTAACGACGGTCCTACACCGACAAATCTCCGTTACTGTATCAATTCCGCTTCCTTAAGGTTCATTCCAAAAGAGGATATGCAGAAAGAGGGTTACGGTGAATATCTTTGGCTGGTTAAATAAAACTATTGACCTCAGAGGTTTTCCTAAACCTCAGAGGTCTTTTGATCGCGTTGATATTGTTTTCTGTTATCCTGAATATTTTTTAATTAAATCTCCAATCTCGCCGATCTGCTCTTTACTCAGCCCGGGCCAGCTTGGTAAATTTATTCCACACCAGCCTAAATGTTCAGCCACCGGCAATTTCTGGAAATTATGTGCAAACATCGGCATGGTATGCACTGGGTAAAAGGTGGGTCTTGTTTCAATGCCATTGGCACTTAGATGTTTTCGAAGTCCATCTCTTGTCTGCGGACTATCCAACAGAATCGAATACATCCAGTATGAATGAAATACATCCCCAAACTCACCATGTGTTTTAATGGGGGTTCCTGACAAGACTTCCTCATACCAGTTTCTGAGTTCTCTTTTCTTTTGGATCTTTTCCTTTGCATTTTCAAGCTGTGCAAGCCCGATTGCTGCACAGATATTTGTCATTCTGTAATTAAAACCTATTACGTCGTGCCAGTATTCCCTGCATTTTGCTAATCCGTGCATCTTCAAATGATATGCCCTGTCATATAATGTATCATCATTTGTAACAACCATTCCCCCTTCACCGGTTGTGATGGTTTTATTTCCATAAAAGCTGAATGTTGAGATATCTCCAAACGTACCGACATGCTTTTCATTATATAAAGATCCAAAAGCCTCAGCGCAGTCCTCAATTAAGAAAATATTATTCTCCTTAGCAATCTTCTTAAGTTTATCCATTTCGCATGGATGACCGTATACATGAACTGCTAATATTGCTTTAGTGTATTGAGTAATCTTCCTTTTTACATCATCAGGATCCATTTGCCAGGTATCTTCAAGTGAATCAACAAATACGGGCTTTGCGCCCGTAATCACAATTGTATTTACAGATGCGATATAAGTGAAATATGGTACGATCACTTCATCCCCTTTACCGATGCCTAAAGTAACAAGCGCTAGGTGCAGCGCCACCGTTCCGTTACATACTGAAGCTGAATGACTTACCCCGATGAACTCACTGAATTTTTCTTCGAAAAGGTGTATGTATTTACCTTTGGATGAAATCCAGGAGGAATCGAGGCAATCATTTACATATTTTTTTTCATTCCCATCAAGTAAGGGCTGGTAAATCGGTATTCTAATATTCATTTTAACCCAAATAGATTTTTATGAATCAAGGTCTTTTATAATTTCTTGTAAGAGCAATTATCCTGTTAAGGTCAATCATATCAATACATTCAAGTTTATACGGACATACTTTTTTCCAGCAGGGAGAACATTCGAGCCCTTCAGGAATAAGTTTTTCCCCCCTTCCGTATAGTTCGATTTCCGCCGCGCATGATAAACCAAACCAGGTAATAACATATTTCCTTAGGGCAATTGCCATGTGCATTCCAAAGCTATCTCCGGAAATAACAAGATCGCAAATATCCATGAAGCAGAAACCTCTTCTTAATCCAAGGGTTGTTGGAGTCAGGATCACTTTATTTTTTAGATTCTTCTTTATAGAATTCGCGATCTGCAAATTTCTTTCAGTGTCTTCATGCCCGCCCAGCAGCATAATCATCTTATCATTATCTTTGCCAAGTTCATTTATTAAATGTACATGCTGTTTAATCGTCATCTTCTTGTTTGGGAAAAGAGTGGAGCATCCCGTATTAAACCCTACGTATATTTTTTTAGGATTATATTTAATCTCTTTTTTATAATTATCAGTAAATGTTTGTTCTTCTTCATTAAGTGCGAACGAATATTCATCCATCTTATATTCAAGATCGAATGCTTCGTGAAGAATATCTAACCCCGAACGTTTATTTTCCCTGAATTTAAGCTGGTCATCATTCCCCAGCACATAGCTGTAAAATGCTCCTTTGTTGGCTGGAATTATCTTGCTATCATCATTTAACAGGAAGCCCAGTTTTATCTTTGCTTTTAATTCATTTGTAAAAGAACAGGCATAATCTGATTTATCTGAATTCATAACATAGTCGAATTCAATATTTCGGAGAATCATTCTCTCTTCATCATTCCATATAAACACACGGTCTATAAATTTATTGTTGTGCAGTATCTTCTGAGCATTTTCCATTGTCAGCCAGTATATCGTGCTTTCAGGAAATTTTCTTTTTATTGCAGGAAGGATTGCAGTGTTACCTAAAACAGCACCGATTGCTTCAAGCGATATAATTAATATTTTTACCCCGGCATGGTTTTCTGGTATATCAGCCTGGCATCCATTCTCCAGGCAGTTCTTATAAGAGATGCAGGGTTTGTACCCGGAAAATTTTTTACAACGCGGTATGTTTAATTCTTTTAATTCCATTCTAATTTAGTAGTGTTTTAATTCCGTCAATTACCTGTTGTACACTTATCCCATTTTCAAAACTGCAGATCTCTTTATTCGCACTACAGTTTTTATTACAATATTCCTCAGGCACTTCTATATTTATTGATGTCTTGTTTAAAATTCCCCAGTACTTTGCGCTGTTCATCGGTCTATGACAATTTATTCCGATACATTTTTTATTTAATGCATCTGCAATGTGCAGTGGACCAGTGGAATTGCTCATAAAAAGATCAATTACAGAAATTATTTTAATAAAATGTCTTAGACCCATCAATTTACTTGCTATATCTATTATCCTATTATCCTTCAAATCTGCAACACTTTTGAGAAAACCTTCTGACATTTCAACCGCAGTAAGAAGTATTTTTAAATTAGGAATCTGCAAGGAAAGTATCTCTTTAATCAGAAGGAGGTATTTACCCTCACTCCAGTTTGGCGAAGAACCCAAACTTCCCGTATGAATCATAACCTTATAATCTTTATTATCGATTCCAATCTTATTGAGGAATTCATTGATGTCTTTTTTCTCTTCTTCAGTCACATAAATCTCAAGATCCAAATTATTAGTATTTACACCAATTTTCCTTGCAGTATCCATACTGAAATAGGTTTCATGTTTCAGTGGAATGTAATTGTGCCGGTCGATACTTCTCATTCCGGATATTACTTCATAAAGTCTATGTCCTTCGCCGACTCTTGTCTTAATTCCGGCAAGCATCATCTGGTAAGCTGCTCTTTTTGTTGGGAATACCAATAAACCGTCAGTAAAACGTAGTTCGCGTAATTGCTTTACTACTCTCCAATAGTTTTTTTTACTAAGGTCATCTGTAATTATCTCATTAAGATAAGGATTATTTATTAATATATTCGCAGTATTCGGATTTGTCAAAGTTGCCAGAAAGGAGTCTGGGAATTTCTTTTTTATCTCCCGTATCATTGGCGTGATCATTACAACATCCCCGACCCGGTCGGTTCTTACAATTAAAATTCTTTTGTTCAATATCTTAAGGTTAAAATGTAGCCAAAAATAAAAAAAAACAAGGATATTTCCTTGAGAACAATTTAATCAGAATTCACCTGGTTTTATAAAATCCTTTTTTTAACTTGAGGAATACAGTTTAATACAGTAAATTTTTAAGAAGAAAATAAACGTTCCCCGGAGAAACTAAAATGAAAAGATGTCTGCTCTTTTTTGCGATATTATTCCTTTCCGTCGCTTCAATTTATTCACAGGGAAAACCGGAAATAAAATTCGGTGCCGATGATCCATTTGATCTTCGGGAAGTTGGTGCTTTAATTATCAAAGATAAAGAGAAATTCAAGGTTCAGTTTGTTGCTCCGGAAAATCGGCGTTTGACGAGTTATCAGAATGTTGATCTAAAAAAAGATGATATTGTAATGATGGTAAACGGCAAAGCCGTCAAGAAATTAAACGATCTGAGAGAAACTTATGATAAGTTAAAAGTTGGCAAAGATTTTAAACTCGAGATTAAGCGCGGGGGAAAGTTAATGACAGTCTCTCTTAAAAAAGCTGATCCTAAAATTCTGCCCCCAAAAAGGACTGCAAAAATAACTAATGCTGGATGGATGAAGGATAAAGTTTTCTTGCATGGCTGCGGCGTACTGATAGGAAAAATCAATGAAAAACCAATGATAGAAAAAATAAAAGGTGATAATGAAATAGTTAAGAACGCCGGTCTTAAGGGGGGAGATGTGGTGACGAGTATTAATGGACAGGCAATTAAAACTTTCATTCAATTTAAAGAGGCATACGATAACATTAAGCCTAAACAGGATGTTACTATCAGATTTGGGAACAAATCTATATCATTTAAAAAATCCGGTTATCCAAAAAATTGGAATGAATTGCCTGGAGCTGAGTTCAATTAGCACCCAACAAAATAGTGTGGCCGAATTTACTTCTTCAATTTCCCATCAAGGAACGCATAGATTTCCTTCCATGCCTCTTTAGTCGTAGCCTTATTATAACCTGTCTGGTTAGTCTGATTCATAAAAGCATGTCCTGATTTCGGATATTCAAACACTTTTATATGCTTGCCTTGTGCCTTAAGCGTCTGCTCAAATTGTTTTACAGTATCCGGTGGGATCACTTTGTCATCTTCTCCGAAAATTCCCAGAACAGGGGATTGGATCTTGCTGACTAACGTCGAATCAGTTATCAATCTTCCATAACAAACTACTGTTGCTTTAAGCTCGGGAATATTTATAGCGCCCTGAAGCGAAAAGGCTCCTCCCATACACCATCCGATGCATCCAATCCTTTTAACATCAACCTGCGATAATGTTTTCAAATAATTAAAAGATGAAATCACATCCTTAATAGCCTGATCCTGGTTTAATGACTGGCTTAATTTCATTGCCTCTTCCGGTTTGTCGGTTACTTTTCCCCTATAAAGATCAACACACAGGGCAACATATCCTTTTTTAGCAAACATATCCGCATTGTCTTTCATCCATTGAGTTACGCCCCACCATTCGTGTACCAAAATTAAGGCAGGATGTTCGCCATCCCCTTTTGGTAGCGATAAATAACCAAGCACTGTGTCCTGATTGTTCATATATGATACTTCCTTTGATTTCTGGGCATTAACGGTGAATAAAAACGAAAAGATAAAAAGAAACAAAAAGATTTTCCTAAACATATTTTATAACCCTCATGATTTTTATTACTAATAAATATCGGAATTTATTTTCAATATAAAAGATATCTGGGACAAGCCTTAATCTGTATCACTATCTTTACCTCAGAGGTTTCAAAAACCTCACAAAATCTTCCTTTTAGTAAGCTCCATCTCCAGTTTCTTAAAATTAATATACTGAATTGCATCCCATCCCATTTTTTTAGCTGCTTCTGCATATTCGGCAATATCATCAATAAATAAATGATTCTCCGGAGGTATTTTGGTAAATGCTTCCACCGCTTTATATATTTCCGGTTCCGGTTTAACTGCATGCACTTCATATGACAAAATAAGCTTGTCGAAATATTTTAAGAAAGGATAATTTCCCCAGCCGTAATCCCTGTGTATTTTATTCGTATTACTTAATAGAATTAGTGTATATTTTTTATGTAGCTCAGCCAATAATGAAACCAGAGGTTCATTCACCATAAATATTTTTGAATAAATATTACAGAATTCCTCTTGGCTTACTTTGTAATCAAGCGCCCGAACCATAATCCGTATAAATTCTCCGGATGTAATGTCTCCTCTTTCATTTTTCTTGTGGAGCTCATAATTTGACTTCAAATAAGTCAGAAACTTATTTCCAAGCCCTTTTTCTATCAATTCTAGTTTGTTTACGGCAGTTTGATAATCAAAAGGGAGTATAACATTTCCCAGGTCCGAAACTATAACCGGATATTTCCTATCACTCATTTGTTTCCTTAAAATTTAATAACTGGAAAAATATCCAATTAAAATTCTTAAAAAAAGACACTCCTCCAATTTCCATCCTAAAATACCCCTCACCCCTAATTCCCAACCTTTTTACATAGGATCCTCAATAAAAGAAATTCTTCTATGGTTCTACCCCATAAATCCCCTCTCCATAACGCAAAACCTCCTCATTTAACAATCTAATTGCTTTAGTTATGGTTCCTTCCCTGAAAAAGAGCAACTTGAGAGCAAGATGAGAGCAACCTGAGAGCAACTTGGATGACCGCAATTTAAGTTTTGACATCTTAAAAACCCCCATATCCCCTCCCCTCTTTAACTCCCTATATCTATAAATACTATCTCCACCCCCGAAAAAAAGTTCCCTCCTATTAATTAATGTCCCAAAATCCCTTTTTTGCCACGCAAAAATCAAACTATTTTAGGTCAAAAAATCATCCTCATGAAAATTAGATTCATCTTGGTACTTTCGAAAATTGTTTCTTTTATCTTTAATGGGGGCAGTTGCGAAATAAAATAAATATAGTATACTTTGCGGGGGAAAATAATAGTAAATCTTTGTTCATTTAACCGCAGTTATTTGTCATTTTAGAAAATGGAGTTAAAATGACAAATTTGGAATGTTGTAACTGGTTAATTTTAATATACTTATAAAATTACCGAACAAGAGAGGGGGGAGAATATCGAAAGCGGAGTTTCGAAGAATATAAAAATTCCCATAAGTCATGGTAAATCATAAACTTACGGGATAGTCAAATTTTTAGCGTAACTGTAAGTGCTTATATTATCGCGGTTTCCTATAATATACATTATAAGCACTCGTGCTACTAAGTCAATAAAGCTAAAATATCCCACTAGGACTTCCAAAGTAAATTTTAATTAAAAATTACAAATAAAGATGCTATGATTCAAGAAGGAATATTAAACAATGTAGTAATGACATTGCTTTCCAAAATAAAACAACCAATGGGAAAAAGATTTAGCTATAGCCCAAATTGGATAGATTCCGTGCTATTCTGTTAATCTGATGAATTGAATCCCATTCTATTTTCTTGCTTATTCAAATAATTAATGCTAAATTTACATTTCTTAGTTCGC
>OCZT010001240.1_pt1 | contig 26471 bp, 23 predicted proteins | sample 1539031 | NCBI WGS metagenome assembly OCZT01 (sample SAMEA3539308, study PRJEB22396) | soil metagenome | biome: tundra; feature: field; material: soil | place: USA | collected 2010-05 | depth 0.15 m | reverse complement strand
GCCCGGCGCCAATCGGCTGGCGGGCGACGAAGTCAAAGGCCTGCCCGTCGTTGAGACGGACACCGCAGTTGGGTTCGCAGGAGTGGTTGACCTTCGGACCGAGGCCTCCGTGGAGCGCCCAGCGGCCGGGACCGACCTGCGTCGCGTGCGAGTCGTTGCCGCTCAGCGCCCCGACCAGGAAGCCGACCATGACGGTCTCGCCAGCCGCGAACGGGCGAGTGGCCAGAACCCCATCGCCCTTGCCGTTGGCCGTGCGGCGCAACTCGACGCCCTCCTCCTCGGAAGGCTGAGTGCCGCTCGCCTCGCGCTCCGCGAGAACCGGCGATCTACCGCCATGCGACATGCTGGCGCCGGGCGGCCTGGACGAATGAACGTGGGGCAAGGAAACCCCTTTCGGTTGACACCCTCGAAGGACGAGCATAGCCCCGGGGCCGCCCGCTGGCTCACTGTGCTCGCGGGATCAACAAGCCCAACTGCTAGGAAGCCGCACACCAAACTCGTCACGCCGCCTGTCTCATCCGAATTGACAGGCTCCGCATCGCCAGCCTCCACGCCGCCGGCCCAGTCCACAAGACAAGCGACGGGTGCACCTTCGCCACCCGCGCTGCCAACCGCCACCACGAGATCGCAGAGTAGCCTCGCGGCGAGTAGCCCGGCACAGCGCGATGATCTGCAAGAAATGCTGGAGGGAGCGGGTTCCGTGAGTAGCGAGCGGGCCTGGGGAGACTTCGACGGCATGCAATACAGCAATGTCTCGCCGCGACTGATCATGCTTGCGAGCGCGTGAGGACTCTCAGGGCTCCTGTATCGTACCGCGCATGCGTACGGCCTTCCGCTGGCTAACGTCAATTCTGTTCGCAGCGATCGTCGTGCAGGTCGGGCTCGCCGGACACGCCACGTTCGACGCGATACACAAGGCGGAAAAAGCATCCATCTCAAAGAAGACGATCGAAGACGGCTTCAACGCGCATGGCGCCGTCGGCACCCTCATCGTTCTCGTCATGCTGGCGCTCTTGATCGTTTCGCTGGCCGGACGTCTCGGTGAAAGCGACCTCAAGTGGTCGGGCGGGATCTTCCTACTCGGCATCTTGCAGTTCATCCTCGGCGTCGCCTCGACGTCGGTCCCGTGGCTGGGCTTTCTGCATGCCGTAAACGCACTTGCAATCTACGCGGCCGTCGCGCTGCTCGCGCACAGGGTGTGGACGAAGGACCGCGCGACAACCGCCGCTCCGGCGACCACGCCGACCGCCTAAGCTGGGCAGCCTCCGGGATGTGCCGACAGGCGCGGCTCATCTGGCCTCCATCTTTCGGGCACGGCTGGATACCTGCTGGGCATTGATTCCCCCTCGCGGCACGCCGGAGGATTCTAGAAAGGCGCCTCCACCAAAGCGGGGGCAGATCACGGTCTTCGTCGAACACGGGACGGCTCAGTCCTTCTAAAAGAGCTGGACCAGCTTTTCTTGCTTGGCTTCAATCGCTTTCAGGGCGCGCTGGTGGCGCTCGGTCTCTTGCTCGATGAGCCCTTGGCGGTCGGTCAGGTCCTGGCGGAGCTCGGCGCGAATCTGCTCCTGCACCTTGGGATCCAGGCGCAGCGTCCGGTAGAGCTCTTCGACGCGATGCTCGACGGTGTCCACCGGGTAGTGGCCGCTTGAGCACCGGATCTTGTGGCGGCGGACAGCACGGTTGTTGCAGCAGAAGTAGTCGTACTGGCGTCCTGAGCCCCCGCCGTGGCGGCCATAGAGCAGCCTCCCGAGGCATTCATCGCAGACGACGGTGCCACGGAGGTAGTGCTCGTGCTTCTGCGGGCGTTCCCCCTGTGACACTGCCAGTGGGCTCTGCCAGCAGCGCAGCGACCTCTTCATCGGAGGTCGGGCCGAAGTCCTTGTACCAGTATCGGATCGACAACAGACCGGACATTGCCACGCAAACCAAGTCATCTACCCAGTCGTGTAGTTCGCGGGCCGACTCGGATGCGGTGACCGAGTACTACGCGTGTCGCGCCACGCTCGCGCAGCGAACGTGCGGCTGCTCTTCGCCGCAGCGGCTGCTCGCCGCATCGGCAGGATCGGCGCAGCGGGCTATTGCTGGCCATGCGCGATCGGCCGGGGGCTCCGACGGGCCCAGTGCCGAGTGAGACTCACTCTCGCTCGAAGCGGTGGCCGCTCGGCCCGACGCTCACCGTCTTCGCGCCAGCGACGCTGACTTGTGTCGACCGGTCGCTGGTCACCTCGATCGTGTGCGCGTTCACCCGCACGCGCAGCTGCGCCGCCCGAAAGCGCAGCCGCAGCTCGAGCAGCTCCCAGTCGGCGGCGATCCGCGGGTCAAGCGCGAGCACATTCCCACGGGGACGGGCTCCTGCGAAGCCGAGCACGAGTGCCTGCCAGATGGTGCCCATCGCGGCGATGTGCACCCCGCTGGCGGTCGACCCGGATACGTCGTCGAGGTCTATGCGCGCGGTCAGGGCCAGCGCCGCTTGTGCCTCGGCGAGGCGGCCGGCGCGGGCGAGGAGCGCGGCGTGTACGCCGGGTGAAAGCGAGCTGGAATGCGCGGTGCGTGGCTCGTAGAAGGCGAGGTTGGCGGCAAGCGATCCGTCCACTACCTCGTCCGGGATGAGGTAGTGGAGCATGAGCACGTCGGCCTGCTTTACGACCTGGGCCTGGTGCACCCGCTCGGGGGATAGCAGCAGGTCGGCGGCGATGGGACGCCGCGGCGCGATCTCGGAGATCACTAGCGGCTCCAGCTCGAAGAACCCGGCGAACTGCTCGTAGATGCCACTGTCCGGTTGGTAGCCGTCGATCAGCGCGTCGGCGAGATCGAGCCATGATGCCCGCTCGGAGCGGTCCAGGTCGCCGTCCGTCGTCTCCGCGAACGCGCGGCGCAGATTCCAGCGTGCCATCACGTTCGTGTAGGCGTTGTCGTCGACGAGCTCGTGGTACTCATCGGGGCCGATCACGCCGCGAACGTGGGCGCTGCCGTCACTGTCGCGTTCCACGCGCGAGGCCCAGTAGCGCGCCGTCTCGACGAGTAGCTGCCGTCCGGATCCTTTGCGGAATGTCTGATCGCCGGTCCAGTCGATGTAGCACCCGGCCGCCCATGCGACGTCGGCGATGATGTGCTCCTCGCGCTGCCCGGTGTAGATCCCGACCTCGCGCCCGGCACGGTCACGCGCGGCGCGCGGCGTGACGTCCTCGCCGCTCGCGGCCGACTCCCAGGCAAAGCGGGCGCCGACACGTCCGACGGCGCGCGCTGCGGCCTGGGCCGCGGGCAGGCGCCGGACGCGGTACTCGAGGATCGCCCTCGCGGCTGCCGGATGGGTCGCGGCGAGGAACGGCAGCACGAAAACGTCGCTGTCCCAGAAGACGTGGCCGCGGTAGCCGCGGCCGCTCAGGCCCCGAGCGCCGACGGCCGCATCGCCCTGATCGCCGGCGCAGGCCATCAGGTGAAACAGCGCCAGCCGCACGCTTAGCTGTAGCTCGGGGTCGCCGTCTATCCGCACGTCGGCGACATCCCAGCGCTGCGCCCAGGCACGGCGATGATCGCTCAACAGTCGCTCGCGCCCGGCCTCTCTGGCTCGGTGCACACGTCGCAGGGCCGGTCTGCTCGAATCCTCGGCGGATGTTGCCACGTATGCCGCGATGCGCTCGAGCGCCGCCTCGTTGCCGGCCCCCGCGATCGACTGCACGGCGGCGGCTTCGAGCGCGCCGTTTGCGACGGCGATGCGGATCACCGCGCCGTCGTCTTGGCGCTCCGCATGCGAGCGCGGCGGTGCAACGAGCGGCGGGCTGGCTTCGAGCGTCGCTCGTGGCGCGAGCGCGCGCAGGACCGCGAGTCCGGGCTCGGCGAGCGAGCAGAACTGCAACGCCTCCAGCTCACCCGGCATCTCCTGGAAGAGCACCCCGGCGTGCAGATCGAGGACTCGACGCACCCGACCGGCGGCCGGGAGCGCAGCTAGGCGGTTCCACAGCGGCGCCGGCTGCAGCTCGGAAAGCTCGCCGTGGCCACGGTAGACCCCCGCCATGAGAACCGCCGGGGTCGAGCCGGGGTGCGGCGCGAGGAAGCTGCCGCGGGTCCCGAAACAGCCGTCGGCGAGCGTCAGCAGCGATTCGCGTGCACGCTCGCGCTCGCGATCGACGCCCTCGATGTGAAGCGTCCAGGAGGGGTCGGATGAGACGATCGGCAAGGCACCCCGCCGGCGTAGCGCGAGCTGCCGATCGAGCAGCCGGCTGAATGCGTCTGGTCCACCGCCGAGCGCGATGACCCCGACCGGCACGCCGGCGGGCTCGACCCCGACCGAGGCCACGGTGGCGCCCACGGCGTCCCCGATCAAGAGCTTGGAGTCGCTGCCTGCAAGACCGCCGAGCGGCCCCAGCTCATCGCCCACGATCAGCACCTGCTCGGGGCAGACGCCGCGCTCCCACAGATGCTCGAAATACCAGTGGGCGGAGTCGGACTTGTCCGTGAGGCCGATCTCGATGTGCTTGGCGTCGCTCGTCACGCACGCTTCCGTGAGCCCGGCCTCGGCGGCCGCGGCCCGGCCGAGCTCGACCGCGGCCTGCAACCCGTCCAGCTGGTGCTCGCGCAGACGCGCCTGGACGGCCGCCAGCAGCTCGGCGATGCGCGCCTTCGGTGGGTCCGTCCACTCCCCGGTCGGGATCAGGTCGATCTTGCGACGGTTGAGCCGCTGCGAGACGATCCTCGCCTCGAGGCCCAGGGCGCCGAGGCGCCGCACCGTCAGTGCCGCCGCGTGGTCCAGCGCGACTGCCTGCGCCTCCGAGGCGGTGCGCCGAGCGAGGAGCTCGACGCCCTCCACGGTTGCACGGAACACCTCCGAGCCTCGGTTGAGCAGCAGATGAAGCGCGCCGGGGCCGGGCGGGCGGGCGCCGAGCTGACCGTCGATGTTCCCCACGTGGGTGCCGCTGACCACGGCCAGATCCAGGCCGAGCGCGGACGCAGCCTCAACGGCAGCCCGGACGGCGCCGGCGTCGGCTGCGCGATCTGGCACCGCGGTGCCGTCCCAGTCAAAGATCAGCGCCTCAAAGCGCCTGTCGAGCTCTCCTGGCAGCGCGGCCGGGGGGCTCATGGGGCGGCGGCCATCGTCACGTTCAGCTCGCCGTGCTGCTCGTGCAGCGCGAAGCTCGTGACGCGACCGTCGCGTTTGAAGTCGAGCGTCACAGTGGCATGCCCGACGCGCAGAGACTCAAGCCGGAGCTGCCCAAGCCAGTCGGGCAGCAGCGGCCGTTCGATCTTCAGTGCTCGGCCTGGTGCGTCGGGCGAGATGCCGAGCATCGCCTGCAGCAGCAGGAACGGAGCCGCCGCGGCCCACGCCTGGGGGATGCACGCAACAGGGTAGGCGACGACCGCTGCGCGCTCAGAGCGGTCAAAGCCGCAGTAGAGCTCCGGCAGGCGGAAATCGCGGGCGCTCGTGGCGACGTCGAACAGCGCGTCGGCGATTCGCCGGACGGCGCCGTCGTGGCCGTAGCGCTTCAGGCCCGCGGCGATGATCGCGTTGTCGTGCGGCCAGACCGAGCCGTTGTGGTAGCTCATCGGGTTATACGCGGGGCAGCTGCTCGACAGCGTCCGCACGCCCCATCCGCAAAACATGTCTGGCGCCATCAGCCTCTCGGCCACCGCTGCGGCCTTCTCCGGCTCGACGATCCCGCAGTAGAGGCAGTGGCCGGGGTTGGAGGTGACGCTCGCGACCTGGCGCTTGCGTCCGTCGAGCGCCAGCGCGAAGGTTCCCTCCTCGGGAACCCAGAAGGCCTCGTTGAACGCGTCGCGCAGGTGCTGTGCCTCGCCGCGCAGGCGCAGCCCCGTGTCCGTGTCCCCGAGTGCCACGTAGACATCGGCTATCGCGAGCTTGGCGCGGTACACGTAGCCCTGTGCCTCGACGAGCGCGATCGGACCCTCGGCGAGGCTGCCGTCGGCGTGCACAATAGAGTCGTGGGAGTCCTTCCAGCCCTGGTTGCGCAGGCCGGCCGGTGAGCGGCGCTCGTACTCGATGAACCCGTCGCCGTCGCGGTCGCCGAACTCGTCGATCCACTGCAGTGCGCCGTCGAGCGCGGGACGCAGCGTGCGCAACGTGGCGAGGTCTCCCGTCCAGGCGTAGTAGTCGGCGGCACACATCAAGAACAGCGGCGTAGCGTCCACGGTGCCGTAGTAGGGCGTGTGGGGGATGATGCCCCCGCGCGCCAACTCGCCGACGCGCAGCTCGTGCATGATCTTGCCCGGCTCAGCGTCGCGCCAGGGGTCATCCTTGCTCGCCTGAAGCTTCGCCAGGACACGCAGCGCGTCGCGCGCGAGATCGGGATTCAGCAGCAGAGCCTCGCTGGCCGTCACGAGCGCGTCGCGCCCGAATGGCGCGACATACCAGGGGATCCCCGCGGAGACGATCTGCCCGCCCGGCGCGGGCATGACGAGCGCGCGGAGGTCGCGATTGGACTTCGTGATCAGGCCGCCGAACAGCTCGTTGTCGCTGACGATGCGCGTGCAGCGTGACTCCCACTCAGATCCCGACTGTGCGAGCTCCGCCGCCGCCGTCTCGATGCGCCGTCGCGGACGACGGCGACCACCGACAGAGGGCTCAGCCGTCATGAGCACCGTCACCGGCACCCCGGGCTCCAGCGTCACGTCCCAGTGCGCCCGCACGCAGTCCGCGTTCAGCTCGACCCGGGCGGGCTGTGGGTCGAGCTCGATGACCGCCTCACGAAATGTCTCGTCCTCGCCGACGTAGGCCAGCACGAGCCCGCGCTTGAGCTGCTTAGGAGCGAGCAGATGCCCCCGTGCCTCTCTGCGCGGCCCACCACGCACCTCGAAGATGTCGGCGAAATCGGCAGCGAGAGCAAGGGAGACGCTCGTCGTGACCGTCTCGCGCAGGAAATTGTGCACGCGCACGAGGTAGTACAGCCGGCCCGAGGCGATCATCAGCTCGCGGCTGATGCTCAACGACTGCTGCGGCACGGGTGCCAGCGCCTCACGCGCCAGCGCGGCGTTCGTCGAGTCGACGAACGCGCGGTCGTCGACCCCCGCATAGGAGAGCGCGACCGGTGCAGCGCCGCCGACCTCGAAGCGGATCTCCGACAGATAGCGCGTGTCGTGGGCGTAGAAGCCCTCGCCCGACACCCGCGGCGCGGCGACGTCGCCGTCTGTGCGCGCACACAGAAACAGCTCGCCGTCCTTGATCACGAGCAGCTCCTCGCGCGCCTCTGCTGGAATCGCCGGCGCACCGCGCAGCTCGACTGGGCCGGCGCGGCCGAGGACCTCGAACTGCTCGCCGCGCGGGCTGAGGACCGCCTGCGCGCTCGCCGCCGTAGCGGCCGTACCGCGCTGCCGCGTCGTTCGGGGCCGGTCGCCTGTCGGCCCCGCTGCTCCCTCCTGCCTCACCGCGACGCCGCTCTCATCACCAATAGCCGATCGTAGACCCCGACGGCGCGGCTGGCTCCGTAGTTTCCGGCTCCATCCTCGTGGCGGCTTGCGGATGTCCCCGCCGCGGGAGAAGATTAATCTGGGGTAGGCAGCCGAAGAACACGCCGGTCGGCGAATGGTTCAGCCGGCGCGGCGCTTTGGCAGCCCTCAACCCCGTGAACGCGCCCTCCCTCCACCAGATCACGACTCTCCCCCGTGCGGAGCGGAGGGCACTGAGGATTGCGGTCCTCGCGCCCCCCTGGATCCCGGTGCCACCACCAGGCTACGGGGGGATCGAGGCGGTCGTCGCGCTGCTATGCGATGAGCTGGTTGCACGGGGACACGAGGTCACGCTGTTCGCCGCGCCCGGCTCGCACTCAGCGGCTCGCGTCTGCTCCCCGCTGGAAGGCACCCACGCCGACCAGATCGGCTCTTCGCTGTATGAGTCTGACCATGTAGGCGCGGCCTATGACGCGGTCGACCGCGTCGGCGCGGAGGGCCGGCCCTTCGATCTCGTGCACGACCACTCGGGCTTCACCGCAGTCGCGATGGCAAGCCGCGTGTCGGTCCCGGTTGTGCACACCCTGCACGCCCCGTTCAACGACGAGACGTGTCCGTTCTACGCGCGTCATGGCCACAAGGCGCGACTGGTCGCGATCAGCGATTTCCAACGTAAGCACGCGCCGCCCGGCGTGCGCGTAGCCGATGTCGTACCCAACCCGATCCGTGTCGAGGACTGGCCGTTTCGCGAGGACAAGCACGACTACCTGCTGTGGGTGGGGCGGATGGATCCAGCGAAGGGCGCACACCGCGCAATCGCAGCGGCACGAGCCGCCGGCATGCCACTCGTGCTCGCCGGACCTGTGCAGCCGGGGCAGGAGGAATACTTCCGTCGCGAGATCGAGCCGCACGTCGACGGGCGCAAGGTCGCCTTCGTGGGCGAGGTCGGCGGTGTACGTCGCAAGGAGCTGTTCGCGGCGGCAAAGGCGTTCCTGATGCCCATCAGCTGGCCGGAGCCGTTCGGGATGGTGATGGTTGAGGCGCTCGCCTGCGGCACACCCGTGATCGCCTTCCCCGAGGGTGACGCCAGCGAGATCGTGATCGATGGCGAGAACGGCTTCCACGTCGCCGACGTGCAGGCGATGGCCCGCGCGACTCGATCGATCGAGACGCTCGACGCGGCACGCTGCCGGCAGAGCGTCGCCACGCGCTACGACGCGACGATCGTCGCCGAAGGCTACGAGGACGTCTATGACCGCGCGATCCGCTCGGCGGCAGGCAGAGTCCCGCGCTTGGCTCAACACGGCCAGCCGGCGTCCCAAGCCGAGGCCATCGACCGGGCGCCACGTCGCACCGCGCGAGCGTCGATCCTCCAGCCGGCGAGTTGAGCGGCCATGGCAGTCGAGCCCAAAGCGCCCGACATCGGCACTCGCCGGCGTGACCGCACCGAGGCGCGACATGAGGCGGCTTGCGCGATCCAGCTCGCGGCACGATCGCTGGCCGTCGAGCCCGCCGCTCTCAGCGCGGCTGCCTACCGGGCATTCTGCGCCGGTCAAGAGGAGCCGGGGCTGCCATCCTCGCTCGCGATCAGCGTCCTGTTCGTCGGCTGGCAGCGTGCCCGCGAGCAGGTCGCGGCGCTGACCTACGACGAGGCGAACGTCGAGGCGAGCGTGGTGCGCGTGCTGTACGGCGACCCATCTCGTCGCCACCGTGCCTACGCCACTGCCGGCCATGATCCACTGCCGGCCACGATCGGACCGCGGAGCCGCTCCGCGCCGCATCGGACAAGGGCCGTGCTTGATGGTGCCGCCCGCGGTCGGCACCGGCACGCTGCGCCGGCTGAGTGAGCTCAAGACCAGTTGCCATCCGGTCCTGAGCGTGTACCTCGGCCTCAAGTGCACCCGATCTACGAGTGCGGCGGCGCGCGACGCGAGCTGGATGGGTTGATGACTGACATGGACCGGTGGACGGTTGAGGCCGACGTGGATCGCCTGCGCGAGATGCTGCGCTGCATGCCGGCATTCGCATACGGAACGCGGAGCCTCGCCATGTTCTCCTCCGCGGAAGGGACCGCCTTCGCGGCTGTGCCGCTGCCGAGCCCGGTCGAATCGACGGCGGTCGTCGACACGCTGCCATGGCTCGAGCCGCTGGCTGGCATCTTCACTCCTGGAGACCATGCCGTCGCCGTCATCGACCGGCGCACGGCGCGGCTGTTTCGGGGCGCGCCACGAGTGCTCGTCGAGTTCGCGACATTGCACGATGAACGCCACTGCAAGCCGACCTTGGGCGACTGCACGAAACCGGCCCGCCGCGGCCCAACCGATGAGCGCCTCGCCGAGCACGCTCGACATCTCGCCGCCCTGCTCCTGCCTGCCCACCGACGTCGGGAGTTCGATGAATCGCTCCAAGCGAGCTGTGGCCCGTGATCGAAGCCGTCCTGCACATTGATCTACGCGGCCGCCTCTCCCGTCTCGTGGAGCTCGAGCTCATGGACGCCCCCGCACACGAGATCGCGCGCCGGGTCGCTCAGTGTGCCCAGCGCGAGCTCACCGACCACTGCGGATGCTCCAATGGAACAGGTCTACCGGTTCCCGTCACGACAGGCATCACAAACAACGCCGGTGCCCTCGCCCTCGTGTGAAAGGACTTGGCGCAACGTCTCGCGGGCCATCGGGTTCGCATCCCAGCGCGACGGCCGTTTGTCGGGTGGCATACGGGGAAGCTCTCGGATCATGCAGGCGGTAGTCGTCCACAAGCCAGGCGGACCGGAGGTGCTGCGGCTCGAGGAGCTTGCGATCCACGATCCGCACCTCGGCTGGGTGCTTGTTCGTGTACAGGCGTTCGGCCTGAATCGCTCTGAGCTGATCACGCGTGCGGGTGGCTCGGGCGATGCGGTCCGCTTCCCTCGCGTGCTTGGCATCGAGTGCGTAGGCGAGGTCGTCGATGCGCCGGGCTCGGACCTGCAGCCGGGCCAGCGCATCCTCGCGGCGATGGGTGGGATGGGGCGCGGCGGCGAGGCTGCGCCGTGATGCCACTCGCCTGATCGCGGCGCACCGGCTCATCGCTTGAGTCGAGCGCGGCGGTCCACGAAGCCGTGCAGCTGGCTCTCGAGACGACTCCCAAGCAGGTCGATGGCCTGCGCGAGGCTTCGGTTGCGCTCGAACCTGAGCGTCACTCGTGCGCCCAGCACCGGGTCGCTCACGCAGTGGTCCAACGCGCTAACCCGTTCGCCGCGCGTGGTGCTTCTTTCTCCGCGTCGGCGACCTTTCCCCTCGCTGTCACCGCGACATCCATTGCGCTCGCTCGGGATCGGCGGTGTCTGCAGCGGGTGCAGCCGCCGTCAGCGTGAGCGCAGAATTGCCGACCGCGGGCGTCAGCAGCACGGGCACGGGTGACTCGGCCAGCATGCGGCGCACGACCGCCGCGCGTCCGCGGGCGAGGTCTTGGCTCCATCCGAGTGCGACGAGGTCGCAGCCGCTTCGGCGCAGGATGTCCAGCAGGTGTTCGTGCGGCTCGCCGACGCGCAACTCGAGCGTGACCTCGCTGGCCGACGGACAGTAGCGCGCAATGAACTCATCACTCCACGCGCGAACCTCATGAGGGAGGTGATCGCTGAACGCCGGCAGCGAGGGCTCTTGGTGCACGTGTGCCACCACGATGTCGAGCTCAGCGTCTGAGGCCAGCGCGACGATCTCCTGTAGCGCCGTCGCGCTCGCCGCAGTTCCGTCGAGCGGCACGAGCATGCTCTCAATGGCACGCGCGACCGGCGCGTTCGGTGGCACAACGGCGATCGGCTTCTCAAGCGAGGCGAGCAGCGCCATGGCGGCGCTGTCAGCCGGGCCCTTGCCGGCGGTGGCACCGCCCGCGCCGATCACCATCGCAACGACGCTCTCAGCCGCGGCCACGTGTGTGAGCGCCTCGACTGGCCGTCCCGCGACCGTCCTCAGAGGAACACCGGCACCTTGCGCCAATGCGGCGAGGCCCGCGTGCGCCTCGCCCACGTGCACCGCTTCCACCGTTGCTGAGTACAGGCTCGCGATGGCGCCCGCCACCGAGAGCACGCCCCTCGCCGCCGCGTCATCGGCGATCGCAGCAACGACCTTCCGTGCTTGAAGTGAATCGGGCACCTGCATAACGCTGGGTGCGGTCATTGGTCGGTCCGGACCGGTCGCAGCCCCATCTCGCATAGCTCGCCCGGAGCGTATGCGTGGACATCGAGGACGAGGCAGTCCTCGAGCGACGCAACCACGTGGTCTCCAGTAAAAGCGAACTCCGACACGACGCAGAACAGCCTGTGGCCATCCATGACATAGCTGCCGGAGCGGCGCAGCGCGGAAGGAGGTGGGCGACATCCGACCCGGCGCAGGGCGAGCGTCATGGCGCGTTTAGCCTCTTGGTTGTGTTCGCTTCGCGCATCTGCATAGGTCACTAGATGTCAGGGCATCAGTCGCTTGGCCCCGCTCCTGATACGAGCGCCACACCGCCAGCGCGGGCTGTGGGTGCGCTCTCACCGAGATGTTGAGTGAACCAGTCGATGGCGAGCCGGGCGACATCCTCGAGCGCGCCGGGCTCCTCAAACAGATGCGAAGCAGCCGGTACGACGGCGAGCTCGCTCTCGCAGCGCATTCGCCGCTGCGCCTCGCGATTCAGCTCCAGCACGGCCGTATCCGCGCCGCCGACGATCAACAGCACGGGAGCGATCACCTCTCCCAGCCGCGCCTGCGCCAGATCCGGGCGACCGCCCCGTGAAACAACCGCACACACACCCGCGCGCAGCTCGGCCGCGGCGAGTAGCGCGGCCGCTGAACCGGTGCTGGCGCCGAAGTAGCCGACCGCCAGATGGGCCGTCTCGGGCTGACAACGCAACCAGCGCGTCGCAGCCACGAGCCGCTGCGCGAGCAGCGGGATGTCGAACACGTTGGCGCGATCGACCTCCTCGCGCGGGGTCAACAGATCGAAAAGCAACGTGGCGAAGCTGGACTCGTTCAGCGCGCGGGCGACCTGCCGGTTGCGTGGACTCAGACGGCTCGATCCCGAGCCGTGCGCGAAGGCCACCACCCCGCGGGCGTACGCGCCCCACGGCACCGTCAGATCGCCGCTCAGCACGAGGCCGGGCGCCACCTCGATCGCGACCTCACGCGTCGTGGCGCCAGCATGCTCTGCCAGGAGCGCCGCGACCTCTTCGTCGGAGGTTGGGCTGAAGTCCCCATACCACAGCCCGATCGCCCAAAGATCCGTCGGCATCTCGACGCAAACCACCTCATCCGCCCAGCCGCGCAACTTGTGTGCGGACTCCGGCGCCGCAATCGGGACGGCCAGGATGATGCGCGTTGCGCCCCGTTCGCGCAGCGAGCGCACCGCCGCCTGCGCAGTGTGGCCGGTCGCAAGGCCGTCGTCGACGAGAATCACCGTTCGTCCAGCGACCGCCAGACGCCGGCGCGTACCTCGGTAGTGAGCCAGCCGCTCGGCCAGCTCGTGCCGCGCGCGCCCCACCAGCTCCTCCAGATCTACTGCACCGAGCCGCAGCCCATGTACAGCGTCATCGTCGATGACGCTGACATCGTCCTCGGCCAGCGCTCCAATCGCATACTCGGGGTTGGCGGGCGCTCCAATCTTGCGCACGACGACGAGGTCCAGCGGCGCCTCGAGCGCGCGTGCGACCTCGGCTGCCACCGGCATGCCGCCACGCGGAATGCCCACCACGACAGGATTCTCAGAGCGGAAGTCGGCGAGCAGCGCGGCCAGCCGGCGTCCCGCGTCGTGCCGGTCGGCAAACCGGATATCACCATCGCCGGGGACAGACGGCAGCTCGACGATCGAGTTCACCGCGCCGGTACGTTGCGCATGTCCTAGATGCGTCATCAAGTCGTCCTCCTCTGGATCTTTCTCACAGCTGGCGATCGCTGCATCGGCAGCAAGCGCGGATCTCCGCTGTGGCCTACTACTGATTGAGCCCGCCCATTGGGCTCCGGCGTCGGCGCCCCTCACCCCGCAGGTCGAGTCCGAGCACCACCCGGCGCAGGCGCGGGCGCGGCGACGCCGAGCACCTGCGCCTGCCCGAGCACGAGCACCTGCATTGGGCGGCGCCAGGTCATTGGTAATCAGCGTGCGGCGTTGGAAGCCTGTGGCAGGAGATAATGCCTTGCGTAATAGCCTCAAGCTGCGGGGTTGGCTGGAAGGTGCCCACCGGTTCCTCTCAGGCTGACCGCGGCCGCGCAGCGCCCCAGTAGTCATGCTTGTGGTGCTGACCGAGGAGACCTCAGGAGCGCTAGCGCTAGCGCGCGGCCATCAGCGCCTCAAGGAGCCGTAGCACTCGCGACCGATGAGCGCCAGAAGACGCCGCCCCGGTCCCGTTTCCGGGGACCGGGGCGGTTCGACCTTCCTTCAAATGGTGGACTAAAGCGGGGCCGCAGATAAACATCATCTGGGCCCCAACGCTGGTGGTGGGCCTAGCCATGGATGTAACGCTCGAATAGCGTCAGACCAAAGGTGTAGCCGTCAACGAGCGCGATGTTGTATTGAGCTTGCGTTCGGTTTGGGAGGGCTTTTTCGTGGAGGCGGAAATAGTGAGGCAACGATTCGTACAGTACAGCTCGGCAAAGTGCAACCTTTGATGTGATCAGCTTCCAGCCGAAGGTTGCGTAGAACAGATCGGTATGCATAACCGTCGTAACTGGCCCCATAGTGAAATCTGCCCATCCGGGCGGTGGAGTGCCTTCTTCGTGGGGGGGAAACTGGACGGGCTTGTAGGTCAAGACAACCCCGATGCCTTCGACTTTGGTATCGAAGTTGATCCCGGACTTGATCGGGTGGGCGCAGCTGGAACCGGGTTTTTCGGATGCCACCCGCTTGATGCAGGATGCTCGTTTCCGTGTGCCAGGCCGATAGCGTTGCTTACACTGAAATACGGTTTTTGGCTGATTCGTGCTGTGAGCAGAATGCACCATCACGTGCCCGGGAGACGTTTGCGCACCGGCTCCAGTTGCCCCAATCGCCATCAGACTTGCGGCTGAGACCACAGCCATCTTCCTCTGGATGCGCATGGCGCACCTCCCTTCTGATCGGCCCGAACGCGGTTTCGGCGCCCCCGACTGCTCGCGTTCCTCACGAGCCCTAGAACGGCCGTCACGGGTCGTGTGACGTTGGGCATACAGGCCGATCGGAGCCGCGTTCAGGTGTAGTATCGGCCGATGACGCAACAGCAGCGCGCGGGTGCGGTGGCGGTCGCCAACGAGGAAGCGGTGCGTGCATGGGACACGGTCCTGTATGAGCGGTGGAAGTCGAACCGCAAGGTGTTCGTGGGCGCGCTGGCAGAGGTCACCGAGGAGGTCTTCGAGCTCCTTCCGCCGTCCGAGCGTGGGTGCTGCATCGACATCGGGTGCGGCTTCGGCGAGACGACTCAGCAGCTGGCTGAGCTCGTCGGCTCGGGAGGCTTCGCGCTCGGCACCGATTCCTCGCCGCGGTTCATCGAGGACGCGCGTCGCGAGGCCGTCGAGGCGGGGGTCGAGAACGTTGCGTTCGAGACCGCCGATGCGCAGACGGCTGAGTGGGATCCCATCTACGACTACGCCTTCTCGCGCATGGGGACGCAGTTCTTCGCCGCACCGGTTCCGGCTATGCGCGTGATCCGCGGCGCGCTCAAGCCCGGCGGCAGGCTCGCCAAGGTCTGCTGGCGCCGCAAGGCCGATAGCCCGTTCTGGGCGGAGACCGAGCAGGTCGTTGAGCGGTTCCTCTCGCGCCCTGACGAGTACGTGGCCGACACCTGCGGGCCCGGGCCATTCTCGCTCGGTAACCCCGAGACCACCCGCGGGATTCTCGAGGCTGCCGGGTTCGACGAGATCGAGCTGCATCAGCGCGACTTCGACTACTTCATGGGCGCGGACATGGACGAGGCGATCGACTCCCTGCTCGCGATCGGACCCGGCGCCGAGCTGATCCGCCTGAACGGCGAGTACGGGGAGAGCCGTCGAGGCGAGATCGCCGAGGCCCTGAGGGACCACTACGCCGCCTGGCAGAAGCCCGACGGCTCCATAGTCGGCCGCGGGTCCGTCTGGATCGTCGCGGCCACGAACCCCGGTTAGCACGAGGTACCCGCGTCAAGGGACCGTGCTAGCCGTCCCGGTGCGCGCGGACCACCGGCGCTTGTGCTTCCCCGGCTGAGCGGGCGTCTCAGCATCGGCCACGCTCACTAGCGCAAGGGACGATTCTCGATCGCGCCAGATGAGGGGCGGCACACGCCTGCTTACGTGGCGCAATGCGGCAGTCTCGGGGTCGACCTGCGTCCGTGCTCATGTTCGTCCCGAGCGGTAGTGAGTGGGACGACCCCTGAGCAGCTATCGGGCGCGCACGAGTACGGTCGCGGAAAGGGCAGCGGAGTCGACGTTGAGCAACGCTTGGCGCTGCTGTGCAGGCTGAACGGTGATCGCGTCAGTGAGTTCCGTCTCTACCGCGATCGCGAGCAGGCGCTGAGCGATTCCGGGCTGGCGGATTAGGCGATGTCGCAGGAGAACGTGGAGATAGTTCGGCAGGCGAATGAGTTGATGAACGGCGGCGAGCACGATGCCGCTGATCGGCTGTTGGACGATTTGAGAGCGTCGACTACTACAACAGCCGCGAGCAGGCCCTCAAAGCCGTGGGGCTCGGCCCCTCGGGGGCACGCGCTGCGGCGCGGGCCGACGGCTCAGCCTTGACGCAGGACGGTCGTAGGCGAGGGCGGTCGCACAGAGGGTCCGGAGGCGGCGGCGCGGTCACAGCCGCGCCGTGGACACGCGCAGCGCCAGCCAACAGCGGTGTCTCGATGACCTCGACTTGCTGGATGACGGCCCGCTATCACAGGTCGCAACCATCGGCTGTGTTGCCATGATCGCTTGCGTTCGTGGCGTGGGCCTGCAAGGATCGCAGGAGCATAAAGAGAGTTCGAACCGGATGTGGGGGGCGATTGCGCAGGAACCGGCGAAGTCGAGGGCGCGGGCGATCATGTTTGCCACCGCTTGTTGCAGCTTTGAACGGCGTGCCGCCCTGTTCGTGCTTGCGGCTGAGGCCCTTCATGATCTCTGTCGCGAGGTTGTTGGAGTAGTACTCGGCGAAGGACGCCAACATGCCGTGCATCAGCCAAGCGGGCACGCGGCGGACGGGGACTCGTGCGCTCGCATCTGGGCGATTCCGCAAGCCCGGGCGACTCCTTCGGCGACGTGCAAGCCCCGCTGCGCATGATCCCGCCGCAGCCCTACACGCAAAGACGACTGTCGAGCCGTCGGCATTCGTGTGGAGCTAGGTGCCAGGTTTCTCGTCGAGCACCACCTCGTACATCTCCACCGAGGTTCGGGCGCCGCGCCCGCCGGCAGGCGTCACTTCGTTCAGCGCAGCATCGACCCGCCGCAGGTCGTCCTCTGTCTCACAGAGGACCAGGTTCGCTCCGCGATTGCCCTCGCGATCGACCAGCAGCATCATCCGCGCGACGGCGTCACTCGCCTTCTCAAACGGAGTGCCCTGCCCGCCGCTGCGAATGGTGTCGCGAACGCCCGCGGCGAACTCGTCCCAGTTGCGGTCGCCACCCTCGAACCGCGCGATCCGTACGTACATGCTGCGCTCTCCTCTCCCAGCCGGTCGGCCCAGTCGCGCCACTCTATCGGGCGACGGTCCTCGGTTTATCTTGCCAACCCCGAAGCTTCCGGTCCCAAAGCCGCTCGCCACGTCCACACCACCGCCCTCGTATGAAAAGAGCAGGCGCGACTGATCGGCCGAGGCCCTCCAGAGTCCCGCTCCGCGACGAAAACGATCGCCTGCAAATGCCCGGAATAGGCCCGCTACCGTCGGGCTGACGCTTCGCATGCAAGCTGCTGAACGTCTGGCCGGCGCTCGGGACGTTCGCTGAGCAAAGGATAATCGAGCAAGACCAACAACCATGCCGATGGTGCTCAGGGCGCCGTCATCCACCGGATGCTCAATCTCGGGAGCCAGTCCGAGGCCGGCGAGCAACGCATCGCCCGACTGCTTTCACCCTGCACGACCTGCCGCCTGAAACGCCTCTCACTCCACGCCTACCTCGTCGATCTAATTCGGCGTCCACGGCCCGCATTGGCCCGCTCCCGCTGCTGGCCCGAGCATCAGCACACTGAGCGGGTTGCGGTTTTTTTGTTACAGCGCCTGCCTGACCGGAGCGTCAGCACCCGTCTCTAGTCCTCGGCGGCCCGCAGCTCCTTCACCCGCTCCTCGAGCTGCGCCGTTACCGCGGGGTCGCGCAGGGTGGTGACATCGCCGAGCGCGCGGCCCTCGGCGATGTCGCGCAGGAGCCTGCGCATGATCTTTCCCGAACGAGTCTTGGGGAGGTCATCCGACCAGATGATGCGCTTGGGACGGGCGAACTTGCCGATGCGATCGGCGACCGTCGCGCGGATGCCCTCGACCGTCTGCTCGTCTCCTGCGAGATCTCCCTGCAGCGTCACGAACGCGACGATCGCCTGTCCGGTGTCCTCGTCGTGCTCGCCGATCACCGCCGCCTCAGCCACATCGGGATGCGCCACGATCGCCGACTCCACCTCGGCGGTCGACAGCCGGTGCCCGGACACGTTGACCACGTCGTCGATCCGTCCTATCACCCAGATGTAGCCATCTGAGTCGCGGCGGGCGGCGTCGCCGACGAGGTAGGTGTCCCTGCCGAAACGGCTGAAGTACGTCTGCAGGAAACGCTCGGGCTCCTTGTAGAGCGTGCGTAGCATCGACGGGCAGGGGCGCGTGAGCACGAGCAGTCCCTGGCCTTCGGTGACGGGCTCGCCGGTGGACTCGTCGAGCACTTCGGCGAACACGCCCGGGAAAGGATGCGTGGCTGAGCCGGGCTTGGTGGCGGTGATGCCGGGGAGCGGAGTGATCATGATCGCGCCGGTCTCGGTCTGCCACCAGGTGTCGACGATCGGACAGCGTTCTGAGCCGATCACCTTGTGGTACCACAGCCAAGCCTTGGGGTTGATCGGCTCGCCGACCGTGCCGAGCACGCGGAGCGAGGACAGATCGTGCTTGTTCGGCCAGTCCGCGCCCCACTTCATGCAGGCGCGGATCGCGGTCGGCGCGCAGTAGAGGATCGTGATGCCGTAGCGCTCGATGAGCTCCCACCAGATTCCCTTGTGCGGGTAGTCGGGAGCGCCCTCCCACATCACCGACGTGGCCCCGTTACAGAGCGGGCCGTAGACGATGTAGGAGTGCCCGGTGACCCAGCCGACGTCGGCCGCGCACCAGTACACATCCGAGTCGGGCTTGAGGTCGAACACGTAGCGATGGGTCGCCGAGACGCCCGTCAGGTAGCCACCGGTTGTGTGCAGAATTCCCTTTGGCTTGGCGGTGGAGCCCGAGGTGTACAGGATGTAGAGCGGGTGCTCTGAGTCCAGCGGCTCGGCCGGGCAGTCCGGGTCCGCGGTGGCCACGATCTCGTCGTAGAAGACGTCACGGCCCTCCTTCATCTGACACGGCGTGCCCTTGCTCCTGACCACGACGATCTTCTGGAGCGTGGCCAGGTCGCCCATGACCTCGTCGACCCGATCCTTGATCGGCGCGGTCTTGCCCTTGCGCGCGGCCCCGTCTGTCGTGATCAGGAGCTTCGCCTCGGAGAACTCCATGCGCTCGCGCACGGCCTCGGCCGAGAAGCCCCCGAAGACGACGTTGTGCGGAGCGCCGATCCGCGCGCAGGCGAGCATCGAGATCACGACCTCGGGGATCATCGGCAGATAGATGCCGACCACGTCGCCCTTGCCGACGCCGAGATCCTTCAGAGCGTTGGCGAAGCGCTGCACCTCGGCGAGCAGCTCGGCGTAGGTGATGTCGCGCTCCTGCCCCTCCTCACCACGCCAGTGCAATGCAACCCGATCGCCCCTGCCCGCAAGCACATGACGGTCCAGGCAGTTGTACGACGCGTTGAGCTTGCCGCCAACGAACCACTTGTAGAACGGTGGATCGTCGTCGTCGAGCACGCGCTCCCACGGCTGGAACCACTCGAGCTGCTCAGCCTGCGCGACCCACCATGCCTGCGGGTCCCGGGCCGCCTGCTCATACACAGCCGGGTCGTTCAGCAGGGCGTGCTCGCGGAAGGCCGCCGGAGGGTCGAACGTCTCGACCTCCAGCAGCCCCGCCAGATCGCGGTCAAGTGCCGCCCCGTCGCTCTGGTCAGATCCCAGCGCCATGACGGGCCTCTACCTTCCGCCCAAGGGCATCACCGGCAGCACGGTACGCCCAAAGGTCGAGTTGGTGACGGCCGCAAACGACGCGTACCAGGCGGCGGCCGCGGTCGCCAGCCCGAGATAGCCGCCCCAGTGAGTGACGGTTTCATGCGCGCCGACCGCCCCGACAGCCAACAGCACGAACGTGATTGTAAGCAGCACGAACACCAGCAGGACCGCCCCGCTCACGCGCAGGGCCGCGACGGTCATGTAGGCGGTGAAGATCGCCCACGCCCACAGATACACGCCCACGGCGTGCCCCGCGTTGCCGCCGATCTCCTTGGCGTAGAACACCTGCAGGGCCCAGAATGAGATCCAGAAGGCCCCAAACGAGCAAAACGCAAGCGCGCCGAAGGTGTTGCCGGTGCGGAACTCCCACATGCCGGCGAGTAGCTGCACGATCCCGCCGTAGGCGAGCGCGAGTCCGAGCACGACCGGCAGGCCCTTGGGGTCAACCAGATTCGAGTTGAACATCGATAGGACGAACGTCGTCATGGCGAAGGCCCCCAGGCCGAGAGGCCCGGGATCCGCCGGTTTCCAGGTGCTGGGGGACGCGTTTTCGGCCGGTGGCGGGTCTTGAGGCTGGATTCTCGCTGACTCCATGGGAAGCGCTCCTTCAGTCACCCTGTGCGCGGGCGGCATCGGTATCCGATAGTAACTGGCAGATGTTCAGGTCCGCGCGAGACAGCGTCCGAGCCGCTCCCCAGGCCCTGCACAAATATACACCCGGAGCGGAATCGCGCTCGGAGCAGTGCCCGTGTTTCCCACGACTGCTTCAACCCAAAGGAGAACGAACACGCCCTGCTTCCTGATCGGGGCGCTGACGGGCAACACCCCGCGTGCGACGCGGGTGGGACCGAAGCGTCAAGCACTCCTGCGATTCCAACTGACCGCGGCATGGGATTGAGGCGACTTCAGCTCGGTTGATTGGCGCACCCCTAGCTCGGGGAGAAGCGGACTCGGCACGGGGAGGTCGGCCCTACGCGAGCTGGGTGACCACGGACTTCGTTTCGAGGTAGTTGTCGAGCGCGTTGTGGCCCATCTCCCGGCCCCAGCCCGACTCCTTGTAGCCGCCGAACGGCATCGCGGCCTCGAACACGCTGTAGCAGTTGATCCACACGGTGCCCGTGCGCAGGCGGTGGGCGGTCCGGTACGCCTTCCTCCCGTGAAGTCAGATCGACGCCCAGTCTAGGTCAACCGCCCCAGGCGAGCGCCTGAGCGATCGCGCGTGCGAGTGGAGCCAACCGGGATCGAACCGGTGACCTCCTGCTTGCAAAGCAGGCGCTCTCCCAGCTGAGCTATGGCCCCTTGATGGCCCAGTTTACAGGCGGTTTGCGCCGGGTCCCGCGGGGCCCGGCTAGCCCGGCGCGGAGGCCGCCCCGAGCCACCTCCGATGCCCGAAGGGGCACGTGGGCCGTTAGTGTTTGCCCATGGCGCGCTATGAGCTCTCGGGGAAGGTTGCGCTGGTCACGGGCGGTGCGCGAGGCATCGGCTTCGCGACCGCGCGTGCGCTTCTCGCTCACGGCGCGTCCGTGGTGATCGCCGACGTCGACCACGCCGAGACCCAGCGCGCTGCGGCGCAGCTCGACGACGCGCGCGTGCTCGGTGTCGCGGCCGACGTGACCGACAGGGGCGCGATGCAGCGCGCCGTCGCAACCACCGTCGAGCGCTTCGGCGGGCTCGACGTGGTCGTGGCCAACGCGGGCATCGCCTCGCGCGTGGCCACCTTCCGCGCGATGTCCACGGAGAGCTTCGAGCGCGTGATCGACGTCGACCTGATGGGCGTCTGGCGCACCGTCGATGCGGCGCTCCCGGAGATCGTGCGCCGACGCGGGCACATCGTCGTGGTCTCCTCCATCTACGCCTTCACCAACGGCGTCGGCGCGCTCCCCTACGCGATGAGCAAGGCCGCCGTCGAGCAGTTCGGCAGGGCGCTGCGCGTGGAGCTCGTCCAGCACGGCGCGAGCGCGAGCGTGGCGTACTTCGGCTTCATCGACACCGAGATGGTCCACAGGGCGATCGACCAGGACGCACTCGCGGCGCGGATGCTCGAGAGCTTCCCCGGCCCGCTGCGCAAGCGCCTCTCCGCCAACGTTGCCGGCGCGGCGATCGTGCGCGGGATCGAGCACCGGCGGGCGCGCATCATCCGGCCGCGGCGCTGGACGCTCATGTCCGTCCTGAGGGGCGTGCTGAACCCGATCACGGACGCCCGCCTCGAGCGCGACGCCACCACGCAGGGACTGCTCCGGGAGATCGACGCGCGCGCGGGCGAAGACCAGCCCACCACCGCGTAGCGCCGTCGGCGGCGCTCCGGCGTCCCTACTCGAAGGAGAGGCGCTCCTGGCCCGGCACCTGTTCGGGAGGGCCCTCACGCTCCTCGCGCCCCGGCATCTCCCACTCCAGGCCGTCCTCCGCGGAGCCGCCCACGGGCGCCTGATGCGCGGGCGGGTGCTGCGCAGATGCGTCGAGCACCGGCGCCTGATGGTCTTCCTCGAGCACCGCGCGCATATCGATCTCCGCGGTCTCCTGGCCGGGACTGCCGAAGTCTGCGAGCCGGGACTCGGCTGCGCGGCTGTCCGCGTGCGCTCCCATGGACACGGCCTGCTCGCTGCCCGCCACGTGGTCGGGATGCACATCCTCGTGCGCGTGCACCTCGCCGTCTCCGCGATGATCGCGCTACTCGACGGTGCCCGGCATCTTGACCAGAAGGCGCGGGCAGCTCGCGGCCAGCGCCGGGCCATGCTCGCGACGCTGGTCTTCGGCGGGTTGAGAGTCGGAGAGGCTCTCGCCTTGCGGTGGCGCGACGTGGACCTCGTGCGCGACACGATGCTTGTGAGGGCGGCCAAGACGGACGCGGGCATGCGCGCGGTCAACATCCTGCCGGTCCTCCACGTCGAGCTCACGAGCTATCGCATCCAGCTGACGATCTCCGCCGAAGACCTGGTGTTCGGCACCAGCAGCGGCCGTCCACATGGTGCGAGCAACGTACGGCGGCGCGTTCTCGCCAAGTCGATCGAGCGCGCCAACGCCGCGCTCAAACACAAAGGCCTCGAGCCCTTGCCGAGTGGGTTGACTCCTCACGCGTTGCGGCGCACGTTCGCATCCCTGCTGTTCGCGCTAGGAGAGACGCCGCCGTACGTGATGGCCCAGATGGGGCACACGTCCGCGAACCTCACACTCTCGATCTACGCACGGCAAATGGATCGTCGAGATGACGAGCCCGAGCGGCTTCGCGCGCTCGTTGAGGGTCGAGCCGGGACGGTCGACGCGAAGATCACGCAGCGGTTCGCCACCTGGAGCAGTGCGCCCGGAGCACCGCGATGACGGACTACACGCCCGAGCAGCTGCGGGACTTCCCTCCTAAAGAACGGTGGACGCCCGAGGAGTCGCTCGCAACCATTGAAAAGATCGACGGCATCGACTGCATACAGGGGGTCGGCCTGCCTTTCTACGTGCAGAGCGAGCCGGACCGTGTCCGTTGGGCCAACTGCGTCCGCGTCGCAGCGGAGGTCTTCGGTGACTCCGTGGCGAGCCCGCTGGTCCAGCAAACGGCAAGAGTGCTCTTCGCCGACCGAGAGACCTATACCGACTGACAGGCACGCAGTGCTAGGCCGGGGTGATGGCGATCGCCACCTCGGCCGTCCCAGCGCGAGCACCGCGCAGCCGCTGCACCGCTCGGTAGATCGGCAGGATGAGGACGCGGTCAATCCGGTACTTGCGTGCCAGCAGTTGCTTGACGCGCTCCAGCTCGCTGTTGGGCAGGAACTCGGCCCGCCCAGGCACCGGGTCGCCGCGCAGCCGGCCGCTCGCGGAGCACGGCGCGATCGTCACCGCTGGATTGCGGCGGATCCGCTTGGCCTTGAACGATTGCGGGTCAGTGTTGACCAGCAGGCGTCCGTCCTCGATCACGAACCACACCGGCGTCGCCACAGCGCTCCCGTCGCGCTTGACGCTGATCAGGCTCACGTACTTGCCGGGGAAGAGCGCGTCTAGGCCCGATCCAGCGGGACCAACAAATCGCTCGGCTGGGCGTCCGGTCGTCTGTTCCTGCACGAGACCTCCTTACAGACGAACCCTGCAACTCGCCCCGCGCTCACGCATCCGTGGTCGCTACTCGGTCAAAAGGGGCCAAGTACGCACGCCAGCATGCCCCGCCGCCGGGGTGCTCCGCGAGGCTCAGTCGGCCCAGGGGCCGACGCCGCCGACGCGCTCGACACTGATGCGCAGGCGCACGCCCGGCGGCGGGTCATCCATCGGCGGGAAGCGCACGTCGGGGCCGAGGTGGACGTGCGCGAGCTCCTGCAGCAACTCGGGCGCGCCGCCCTCCTCGATGGAGGCGGTGCCGTACACGAGCAGGTACTCGCGCAGGCCCGGCGGACGGATCGCGTGGCCCTCGAACGAGAGCGCCACGCGCGGGTCGCGGGGCACAGGCGAGACGCCGCCGTCAGATCCCCGGTCTGGGCAGCAGCCCCCCGCACCGTCAGAAGCCCACAGCTGCAGAGCCGTGGGATCTCGCCGAGATCGTGGGTTACTGGCAGTGAGCGCATGCTGAGAACACAAAAGATCTCAGCCGTTTGGCCCTCGATGTCGCGGCGATTTCCTGCGTAGATGGCAAGCGCTCGCAGGTTCGAAGCCCTGTCTCCCCGTCTTGGCCGGGTGTGAGGCCGTTGCTCGAACTCGCGCCCTGGGTGGGTCCAGGCCGGAGGGACCAAATGCGCGTCGTATGCCCGACCCATCAGTAGGTCATCGAATACGCGCAACGGCAGGGGTCGGGCTCCGCTTACGCACGATCGGTGGTAACGACGCCGGCCCCGACGAGGTTGCCGGCTAGCTTCGTGCCGTCGATCGGCTCAGGGTCCGGGACTTGTGGCTTTCGTGGTGCCTTTGCCGCCCGTGAACCAGCCGCCGGACGGCGTTTCGGAGGGCAGCGGGGCGGGGCAGGTCTGAGGCGTTGAGGGGGTCGGGTCGGGGCTCGGGTTGGTCCGCCCGTCGATCACGGCGAGATCGTAGGTCGGCTCGAGCGTGCGCGCGTCCGCGAGCACCGCGGTCAGGTCCGTTGCCGGGCCCTTGCCGATGAAGGCCTGGTCGACCGCGGCGACGACGGCGGTGGTGAACGGCGAGACGCCGTTCCCGGAGTCGTCGTTGTTGATAGTCAGCTTCTCCCCGTTCGGCGTCTTCAGGCTGACCGGCTGCTTGGTCGACGGCACCAGGCCGCCGAACGCTTCTTTGGAGTTGATCACGAGTCCACGTCCACCTCCGGACTTGGGCCCTTCTTCGGATTCGACCTGAAGGGGGGACCAGCTTCTCTGGGTGGCGGTCGACGAGGTCATGACGGTGCCGACGTTCGGCTTGCTCTTGAGCGGGTTGACGAAACGCCCCGAGTAGCAGGAGTCGAGGATGAAGTTGAATTTCACGTCGGGATGCGCCTGCACGATCGCGGTGAGGTCGGCTGCCGTGACGAGGCCTCCCTCCGCGCCGGCCAGCTGATCGTTGTGGACGATCGGCGGTCCGAGCAGCACCGTCGGCTGCGCGGAGCCTTCCGTGGGCATTCCGTGTCCGTCGAGGAAGACCGTGATGTTGGTCTGTCCGTTGGCCGCCGCGGTGTTGACCGACGAGGACAGCGCCTTCACGTTCAGGACCGCCTGCGTCGCGACGCCGTGCTTGGCGAACGTGTAGGAGATCGCCGATTCCTCGTTCTCGAAGGTGTTGGCCTTGCCGCCGCTGATGTGGTCCACGAGCGTGAAGAGCGTGCTGTGCCCGACGTCCGCCCTGTGGGCCTTCTTCTTCGCGGCGGCCTCCGCGGCGAGCGCTGTCCTGCGCGCCAGCGTGAGCGCCGCGACCTGGGTCTTGGTGAGCCGGCGCGGGTGGCGCGAGCCCGGGTTGCGGCCGTAGAGCAGCCACCGGCGCGGGTGCGAGGCCATGAACGCGGCCGGGCGACCGTTGATTTCGGGGTAGGTGAGAAACGAGGAGCGCGCGAGCACCCGCCCGCCCTTGGCGGAGAGCACCAGCACGATGCTCGGGTGCTCCCGGCGCGCCAGGGGTTCGAGGTCCTCCCAATAGACCCATGCGCTCTCCTTGAGCTTCAACGGGAGCACGATCGGCTTGCGCAGCCCGAGCTGGGCCTCGGAGATGACCGAGCCGGCAGCCAGCGGGCTCGAGAGCCCAAAGAGGCGCACCCCGCCTTCGAGGGATGCCCTGGACGGTTTCAGCAGGGCAATCGCACGCCTGCCGGCGGGCGCCCTCTTCAGCGGGTGCTGCTTGCGCGCGAGGGTCGGATTGCCCACGAGGACCACCCGTGACGTGCTCGGGATCGAAGCTGCCGTCCGCGCACCCAGGACACCGGGCAGCGCCGCCACCAGCGACGCGAGGTGGACGCGGGCGGCGCTCGCGCCGCAGGCTCTTTCGGCCGCATTGGCCTGGCCGGGGCCGGGTTCTTCGTGCACCACGCTCGACTGAGGGCCGCTCGCGCTCGGGTTGAACGTTGCGTCGCCGCCATACCGGGCGGTGATCGGCGGCGGCGTGCCGATCGGGATTTCCGTGCCCGGGACGAACAGCACGGTGCAGTAGGAGGTCGGCCCCGACTGCGACGGTTTCAGGGAGCAGGTGCTGGCGCCGGCAAAGCCGCCCGTCGTGCCCGCGTTGATCGAGAACGCAACGCTGCCCGAGGGGGTGCCGGGCGGTTGGACTCCGCTCGCGTCCGCGACGGTGGCGGTGCATTCCCACGCGGCGCCGGGAGCCATGAGCGGCACGTAGCAGTTCACCTGCGTGGCGCTCGCGCGCTTGACGGGCGAGACGCGTTTCCCGGTGTCGCCGCCCGGCACGATGCCCGCCGCGGTGTAGTGGGCCGCTATCCGCGAGGCCGAG
>OCZT010001239.1_pt1 | contig 26477 bp, 16 predicted proteins | sample 1539031 | NCBI WGS metagenome assembly OCZT01 (sample SAMEA3539308, study PRJEB22396) | soil metagenome | biome: tundra; feature: field; material: soil | place: USA | collected 2010-05 | depth 0.15 m | reverse complement strand
GGGCTGGACTGCTTTCGCATCGCGGTCCGATTCTCACAGTTGCCAACTGGTCCGGACAGTGGCCCGGCTTGGTTGGCATGTTGAATCTGAATGGCTGCCTGCGCAAGGCCGGCGTTCCGTTCAGCACGCTGTGGAGCAAGGACTTCAAGGACCCCTTATTCAAGAAAGGCCTGCGGCAGTGGATCACTGACAAGGTTGTCGTCCACGACACCTCGCACGTACGTGAGTTTGTACCTGCAAGAGTGGGCGAAGCCGAGCGCGCGCTCGGAAGCGCCCTGGCAAAACAGTTGCAAAGCAGGAAGGCAATCCTTGGCGTCTTCGATGAGGGTTGCATGGGCATGATGAACGCGATGATTGAAGATGCCTTGATGAATCCTGCCGGCATCTATAAAGAGAGACTCAGTCAATCTGCCCTCTTTGCGGCTATGCGCGAAGTTACCAGGGAAGAAGCTCAAAAGATCCGCGACTGGCTGGACGCAAGCGGAATGCGATTTGACACGGGGACTTCTGAAGCTACGGATCTCACGGACGCGCAGATTCTCGATCAGTGCAGGATGTACATCGCCGCACTGCGCATTGCGGACGAGTTCGGTTGTGATGCCATCGGCATTCAATACCAGCAAGGCCTGAAGGACCTTGTGCCTGCTTCGGACCTGGTTGAGGGGCTGCTGAATAATGTCGACAGGCCGCCAGCCTACAGCCGGGACGGCCGGGAACTCTATGCGGGTAAGCCGTTGCCGCATTTCAATGAAGTTGATGAGTGCGCAGGTGTGGACGCAATCGTTACCAATCGCGTTTGGACGGCGATGGGGCTGGATCCGGCAACGACGCTGCACGACGTGCGCTGGGGTGAGCAATACACTGCCGATGGCATCGATGAGTTTGTCTGGCTCTTCCAGATCTCCGGGGCCGTGCCTGCCTCGCACCTGGTCGGGGGATACAAGGGTGCCGTCAGCGAGAGACAGCCGCCAATGTACTTCCGTCTTGGCGGCGGCACCATGAAGGGAGTCTGCAAGCCTGGAGAAGTAGTATGGAGCCGCGTTTATGTCGAGGGCGGGAGTCTTAACGTCGATTTAGGGCGTGCAACAGCCATTTCGTTGCCGGAGGAAGAGACCAACAGGCGCTGGAAGGAAGTTACTGAGCAGTGGCCTGTTATGCATGTCGTGTTACATGGTGTCAGTCAGAATCAGTTTATGGTGAGTCATCCTTCCAATCACATCAATGTCGCGTACGCGCCTACCGCGGAAGCGGCTGACCGCGCACTGGCGGCCAAGGCTATGATGTTCCGTGAAATGGGTCTGCAGGTTTATCTCTGCGGAGTTGAGCTCTGAGACCTGCCGGGATACGGGAATAGGCTGACCTGGACAGCAACCAAGGCCTATCCCCATCCCGGCATCAATCGCCGCGCCCGATCTCTGTCGATGCAACAACACGCCTTTCAGCCTGGTCTTGTATTGGACAAGAGTTGGTCAGTCTTTCAGGCTCATCTTGTATTGGAAGAGAGTTGGTTTTGCAAATTCGCGCCAACGGGCGCATAATCGCCGGAAATCTTTTTTCAAATTGGGAATTCCAAATAATGACTTCCAAAGAGAGGGTGATGACTGCCTTTGAACACTGCGCGCCAGATCGCGTACCGGCATGGTGCGGCTCGTCCCCGGAGTTCTGGGAAAAGGCAAAGCAGAGCACGGGATTGCAGGATGAAGAACTGCGGGGGCGGATGGGCGACGATTTTCGCAGGGTCTTTGCCACATATGCCGAGCCGGTAATTCCTGTCTCGCCGGGTTCGACCTCGCGCACGATTTTTGGAGTTGAACGCGATGGTGTGGGATACGGCCAACCGTTGAGTCATCCTCTATCAAAGGCAACGATCGCGGAAGTCCACGCATATCCCTGGCCGGACCCCTCGTGTATGGACGTCTCGCACATTCGACAGGAGGCGGACAGATTCCAAGGAAAGTACGCCATACTGGGAGGGGATTGGTCACCATTTTTCCACGATGCCGTGGACCTGCTGGGTATGGAACTGCTCTTTCTCAAAATGTACGATGAGCCGGAATTGGTGGATGCCGTCTTGCAGCACATCGTGGATTACTACGCGGGTGTAAGCCAGCGCATTTTCGACGCCTCAACTTCCGCACTCGACATTTTCTTTATTGGTAACGACTTCGGAACACAGCACGGTCCAGTGATGAGTCCCAGCCTCTTTCGGCGATTCATCTTTCCGCACCTGGAGCGCCTGGTCCGATTAGGGCACGCTTACAAGTTGAAAGTAATGTTGCACTGCTGCGGAGGATACTCCCCGCTGATTCCACAGATGATTGAGGCGGGATTGGATGGGCTTCATGCCATTCAGCCTGGCTGCAAAGGAATGGACCTGACCACGCTGAAGCGCTCCTTTGGCGACAAGATACTGTTCAATGGGGCGATTGATTCTCAACATGTACTGATCCGGGGAACCGCCCAATTTGTTCGGGAGGAAACGCGCAAAGTTCTCGAAATCATGAAAACAGGCGGCGGGTATGTGGCCGGCGCCAGCCATGACTACATTCTCGATGAAACTCCCGTGGAAAACGTCCTCGCCATGTTTGACGCTATTGCAGAATTCGGCCGGTACAACTAAGTCGAATCATATCGTCGAAGGGCGTTTGCGGATGACTGCCATAGTGCTCCGCACTGCGCTGGAAACGTGGAACTCCTAAAGGCGCGAAGGCAGTTCAAGCGTTGTAGTTGCTGAGCTTCGGCATGATGCGACCCGGCTGGATGGGTCTTAACGGAAACGCAACGATTACAAGGGAAGGTGAGCCATTTATGACTTCGAAAGAAAGAATGATGATCGCGCTTCACAAGGGGCGGCCTGACCGGTTGCCTGTTTCCGTTCACCAATGGCAGGGTTATCATCTCGACCGCTACCTGAAGGGGATTTCTCCGCTCGAGGCTTTTCAACTGTTCGGCATGGACGCCCAGATTCAATACTTCGCGGATATGGGGCAGTTTTGGAAGATAGACGCCGACTTCACTCGATGCTCTTCACCCGAATGGCAAGACGATGTGACGGTCGTTAGCAACGATCCCGACAACCGGGTTTGCCATCACAGCATTCGGACGCCTGAAGGGACCCTCACTTTCAAGACCCAGGGGAATCTCAAAACGACATGGATGACCGAGTACCTAATCAAGCACGATGAGGACATTTTCCTGATCGAAAAATATATGCCGGTGCCGCGATTAAATCCCGCTCCTGTTGTGCGTGTTTACGACGAAGTCGGGGATAAAGGCATCCTGCGGGGATTCGTCTGGGGCGACCAGGCGGGTTGCTGGCAGCACGCCTGCTGTCTGATGGACGCCACGGAGCTCATCCTGCGTTGCACCGACAGTCCGGACTGGGTTCACGCTCTACTTGGAATTCTTCTTCGCAAGAAGCTCCAATTCATTGAGTCGATGAACGGCGCCAAGTTCGACTTGATTGAAACGGGGGGAGGAGCCGCATCGTCCACGCTCATCTCACCCAAGATTCACTCTCAATTCTGTTTGCCGTACGATCGGGATATGCACAAGGCTCTGCATGAGCTAGGATTCCTGATTACCTATCACACGTGCGGCGGGACTCGCGGAATCGAAGAATTGATCGTAGCCAACGGCACCGATGTGTCTGAAACACTGGCGCCGAAGAGTATCGGCGGCAACCAGGAACCCTGGGATTTCAAGAACAGGATAGGAAACCGGCTCGCCTTGATCGGCGGGGTTGACCAGTACAGTGTCGTTTCAGACGGACCGCCGGCAAAGATCCGCGCAACCGTCCGCGAGCTCTTCGAGAAGGTGGGCAGCGAGGGCGGCTATATTTGCTGTCTGAGCGACCATTTCTTTGAAACCCCGCCAGAGAACCTGCGGGTGTTTGCCGAGGCTGCGAGAGAGTGTACCTACGCGTAGCGTGTGGCCTCCTACCGGCGTTGTTGCACGGATAGGGCTGGAATCGACTACTCTGGGACAGATTACTGAAGAGCTGCAATTCAATGCAGAACAAGCACAACGCGCCGCGCCGCCACCACATCCCCAGGATGAAGTTCCGGGTGACGAACTGGGCCGAATACGATGCAGGTCTTCGGCGTCGAGGCAGTTTGACGTTATGGGTCACGCCGGAAGTACTGGATGGTTGGCAGGCGGCCCGCCGGACAACCCCTGGCGGGCAGTCCAGCTACTCCGAGCTAGCAATCGAAACGGGCACCCGACGTGGTGCCGGGAATGGTTGTAGTCCCGCCGCCACCAATACCACCACCTCCTCCGCCACGAGCAAGCACGCCGCCAGCGAGGGCAACCAAGAGCGCCATCATGCCGAGCATGGTTCGCCAGCTACGCCGGCGCATTGGAATGCAGAAGAGCAGGATGCAGGCCAGGGCAGCTCCGCCGGTTGCGTACCAGCGGGAACCGGGCGCGCGGGGTAAGCCAGAGCGGCGGTGGTAGTCGCGGTTGGCAGGTGGCGCGCATTGGAGCGAAAGCACACGCGAAATCTACAGACTCAAGATGGGTCACCTGACCCCGATATTTGGCAATCTCCTCCTTGGGGAGATTACCCCGACTGACATTTGCGCGTTTCAACGGAAGAGGCAAAAGGAAGGTGCGTCGCCTCGTGAGGTCAACATGGAGTGTGCTGTTCTGCGCACGATCCTGAGGAAGCATCGGCTGTGGCATCTATTGGCACCTGACTTTTGCCCATTGCGCGAAAAGGAAGATACCGGCAAAGCTCTCACACCAGATGAAGCTCACCGAATTCTCACAGCGGCAAAGAAGCTCCGTAGCCTTTCTCTTTATCCCGCTCTGGTGGTCCTGATGAATACAGGGCTCCGAGTGTCAGAATTGCGAACGATGCAATGGCGACAAGTTGACCTCTTGGACCGATTCGTTACGGTCGGACGGTCCAAGACAAGGGGTGGCGAAGGCCGCGTCGTCCCGCTCTGAATCACGAAGCCTTTGGCGCACTCATTCAATGGCGAAAGAGCTTCGAGAATCCCCTTCCCGCCCATTACGTCTTCCCGTCAGAGCGATATGGGCTGGACGGCGAGGACGGATACAAACACGGAACCGTGGCCGTGTGGGACCGAAACCCCGAAAAACCAATCGGGAGCTGGAAGGTTGCATGGGGGGCGTGCAGAAAGTTGGCCGGGGTCGAATGCCGCCTGCATGACCTTCGGCACATTTTCGTTTCGAGGTTGGCTGATGGGCAAACCGCGGATCACACGATTATGGCGCTTGCCGGTCACATGTCCAGGAAGATGATGGAACGGTACAGCCATGCCAGGAATGCAGCGAAGAGAGAAGCTGTAGAAGCACTGAATGTGGGAAGAACTGAAGGAGCCTCCCCACAATTTCTCCCACAGTGGAAAGTGCCTCAATAACAAACATATCGTAAGTTGTTGATTTTAAATGGTAGGCGAGGCGGGGATCGAACCCACAACCCCCGGCTTAGAAGGCCGGTGCTCTATCCAATTGAGCTACTCGCCCGTGCTTTCCTATTTTAGCTTTGAATCGGCGGTTGCGGGAGGGGGGAGGGCGGAATTGCGCCCAGTGGGCAACCGTTTCGGCTGCAACGGATCGGCGCCAGCACATGCCGGCAATTGCGGCAGATTTCCTGAGTCTTCAATTCAGTTGGCCTGCCAGGGCTGGGCAAACGGCAGAAGGTACCGGATTACGGCAGCTTCGGCCCAGTGAATCTCATTGCCTGGATCACGGGAGAGATAGGCGCAGTGGCCCCCGTGGCGCGTCTCTACGAAGTTGATGTGGGGGTTGGCCAGCAGTTTGGCTCGGGTCTCAGGCAACAGGCGAATGAAGGGATCGTCCTGCGCGTGAAGGATGAGGGCGGGCACTGCAATGTGTTCGACGACGCGGGCGGCAGCAGCGCGATGGTAGTAGTCGTCCGCGCCCTTGAAGCCCCAGTAGCGAGAAAGAATCTTCTCATCGAACTGGCGGATGGAGCGCACCGGACCGAGGCCGCGGGTCTCGTATATGGATGGAAAGAGCCGTGCCTTGCGGCGAAAGCGTGCCATCAGGCCCACGAGGAACTTCCACTCATAGAGGCGGTTGGCGGGTTCGTGCAGGGCATCGGCGCCGGGGGCGAGATCGATCGCCGGGCAGACTGCGGCCACGGCGCAAAGCGGAGGCCCACTTCCCCACTCCCCGGCCAGTTTGAGCACAAGGTTGCCACCCATGGAGTAGCCAACCAGCGCCACGCGCTCCAGGCCAAAGAGGCCTGCATAGTGGCGCAGCACAACTCCCACGTCGCCGGAAAGGCCGGAGTGATAGAGCGTGGGAGTGAGCGCCTCAGTACCGCCGCAGTTGCGCATATTCATGCGGATGACGTTGCAGCCGGCGGCCCAGGCGCGCGCGGTGATGGCTTGAATGTAGCGGGAGTCGGAAGAACCCTCCAACCCATGAACCAAGAGAAGTGTGAGCCGCTGGGCGCGAACAGGTTCCGGCTGCCAGTGGCAATGGCAAAGGACGCGACTGCCGTCGGACGGGTCCACCTGGACAGACTCGGCAACAGACTGGAGCCGGAAGGCAGGGCGCGGGTAGTAGTTGGCAACAATGGTCTGCAGATGGCCGTTGGTCAGGCCGCGGCAAGGCTCAAAAGGATGCAGGCCCGCGGGAAGGCCAATGGCCTTTCGGCTAGGTTCTCTATTTTCCAGGGTTTTCGGGTTCACGGAGACTCGGCTGATGAAGCGTATGCGGTTGCAGTCCGTGTAGATTGGGGCGGCTAGTGGGGATCGAACCTCCACGCGCCATTTTCTTCCTGCAAGTTACAGATTACACGTTGCTGCGGTTCCCAACAACGCCATAATTTCCATAGACCGCTGCACGCTGGGATCAAGACGAACCCGACCGGACTGCCCGCCTGCAAAAGATATGACTCGGATCCAGCTATGCCGTCCAATCGCGTCCGGTTTATTCATCGCAGCAATTTTGAGGCCGTTTTCTCCGTCGGTGGCGTTCATTACAGTAAAGTCGGATATGTGCCTGAACATAAGACGGGCGGCAGCCTGGGCTACCGCCCGCATTTGGCCAAACGCCGTTTAAAAATCCAAACGCACAGAGAGCATTACCTGGCGCGGACTGTAAACGAAGTTCGATCCGGCATTCGTGACCGCCTTGAAGCCGGAGGCGGTGACTCCAGTGCCCGTCTTAGGCTGGAAGGTCATGGTCGAGCATTCCGGTTGAGCTTGTCCCGGTACGAAAAGCCCCGCGCAGCCGGTCGGGAAACCGGTAACCTTGTCGGATCCATTGGCTGAGAATTTGTACGCGGTGCTGTTCTCACCGGTAACGTTCGGGTGATTTGCAAAATTGAAGACCTCTGCCATCAACTGCAAGTGGTATGGCTTGTCATACACCGTTGCCGTGAATTGTTTCTCAAGCCGCATATCGGCAACCATCGTCCGCTTCTGCTTGAAGGTGTTACGTCCGAGGAACGGGATCCAGTTGTTGCCGCCGGCCCCATTCCAGGTTCCGGAGTAGGCGCTGTACGAAGGGGAACCGCTGCCGGTGACCGCCGAAAACGGCAAGCCATCCTGCAACTGGTACACCAGGTTCAGGCTCCAGTCGTTTACCATCCACTTCATCGGTCCGGCCTTCTCCACGTTGGGTGAGTTGACCAGCGCCCAGGCGACCAGCCGGTTGGGTACGTTGAAGCTCGAGTTGCCGTAGTTGGCGCCTTTCTTGTACCCGCCAATGTTGTAAGGGTCGAACGCGCCGTTGCTAAGCGTGGTGGTTGAAGCGTTCTGGTTGTAGTCCAGGGCGTGTGACCAAGTGTAGTTCACGTCGTACTGGAGAAGCTTGGAGGATTTGTTCTCGACCTCCGCCACCATGGCGTTGTAGCTGGAGTTGATATTGCTCACCAATTCGTTGACCGCCCCGAAATGAGGATTCAGGAAGTTGGTGTACGTGGGAACGGTAAAGACGGTTCCGTTGGGGATGGGCCCTGTGCCGCTTGAATCGGAAACCGTGATGACGCTGTAGACCACGCCATTGGGGTTGCCGGATGTGGCGGTGTTCAAGTTGGGGTTGAAGTTGATGTTGACGGCGTTGGGCAGTTCCCGGCCCAGGGCGCCCATGTAGCTGACCTGGAACACCGTGTCATGTCCAAGGTCACGCTGCACGGAGAAGTCGAATTCGTGCACCTGCGGATTCTGGAAGTTCGCGGAGAAGAACTGCGAACTCGGTGTCGAACCGGACGCGGCGGAGATAATGTTGGGGAATATCGGCGCGCCCGAGCTGTTTGGCTTCACTGTGGCCGAGACATACTGGCCGGCCGGACTGCCCGTGTTCAGCAGGTTATTCAACAGCACGCCGTTGGTCACGCGGCCATAGTAGAGGCCGTAGCCGAAACGAATCGTCGTCTTGCTGTCTCCAAACGGATCCCAGGCGATGCCCAGGCGCGGTCCGATGTTATTTCCGTCGCTCGGATGGTTGGTGAGATTGGCGGCCGCCGCGGCAGCAGGGCAGGTGCCTGGGCCGGTGTAGGTGTTGCACAGGCCGCTCGTAGCAGGACCGTAAGGCGTAAAGGACCCTGAGGCAACTGTCAGCGCGGCGTATGGTGCTGGCAGGCTCTCATAGTCATAGCGAATGCCCGCGTCCACGGTCAGCCGGGGAGTCAGCTTCCAGTGATCCTCCGCAAAAACGCCGTAATCCATGGTTGAAATATCCCAGGTGGTCGGTCCAAATCCCTGAACGAAGGTTCCGCCGGGAGCGGTCCCAACGTAATCCGTGGTGGCGGTTCCGGGCGATGCGACCGTGCCTACGCTATTGCACACGCCCTTCGAATTGCCTTCGTTGAGCAGATCAGCGAAGTAGTTTCCAAGGTAGCTGTAGGTGTAGACGCCGTTGCTTTCGTACGTATTGTTGAGCAGGTCGTAGTTGTGGATCATGTCTACGCCGAACTTGAAGGAGTGGTTGCCCAGGACCAGCGCGGCCGTATCGCCCACCTGCCACTTGGTCTCATCCGGCAGCGCCTTGCGGTAGGAGTAGTACGGCGATCCGAGGTAGAGGCCTTCCGATGACGGATTGTCAAGAGCCACTTGCGGCACGTTGGGCGAAAACCCGCCGGCAGCCGTGGCCGTCACGCCATTGTTGCCTGTCAGGTACTGCTTGGTGTAGTTGCTGAAAGGCTGCTGCGACTCGTCGTTCAACTCGCGTCCAAACTGGTAGCGAACTTCGTTGGCGAGCTTGGAGGTAACCAGGCTGTCTAATTTTGCCAAACCGTAATCCAGCTTCACGTAATCGTTGCCGAAGCCGTCAATGCCATAAGTGTTGGTGGCCTGCGTCTGCACGCCGCCCGGTGAATCCCAGCGCAGGCGGTGAAAGAGCGCTCTGACATGATGCTTGTCGTTGATCTGCCAATCCACTTTGGGCGTGTTCAATACTTCATCGCCCGTCCGGAAGACCTTTCCCATGTCGCCTAGCAGGTTGGTCAGTTGTGTCGAATAGGCAGTCGCGCCGGCATTGTAGTTGGCCATGTTGAGGCGCACAGCCAGTGAACAGGCTTGCTGATCAACGGAACTGGCAGCGGTTCCGCCCGAGGGTGCGGAAATGTAACCTCTGCCCGCTGTGAGGATCGACCCGTTGTAGACATCGGAGTAATTGCAAACGTAACCAGACCCAAGATTCGAAAGACTCGCATCTGGCAGGGTAAAGAAGCCGCTGGGCGCAGCCGCCTTGGAGGTCCCAGGGAAGTTGCGCTTGTACTGGGCATACCCATAGAACCAGAAGAGCTTATCGTGCTTCAGTGGGCCTCCCGCGTCAAAGCCCCATTCCTTGCGCCAGTCTTTTGGCTTGTAGGGAACGGTACCAAAGTTGGGTGTAGACGTCGTTGAAGTGTTAATGGTGTTGGTCGTGTAGGGGTTGTACGCGCCCCAGTCATTGTCACGATCTGAGAAATATGCGATTCCATGGATGTTGTTAGAACCGCTCTTGGTGACGGCGTTGATAACGCCTCCGGCAGCGCGCCCAAACTCCGCCGAGTAGACGCCGGTGTTCACCTGGAACTCCTGAATCATGTACTTCGATGTGGAGTAGCCTTCCCGGGTGCGCCCGCGCTCCTCGGCGTAATAGGCCTGGTTGTCGTCCGCGCCGTCAATTTCAACGTTGTTCAGGATCGGGCTGATGCCGCGGAAGGCAATCAGTCCAAAGCCGTTGGAGTCTGCCACCGCTGCCGGGGTCAACAGTGTCATGTCTGACCAGCGGCCACCGTTCAGCGGTAAATTCTCCAGCGATTCCTCGCTCAAAACGGCGCTGATATCCGGCGATTCCAAATTCAGAATCGGCGCCTCACCTTTGACTTCCACAGTGACGGCTGTGCCGGCGGTCCCCAGGCGCGGTGCAATGTCAGTTGTCTGGCCCACATGGACAATGACGTTGGTCTCCTTGAACGGTGCAAAACCGGCAGCGTTCACAGTGACCGTATAGACCGAGGCAGGCAGTTGCGGCGCCTTGAAGAATCCACTGCCGTCGGAGACCAGTTTTGTTTCGGCGTTGGTGCCATCGTTGTGGATCCCGGAGCCAAGGCCCCGGTCATGTCCGTCAGGACCTTTGCCAGGACAAAAAAGCCATGATTTGCCCCATTCCGCAGCCAATGTATTTGGTCGGACGAAAGAGCGGTGCCTGCCCGGACGATTTTCACCTATCAGTAAACTTGGCTTTAATAAACGAGGCCTACGCTACAAGCAGGTCTGAAGTGCGGCCTGAATCTTGCTCGAGTGATCGGCCCCCAAGGCCGAGACGAGGAGTACCATGCACAAACGAATCCTATCCCCGACGATTTCCCTTTTCTGCCTGTTCGCTCTGACCGCGGCTTTTAGCCAGTCTGGCAAAGGTGTCATCAGCGGCACGGTCAAAGACAGCGCAGGCTCCGTTCTACGGGGCGCCAAGATCGAATTACAGCCTCAGCTCCGGCCAAGCACCACGGACGGTCAAGGCGAATTCAACTTAAACGAAGTCCCAGCAGGTACATACAGCTTTTCCATCTCCTATGTAGGTTTCGCCCCATATACCGGAAGCGTTACCGTGGCCGCCGGCCAGACCGCGACCGTTGACGCGGTTCTCAACGTGAGCAACGCCAGCGACGAAGTAATCGTCACCGCCGATCGCCCGCGCGGAGAAGCCGAGGCCATCAATCGCACCCTTGCCGCGGAGAACATCCTGCAAGTGCTGCCGGCCGAAGTCATCGTTTCCCTGCCCAATGCCAATATCGCAGACGCACTCGGCCGCATGGCGTCCGTGACCATCGAGCGCGACGAGGGCGAAGGCAAGTATGTGCAGATTCGCGGTACTGAGCCCCGTTTGAGCAACACCATGGTCGATGGCGTGACCATTCCTTCACCCGAGAGCGGCAATCGCCAGATCAAGCTCGACACCATCGCATCGGACCTGGTGGAGTCGGTTGAAATCAACAAGACACTGCAGGCCAACATCGACGCCGACGGCATTGGTGGCTCTGTGAACCTGGTAACAAAAACCGCTGGCGAAGACCCGACGATCACTCTCTCCGCGATCGGCGGGTACACGCCCATCGTCGGGGGGCGCAATGTCGAGCAAGGGGGCGGCACTATCGGTAAGCGTTTCGGCGCTGCGAAGAAGTTAGGAGTCTTGATCGGCGGCACCTACGACTACAACGGCCGGGGCATCAACGATATCGAACCCGACCCTCAGCCGAATCCGAACGGCTCCACGACCCCCTACTACGACACCATGGACCTTCGCGATTACGTCTATGACCGCACACGCTGGGGTGCGACCGCGAGCGTCGACTACAAACTCTCAGAAGGCTCGAGCGTCTCGCTTCGGGGGCTCTTTTCCACCTTCCGCAATTGGGGCCATAAGTGGGTGTTCACCGTTGTCGATGGCGGCAACCCGCAATACGGCCAGGATTGGCGCCGCCCCAATATGGCCGTTGGAAGTCTGGCCTTGCAGGGCAAGCACATCTTCAACTCCAACACTTTGCTCTGGAACGTTTCGGTCGGGCGCTCCCGTTCTCTCAGCGGAAGCGGCGGCGCCAACTACCAGTGGATGGGCGACCCAAATAACAACTGCGCGAACGTCGCGGGAGTCAGCGTCTATCGGCCAGGCTGGGCAGGTTGTTTTGGGACGGGCGCGGACAATGCTTTGGACCGCAACAACTACGGTCTCACCGAGTTCGACATCCCAACCTTTGGCCAAAGCGTGCAGCTCAATCTGCAGGCGTCAGCATCCTACGCCAGGATGTACCACGTTGGCACACGTTACGGGACCTTCGAATTCGGCGCTAAGATCCGCAACGCACACAAGTTCGACGACAGCTACGACACCTACTGGACGGTGCCTAACGACGCGAGCGGAAACGCCATCCCGATACCGATTTCGGCGCATCCGGAGTGGAACAGCGACTTTACTGATCCGAACTACTACGACGGGACTTACAAGTACGGCACTGTGACCGATTGGGGCAAGATGCGAGGCTGGGTGGATGCCAATACAAACCAGCTTGTGTTCAACACCAACCAGGGAGTTAATTCCCAGAACTTCGATATGATCGAGCGCATCCCGGCCGGCTATGTGATGAATACAATCGAGCTTGCCAGCCGCGTTCGCCTGGTTACCGGTTTGCGCATTGAAGCAACTCATGTAGATACGACCAGCTTCGACAAGACCACGAACGCATTGACCTTCAAAGCCGGCGGAGACTATCTCGATGTTCTGCCTAGCGCTTCGCTCCGGTTTGCGTTGGACAAGGACTCGGACCTGCGCGTCGTCTACGGCCGAGGTCTCTCGCGCCCAGACCCTTCAGACATCACAGCGGCGGTCGGCAAGCCGGTTGTCACGCAGAACCCGAATACCGTCAGCGTCGGTAACCCCAATCTGAAAGACGAGCACGCAAACGACTACGACATTCTCTACGAGCGCTCCTTTAACAATGCCGGCTTGCTTCAGGCAGGCTATTTCTACAAGGACCTCTCGGACCCAATCATCACCGTGACAAATCTGGTTGACAGCACACCGTATAACCCTACTCCCAACCCGGCAGGAGCGAAGACCCTCATCACCCAGCCAGGGAACGCAGGCTCCGCGCATGTGCAGGGTATTGAGATCAGTTACCAGCAGCGGCTGACCTATCTGCCAGGCATGCTCAGAGGCGCAGGCATCTCGGCCAACTATAGCTATACACAATCGCAGGCGCATGGCCTCCCAAACCGTTCGGATTCGCCGGCGATGCTGCGCGACGCTCCGAACAGTTGGAACATCAGCCCGACGTTTGACACCAAACGCTTTTCGATGCGCGTAGGTATGAGCTTCGACGATGCCATGATCTACCAGTACAACTGGAATGACGGGGCTGACCCAGTGGGCGGGATACACGGACCCTTGGGTGACAACTACCTTTATCCCCACTTCCAATTTGATACTCAGGCCAGTTACAAGCTGCCTTTCGGATTCCAGGTTTACGCCTACGGTTTGAACCTCAACAACGAAGTCTTCGGCTTCTACAACGGCAGCACAGAGCACGTGGTCCAGCGCGAGTACTACCATCCCACGTATGCGGGCGGCATTCGCTGGACATCGACACGCGAGAGGTAGACGAGCGCTCCAGCCCAATTCGGTCCGCCTTGTTCGTATTTCACCGTCCAACCCAGGCAAGTCTTCTCCTTGCCGGGTTGGAGAACCCTTATCTGCCCGCAAGAGCCATGCATTACTCATAGCCGCAAATGCGCAGCCCATTTGAGAGAACCAGTTGCCCACGAAACTGCCAACCGCCATTTCGCTCAGCCTGATGTGCCCTCCGTTGGCACTGAAGGCATGTACAGTCCGCCACTGAAACTCGGCAGATCGCTTGCACTAAGTTGAATCACGAGGGAAGAGGCTCCCATGAACAATCGCTTTCGTAGAATCGCTGCCTGCATCGCTCTGCTTTTTGGGTTGGACGCAGGTCTCGCGCTCTTCTGCCAGGCTCCCACTCAAAACCCTATGGGTGGCGCAGTAGCGAACGATGAGCTGAAGTTCGTCGTCATCATCAGCCGCCATGGAGTGCGTTCGCCGACCGGGAAGCTCGACCAACTGAATCAGTACTCACGTCAACCTTGGCCGGTTTGGACGGTTCCTCCGGGCTATCTGACCGAACACGGCGCACGGCTTATGACTCTCTTCGGCGCATACGACCGTGAGCTGCTTGTCGCTCAAGGCTTGCTGGCGCCAAGCGGCTGCGCGGATGCAGAGCGCATCCGAATTGTCGCCGACTCCGACCAGCGAACAAGGGAAACCGGCAAGGCGCTTGCTGCCGGTCTGGCGCCCGGATGCGCGATTGAAGTAAGCGCACTTCCGGAAGGAACCGCCGATCCGCTCTTTCATCCGTTGGGAGCCGGTATTGGCACTCCGGATCATCTGCTGGCTACGGCGGTGACCTCCGGCCGCATCGGCGGCAATCCGGAGGGACTGTCTGAAGCATACCGCCCGCAACTCCAGGCACTGGAACAGGTGCTGAATCGGTGCAACCCCGGGGCGAACTGCACGAGCACGGGCGCACCTTCGCCAAAATCCATCTTCGATATCCCATCCTCGATTGCGCCCGGTAAAGGCAGCCACCTGGTTGAATTGCGCACGCCGTTAGGAACCGCCGCTACCATGGCGGAAGACCTGCTGCTCGAATACACCGAAGGAATGGATGCGGCAAACGTTGGCTGGGGCCGGGTTGACATTCACAAGCTGCGAGAACTCGTGCAACTGCATACTGCCAATGTCGACATTGCGCAGCGCCCCGGCTACATTGCGCGTGTTCAAGCCTCGAATCTGCTCTTTCACGTACTTCAGTCCATGGAGCAGGCAGTCGGCGAACATCCAGTCGCCGGCGCAATCACCCACCCCGCGGACTGCCTACTGGTCCTTGCCGGCCACGACACAAATATCGCAAGCATCGCGGGCGCGCTGGGCCTCTCCTGGCTCATAGACGGAAGGCGCGACGACACTCCGCCGGGTGGAGCACTGGTCTTTGAACTATGGAAGAGACATGGCGCGGGGGAGTATTTGGTCAGTACTTACTACATGGCACAAACGCTCGACCAAATGCGCAATGCCTCGCCTCTCACCCTTGCCAACCCTCCTGAACGCGTACAGGTCTTGGTACCAGGCTGTGGCCGTGAAGATGGTTCATGTGCCTGGGGAGCATTTCAAAGCACAGTTCGAGCGGCAATCGATTCGGCCTTTGTAAAGTGACTCGGGCAGAATGCTGCTTATAACCTGCTTTCCAGCCATCGCAAGCACGCAGGCTTCATCCCGCAAAAAAGGTCATCGCTACGCTTACTTTAATTCGACGGGAACACTGACCGTGCCAAGGAGTCCATTTAAGTTGTCGCGCACGGCGAATTTCACTTCATACTTGCCGGGAGGAAGATCAAACTCCTCGGGAACTCCGAGGGCGCTTTGGAGTGTCTTCTTCATCATTTCCGAATTGAGTTTGGCAGCAATGGCCTGCGATGAGGTTGCAACGCTCTTGCGGTTGCTGTCGAACGCGAGGGCGATGATCTCCAGGTCGACGGCATTTCCTTTTTCCCGGTCGATCGTGATGGAATCGCCCATTACGCCCAACATAAACTCCGCATGCCTCTTGTCCTTGACGCCGGCTGTCGAGGCAAGAATGGTGGAAGATCGCAATAAGCGGGCAGTCAATCGCAAGCCGGAATACTGAACCGGCGATGCAAGCGCGTCGACGAATTGCTTGCGGCGCAACGCGTCGGACTCCTGTGGTTCTGTCGAGACGTAGAAGCCACTGCGACTGCGCACATGAAGACCGTCTCCGGCAACCTTGACCTTGAGTTTGCGCCATCCCGGCTTCACGTCGCTGCCAAGGTAGTAGCCGAGGAGATAGTAAGCCCGCGAATCATCCACGGCCTCAGAGAAGCACTTCTCCAATTCGCTCACGGTCGCGCAGGCTTGGCCGCCGGTGGCGTCGGCGAAGGCGTGCTGCGTCAGTCGCTGTTGTGAACTCTCATCGTAGGGCATGCGCAGTGCCGGCTTCAAGCCGTTTATACCCCGGATATCCGCAATATGAGAAGAGGCGGTTTGAGCGTTGGCGCTTGGCAACGCTCTGGTGCTTACATCGGACGCACTCAAGTCGACCGGGTATATGGCTATGTTTGCGGAGTTCAAAGTGCGCCAGGTCTCCTCATATTTGCCGAGCAGATCGTCGCCCTGATGGCCAAAGGATTTCGGATCATCAATTACGAACGGGAAGCCGGCGGTGGCCCATATGAGTGTCTTGCGGCCTGGATAAGCCTGGAACGCATTCGCAAGCTGCGTCATGGCAGACAGGGTTTGAACCGCTGCGATGCGCTGGTAATCGGCTGAAACCGCGTCATCCTGCTCCTGCATGAAATTGCTCATGAGTTGAGCCTCCTCCGACGCTTGCTGTTGCTCAGATGGATCGTCGGTCAGTTGTTCCGGGAGCTGGGTGCTTTCATCCGAACTCAGCGACAACCTGAGTTTTTGCAAGGCATCGACCAAGACCTTTGTGTCTGTAGTAAACGCATGAAGCTCGTGGAGGCCGCTGCCATTGAGACCGAAAACCGCCATCGGCTCGTCCTGCGATGCGTTGCGCAGCAAGTAGTGGGTTAGCTGCCTCTTCGCCTCCAACTGTCTCAGGGAGGGAGTATTGATCATGTCGAGAAGGATAGCCGTTCGTCGCCATGGATGATCGTCCTCGACTACGAAATTCGAGTAATCCTCAAATGCGCCGGGCTTGCGACGGGGAGCAAGCTTTCCGGTCTTCAACTCTTCGAAGACAGAGACGCTCCGGTCATTGCCGTTTTCTTCGATGTGGAATCTTTCTTTTTGCAGGCCGGGAACGTGATGGCCCGACCTATCCGTCACGATGACTGGCACCAGTACCAGGCTCGCGCGGGTTGTGAGCTTGGTCAGGTCTTGCGACAGCATCGGGCCGCGCCTATTAGAGACAATTGGCGCTGCGGAGGCGTCAGCTTGCGGCGGCCGTGGGGCAACGTTTTGCTTGCTGAACAAGGGAGACCAGATGAAAAGCAGTGCGGCAATCAAAGCCTCGGGCCTGCGCATGAAATAATCCTTCGTCTGGAGATCGAACGGACGCCACAACCCTAGCACAGTTCAAATCATCGTGGGTTACACCGGTGTTACGCCTTGCGGAAGTCGCCAGCACCTCCCGACAGAGGCCCGGGTGTATTCATACGCAGCAAAGATTTCTTTACTTGGGGTTTCGGGTGCTGCATTTCAGGCGGCGGGCGTGCCTAATTCCTCGTCAGAACGATCTTCCCCTCCACGGAACCAGTAGCCAGCAGGACGACATCACTCTGGTCGTAGTGGATGTTTTGTAGTGGGATTGCCTCATTGGCAAGCTCATGCCAACTCTCATGCCGGATGCCGCTCCGAAGGCAACTGGTTTCGTCGAAGGTTTGTAATGCCGTCGTGATAAAGCCGCGATTATCACATCGTCGCAGAGATTTCGACACTTCAACGGTGGGTTCCTTGCGGCCCCCTTCTTGGCGGATGTCTGACCCGGCGTCTCCGGCCATTTCTTTCTTTGCTCACAACCGTGACTTTTGACCACAGCCGCCGGAGGCGGTTTGAAACCTTCTGCTGCAATCCGGTTCCGAGGAGCCTACCCTCATCGGATAAGCAGTTAGGCGCCACTCAGCCTTACCAGCCTTTCGCGGTCATGGCCGACTATCAGCAGCAAATCGGAGATGGTTCTTTCGTAGCTTCACTCCTTCTCGGAGAGAAACCGAATTCGCGTTGATGAGCATGCCAGTGTGCCGGACAATCCGGCACACTGGACTTAGCAAATTGAGGAGAGACTATCTCACAGTTGGTGCGCTTGCTGCCGCAGGCGGCTTGCTGAGTTCTGAAAGGGCGCTGTGGCCGTTCTTCTTTTCCAGCTGGAAACCGTCGAGTTCCTCACCTTCCGACGAGTAAGCGTGGAGAGTCATTTTGTCGCCGTCGACTGCGATGACTTGGAACATCTGGGTATGCGGGATGACCTTGGCCATCAAGGGTTCGAAGCGGTGATCGACTTCATACATCTTTGGCCCGCTTACGGAGATCACGTAGACCGTTCCCTGCGCATCTGGAGCCACAATCTTGCCGCCTGCGAGTTTCTGGCTTCGGGCGTAAAGATGATCGTGTCCCTGCAAGACGAGGTCCACGCCGTATTTGTCATATAGCGGGAGCAGCACCTCACGCATCTTGACGTAGTTACGATTACTGGCCATGGAATACAAACCCTGGTGCTGGAATACCACGGTCCATTGGTTCGGATTGTCTTTGAGGGCTTTGTCCAACCACGCGGCTTCCTTCTCGATCATCGGGCGGACAACGTCAAAGTTGTTCTCATTTTCCATCAAGTTGACATTGAGCGAGATGAAGCGAACGCCCTGGTAATCAAAATAGTACGACTCGTTCTCTGCTATATCGGGACCGTTTTGCGGATAGGAGAATTGCTGCTTCCAAATCAGCGGCAGCGTGTCGGCCTTCGGCGTGCCGGCTGGCTTTTCAAGTTCGTGATTGCCGGGGACTGCAAGGCTTGGGATATTAGCGGCGATGAATCCCATTGAATCGTACCACTCGCCCCACAGGTCATCTCTATAACCGGAGGCGACGAGGTCACCCGCATGGATGATGAATGCTGCCTTGGGCGCTTTTGCGTAGGCTGCCTGAATCAAACGCGACCACCGCGACCGGATATCGTTCTGCGCGTCGCCCACATAGATGAATCGGAACTTGGTAGGCTGGTCGTTTGCCGTGCGGAAACCGTTCCACTCGCCCCAGTTCTTCCCGTCACCGGCCCTGTAAAGATAGTGAGTGTTCGATTTCAGCCCTTCGAGATTGGCCCGGTAAGTGGCGACTGTCTTGCTGTTGCCTATACCAAGCGATCCGGACTTGGCCGATACTGAAGTCGCACCCTTGATGAAATCAGGATTGGCGCTCGCGATGGCGAACTCGATCTGCGGAGTCTCAGCGAGCTTCTCGGTACGCCAGGTGATTGCCTGGGTGTGGGCGGGATCACCAACCCAACCCAGCATCACGCGCTCAGGGGCGAATTCCGGGGCGGGAGCGGTGCTCCATTCCCGACCCTTTCGGGCGCCTGACTGCTCAGGTGTCTTCGTGGCTTCTGGCGTTGTTGCGTTCTGCTTTGCTTCCTGCGCGTTCAAGGTAAACAAGGAACAGAGCCCTAGAAGCATTGCAAGGATGGTTCTGCGGCTAAAATTCATTTGTATTATCCTCTGTCGAATTTGGTAGAGCAGGGAAAGCTGGTGAAGTCGCCTTCCCTGGGTATTTGTATTCGCCTTGTACAGGAGCCGCAGGCTGAACTTCATTGGGCGTGGGCACCAGTACCTTTGGTACGGTTACGACTTACCCATCACCAGAACGAAGAACGAATCAGGAATCATTTTCCGCTTCGGACGCGGTGTATCAGCCGTAGCCGGAGGGACCGGCTCGAATTTCGCCGAGACCAGGTAGATGTTGTGTGACTTCGGATCGAGGGCCATCGTCTTTGCGCCGGGCTGAGTCTGAACGTTTTCTACGACGCTGAACGTGTCCGGTGAATCTTCGTGCACAACGGTCAGCGTGCCTTCGCCATTGGAACTGAAAGCGAGCTGAGTCTCAGGATCGAAAGCAACGGCGTCCACGCCCTTGCCGATTGGAAGCGTGGCGAGTTGCTGGCCGTTATCTGCGTTCAAGATGGGCATGACCTGGTTGTGACAGCCCGAGAACAGTCGGCGGTTCTTCTTGTCCATGGCGAGACCAGTAGGCTCTTCGCAGCCTTCCAGCTTCCAGTCGTTGACGACTTTGTTGGTCTTCATGTCGATGACGACGACGTGCGCAATATCTTCAAGGTTGAGGAATACCTTGCCTTGCCCATCGGAGACGCCGGTTTCAGGGCGTCCGGGCAGTGCGATGGTGGCGACGGCTTCTGCCTTTTCCACGTCGATCACGGTGGCGGTGTTGCTTCCGCCGTTGAAGGTAAGCACGTACCCGCTAAATTTGTCGTACAGGATTGCATCCGGCTTTTCGCCCGTCTTGACAGTGGCGATCGGCTTCAACGTCTTGAGGTCGAAGATGGTGGCGGAGTTGTCTTTGCCGTTGCTCGAAACTCCGCGGCCCAGCTTGCTGACAAGGGCGACGCCGTGGACACCATTCGTGCCGGGGAGTTCACCGACAAGCTTGCCTGACTCCACGTCGACAACCATGACGCGCGTGGCGCGCGCGATGTAAAGACGGTTGGAAGAGGCGTCGAAGTTTACATAGTCCCAGCCACCTTCGCCACCGATTTCAAGTGTCTTGGCAACATGGTATCCAGATGTTGTTTGAGCGGCGCTCGCGATCGCCGTGACAAGTACCGCTGCGAGCGCAACGAAAAGGAAGGACAAAGAGCGTTTCATCGAATCTCCTTAGGACTTGATCTAAATGTGGGAACTGCAGATAAAAAGACAAGGGACACGGAACGATTGCAATGCCTCGTGTCCCCTGCCGGTGGCAGACAATTTAGAAGTCGAGCCGCACGCTCAGTTGTAAGCGGCGAGGCGTTCCGGTTCCGGTCGCTCCGCTGTTAAGAATCGAAGTGATTGTCCCGAAGGCGGGATTTACCTTGGTGATTTTCCCGGTGGAGTCTACCGTAACTGACCCCAAGCCGCCAGAAGGATTGGCAAACATTGGATGGTTGAACAAGTTGAAGGCCTCGGCACGGAAGGTCAAGCCTCCGCGTTCGAAAAGAGCAGTCCGCTTTGAGAGGGCCGTATCGATCTCATAGTTTCCGGGACCCCTTCCCAAATAGCGAGGCTCGTTGCCCCAGGTGTATTTTGCTGGAACCGCGAAGGCCGCAAAACTGAACCAGTTGTTGAGGGTAGAGCCTCCGTCAGGATAGATCGACACACCAGGTAGCAGGTCCGGGCGCTGGCCGGAAGTGATGCCATCCTGCATCACGTTTGCTTTGCGCGTGATGGTAATGTTCACGGGCAGACCGGATCTGGCGGTTCCGATGCCGGACAGGTCCCAACCTCCTGCAATCTTCCCGACCACGCCTTCATTCAGGAAGCGGCGTCCCTGGCCGAAGGGAAGCTGGTAAACGGCGTTCGTGGTGAAAGTGTGGCGAACATCCTGGTTGGTGCTGCTCCTGTCGCAGGAGAGGCACGAGTTGTTCTCAACACTCACCGCCTCTCCGGCGCCGATTGATGCATCGGTAATCGCGTGCCCCCACATGTACTGGGTCTGCCAGAGGAATCCGTTCTTGAAGGTACGCTGCAGAGAGACTTGCAGCGCATTGAAGTTGTCGTTGCCGTTGTTGCTCTTCAGGCCGTACGAGCCTAGCGAAGGAATTGGCCGGGTCGTTGTTTTGGGCAGGAACCATTCGCGGTTGTTTTGCTGAACAGGTGGTGGCCCTGGCTGCCTACATAACCCACTTGAACCACAAAGCTGCGGGGCAATTGCTGCTGAATGTTGAAGTCCCAGTTTTCGTAGTACCCGTCCTTCCGGTTCGGATCGATCGCCTTGGGGCTGGTGCTCGGACCAAGGGCCCCGGTTTGAGTCAAATCGTAGCCATAATAGAGCTGTAGCGCAGGAAGATTCGTGCTGGCAGAATATCGAGGGGCGACGCTCTCAGTCGGATCACTAAAGTCGTCGTTCTGATTGGCGCCAAAATAAATGCCGAAACCTGTACGGATAACCGTCTTCTCCTTCAGCGCCGATGGAGCCCAGCTCAGGCCAAAGCGCGGACCGAAATCCTTATAGTTGGGCTGGTAAAAGGGCGCGCCTTCAGGGCAGAACCCGCCGCAAGCAGCGCTAACGGTGAGGGAACGGCCATGCACTTCATACATGACGCTGTAGAACTCGTATCGCAGTCCGGCATTCAGCGTTAGATTGGGAGTGAGTTTGACTTCGTCTTGGGCGTAACCCATGTAGAACGTGCGGCGAAGCCCGGCCAGACCCTGGCCTATGTCCAAAGTCATCGAATCTGCCAGGTTGTGCGCGAAATTATCGAAACTAGTGTAGCCGATGGAGGAAGTCGTGATGGCATTGCCCGAGTTGTTGAGACGAATGCGGCGGATGTCAATGCCAAACTTGAAGCTGTTCCGTCCTCGATTTCTTGTCAGGTTGTCAATGACGGAGAACGTGGTGCCGGCCTCCTCCTGCTTACTACTCCCAACAAGACCGGTCCAGGGGACGTCACCACCTACGCTGAGATCCAACGGCGCGCTCCCCTGGACTACGGGCGTCCACACGGATCGGTTCACGCCAAATTTTGCTTCGTTGATCAATTTCGGGCTGAAGACCTTTTGCAAGGCGAAGACGATGTTTTCCGGAACGATGTCAGTGAGAGTGCGGGCGCCCGCGCTGTCCGCGGGCTGGTCCAGGTGAGCATTGTCGATGTTCCCACGGACATACGCCGTGGTGCTGTCGTTGAACTTATGGTCAATGCGGGCCATACCGTAGTCTTCACGGGTGCGGTCAGTCCCGTACGGCAACGTTTGGTCAGTCCATTGCGGATCGTCCGCATAGGGCGCCACACCTGTTGGAAATGCGTTGACGAGGTCCTTGAGTGCAGGCGACGTGGCAATAACGAGGGCGCGCGCCGCGGCGTTCGGCACATATGCGGCGCTCTGGGTATCGCCGATGGACTGCCTCAGACCTTCGTAGTTCATATAGAAAAAGGTGCGGTCCTTAATGATGGGACCACCCAGGTCCCCGCCAAACTGATTCATGCGGAGCGGCGGCAACGGATTCGAATCGAAATAGGTCTTTGCGTCGAATATGTCATTGCGGAGAAACTCAAAAGCGCCGCCATGAAAAGTGTTGCTGCCCGTTTTGGAGACCAGGTTGATCTGTGCGCCGCCCGCAGCGCCGCTTTCTGCGGTGTACACGGCGGTACTGACGCGGAATTCGGCGACCGACTCCAGGGAGATGTTCAAGTGCGCGTCGGCTTTCTGTGCCTGCTCCTGGACGCCACTGGCGTCAATGCCATCGAAGGAATAGTTTTCGTCATCCAGCGACCGGCCATTGAACCGGATGTCGTGCTGATCGCCGGGTCCGGCGTTAATGGCGCCCGGCGCCAATGCCATCAAGCCAGCCCAGTTGCGGCCGTCGAGAGGGATTTCCTGGATCTGCTCGGATTCAATCACAGCGCCGACTTCCGCCGAGCTGCGGTTGAGCGCTTCCAAAGCGTGCACCTCAACTACATCCGTTCGTGCTCCTACCTGCAACCGGGCATCGATGGTTCGCGCTTGCCCGACCTGAAACTCTACGTCTTCAAGCACTTCGGGCTTGTAACCGTCTAAGGACATCGTGACCCTGTAGACGCCGATTGGGAGAGCAGGTACTTGATAAGTGCCTTTAGAGTTTGTTGCGGTCTCGCGATGGAGTCCGGTGGCTGGAGAATCCAGCTCGATCTTCACATTCTGGACGACTGCTCCAGAAGCATCAGTCACTGTGCCGTTGAGTGTGGCGCGATCTACTTGGGCCAGGGCTGTTGTGGCAATGGCGAACAGATAGAGAACTAAAACCGTGAAAGAATGGATTCGATTGTGCATGGCACTCCTAAGCCCGGTGAGGTTGCCGGACATCTGAACAGGATTAAGGCTTTTGGGTAAACCTGAGTGGAGACTAGTCAGTCGTCTTAAAGCTGCGTTAACAGACGCGTGAATTTTCTCTAAGGTTGGAATTGGAATTGCGGCGAATCCCGTCCTTAGCAAAATCACCATCACACCGCAATCTCCCCCCTAACTCGTCTATGGTGGGTGGTTTGAAGCAAGACAGCACAGCCCTTTGTCACAATCGGCGACCTGATATTCACAAGATTGTTAAATATTCATCATTCCGCATACGGGTTCACACTACTGTGAAGGTAAATGCAAATCCTGGTCATCGAAGACGAATCGCGCATGCTCGAGTTGCTGCGCAAGGGGCTCAATGAGCACGGGTTTGCCGTGATGACGGCGGCTGATGGCGAGACAGGACTCGACATCGCCATGGCGCACCAATTCGATTCGATCGTGCTAGACATAGGGTTGCCGAAGTTGGACGGGTACAACCTTATGCAGGCATTGCGCTTGCAGGGGCGGACGACGCCTGTGCTGATGTTGACGGCCCGCGACGGAGAAGACGATATCATTCGCGGTCTTGAAATGGGTGCAGACGACTATCTGACTAAGCCGTTTTCCTTTGCCGAACTGGTGGCACGTCTGCAATCGATTACACGGCATAATCGCCCGAAACAGGACGGCACAATCGAATCGGGTGAGGTTGTGGTCGACCCGATCCGCCACTCAGTAACGCGCAACATGGACAACATCGACCTGACGCGAAATGAGTTCCTCTTGTGGTGTGCCTTGTGCGCCAGGCCGGGCAATGCGTAGCCAGGAAGACGCTAATGGAATTCGTATGGGGTCCGGATCAAGCCGTAAGGCCGAATACGCTTGAGTTTCTCGTAAACTCTTTGCGCACCAAGATCGACACACAATACAGCAGGAAGCTGATTGGCACCGTGCGCGGCGCCGGCTATGTCTTCAGGCGCCTGGCAAACGCTCATGGAGAGGCAGCGCGATGAGGTCTCTGCCGATACGGGTTCGCGTCACCGCTTGGTATTTTGCAATGTTTACTTCGGCTGCATCGCTGCTCAGCTTGGCCAGCTTCTGGATGCTTGAGCGGAGCCTGGACAAAATCGAATACCACGATCTGGAAGAGCGCGCGGATGACGTGCAGCAAGTCCTGAGCCACGAAGCGCAAGGCCGGAATATCCTGCAACTACGAAGCGCTCTTGCCTCGATCTATGACATGAGAGATGAAGGAAAGTACCTGCAGGTTCGGGATGAGCAGGGCAACTGGGTATACCGGTCGAAACGCATGATCGCTCAGAATTCCGATTTAGCCGCGCCAGACAAGTTGCCAAGAGTGGGCCTGATTCTGGACCTTCATGGCAAGGGACTGCACCAGGCGCGGACTCTTGCGTATCCGATAACAGTCCGTGGGGCGCGTTACTCCGTGCAGACGGGAATATCGCTCGATAAATCCCGTGTTCTGCTCAACAGCTTTCGCTTCAATTTGCTCCTGCTAACTCCAGTTGTGATTCTATTGGCCACTGTGGGTGGGCACTTCATGAGTCGCAAGGCGCTCAGACCAGTCGCTGTCCTGACAGCCGAGGCACGCTGTATAAACGACCGCAATCTCGGCATCCGTCTCCCGGTGTCAAGCGCGAACGACGAGATTTCCGACCTCACGCGGACGCTGAATCAAATGCTGGATCGGATCGATAAGGCCTTCACCAGCGTTCGCACCTTCACCGGCAATGCCTCACACGAGCTGCGAACTCCTATATCGTTGTTGCGCACTGAGATTGAAGTTGCTCTCTATCGCGATCGCGAGAGGGAAGATTACCGCGCAATTCTCACCCGCCTCCATGACGAGGCGGTAAGTATGACGAGCCTCGTCGAGAACCTCCTCTCGTTGGCACGAGCCGACGGCGGGGCGGAAACCATCACCCGCGTTCCCATCCGGGTCAATGCCCTCTTCCTCCAACTTGAAGACGTGTGGGATAGTGCGATGAACCAGGCAATGCTCGACTTCCGCGCAGAGTTGCCACACGACGACGTTGTTGTTCTCGGGGATCTGCGCTCCATCCAACGCCTGCTTTCAATTCTGCTTGAAAATGCGAGCAAGTTCACGCCTCCTGGGGGCTCGGTAAAGCTAAGTGCGGCCATCGAAGCCAAACGCATTGTCTTGACGGTACGAGACACTGGGGTGGGAATCGCTCTAGAGCACCAACCTCGAATATTCGAACGCTTCTATCGAGCGCCAACTAGCGACCCTGTTCCCTTTGGCTCCGGTCTTGGGCTTTCACTGGCTAAATGGATTGCGGAGAGGCACGGCTCGCAGCTGAGTGTTGATAGCGCGCCTGGATTAGGTAGTGCCTTTTCGTTTTCTCTGGAGAGAGTCGATGTCCCTCTCCAAACCATCGATGCCTCTGAAGTCTCCCTGGCATAACCAGAATCGTGACGAGAAATTCACCTGATCGGAGGCCTTTGGCTGGAATCCAATTTAGCGAGCTGTCGATGTCCAGAGGCGCGGGTGTCATGAGCAATGGCAAAGGCACAATTGCGGTCCCGCCTGCTTAACTTGTTACGGTATACGATATTCGTCAACAGGAAGGACTGCGGATTAGTCTCCGAAAACGGCCCGCAAATCGTCGAGCCCTGGCCCGCGTCCGTGCCCTTATAGAACATCTCGAAGAAACGTCTGCTCTCTGCACGCAGTTCAATCCACCTTCAGCTTAACCGATTGATCGGTAATGGGAAGTAGGCCAGTGTCCGGGATTTCGGCTACCCTTGGTGGTGCCCTGGTTCCCCGGCGGGATGGACGTTCTTCGATACTAATCCCGCCTAGACTGAACATTTGTTAATTCTCACTACTGTCCGGTTAGATGTCGAAGAGATTCAGTTGGTTAGAGAAGGCAGATG
>OCZT010001238.1_pt1 | contig 26480 bp, 23 predicted proteins | sample 1539031 | NCBI WGS metagenome assembly OCZT01 (sample SAMEA3539308, study PRJEB22396) | soil metagenome | biome: tundra; feature: field; material: soil | place: USA | collected 2010-05 | depth 0.15 m | reverse complement strand
CCAAAAAAAGTAAAACGTTACACAACTTTATAATTATTTTACATTATTCACATATTTTAAATTGGTTTGCCTGTTTTATTTAAGACACTTATGACTGATGGATTATTTTTATTAGCCGATGATATTACTGACACAATCTGGTGAGTTGGCTCAATTAAGAAAGAATATCCACTTATAAAAAAGAAATTCCATTTAGTGGTAGTCTTACTCAATTGAACCGATTAACGGGTAACAGGCTCGAGTACCTTTTCGTTGGTCATGAAAAGAAGATTGGAAAATTTTCATGTTCCTGACGCCGTTTAGCCAATCTGACAAACCGGTTAAGACCCCACCAAACAGAATTTCAAAAATAGTATTGATTGTTTTTGAAAAAATTCGACTTTGGACATGCCGGTCATTTCTGTGTAAATTTAATCAGCTCTGTATTAAACTTATGAGTTTCCTCAAGAAATAAACTATGACCGCTATTCTCAAAAGCAACGATATGTGAATCAGAGATTCCGGCTTTCATTTCTCCAGCCAGATCAAAAGAGCATATTTTATCTTTTTTACCGTGCATAATCAATGTTGGAACTTTTATTTTTGCCAGGTCACGTCTCAGGTCCGTATCACGCAAAGCAATTAAACACTGAGCTGTAGCATATGAAGAAGCACTTAAACAAATCCCATTTAACCAACTTCGTATACCTTCATTTAATGATTTCTCGGTTGCAGAGAATATTTTGGCGAAATCAGATAAAAGCTTTGGCCGATCCTTATTGTTCAATTTGATTAAATCATCAACTGCATTCACGGGAAGATTGTAAGGAAAATCGTTGCGTTGTGTCCATATTGGAGCTGCGGCTCCGCACAATGCCAGTTTAGAAATATGAGTTCCATTATACAATGACATATAACGGATCGCAATGGCCCCACCCATGGAAAAGCCCGCTAAAACAGCATCTTTTATATCCAGAATATCTAAAACCTTACTTATATCCGATGCATGTAGATCATAATTATACTCACTGTAAGGTTTATCAGATTTGCCAAATCCTCTTAATGTAATACCAATAACCCGGAAATTTTTATTTATCAGATCGTTATATTGGTATTCATACATCTCATCGCTTAATGGCCATCCGGGTATTAATACAATAGGCCTTCCTTCACCTGCATCAGTAATATGAAGTCGAACATTGGTTTCTACCTCGATATATTCAGCTCTGGATGTTGCTGTCTTTGATTTATTAACTACCTTTTCCATCATTTTAAATATAAATTATTTATGTTCCAAATTTTCACTCAATGTACTAAAGCGATATTGTTTTTAGTAAACAGATGAAACAAACTTCTTAAGTTGCTTATTGAATTCATCGGGATTCTCCATGTTGCTTAAATGGCCTGCATGTTCTATAATATGAAGGGAGGAATTTTTAATTTTTTCATGCATCAAAAGTGCTGCTGCAGGAGGAGTTACAATATCTTCCTTTCCCACCATTATTAGCACTGGTACTTTTATCTCCTGTAGTTTGCTGCATGTTTCTTTACGCATTGCCAAAGCTAGCAGGGCATTGCAGAGCGATTGTTCAGAGGTTTTTATTATCATCTCCCTTACATCTGATATTGCATTTTTCCTCGTAATGAAAGATTCAGGGGAGAAGAGGTTTTTTATGCTCTCATCTGCATACTTTTCCACGCCGGCATCCCTGATGTTTTTGATTGCATTCATCCGTTTTTCTTTCGCCTCAGTCGTATCGGCAATGCATTGGGTATCACTCAATACAAGAGCATCAAAACGCTCCGGGGAGTCAAAAATAGCATTTAATGAAATGTATCCTCCCATTGATAATCCACAAAGCATTGTTTTATCTATTTTAAGGAGATCCATTAAGCTGATCAGGTCTTTTGCAAAAAGCTCAATTGAGAAATTCTCATTCCCGTTATCAGAATTACCATGTCCACGTATATCATAAGTAATCACATGATATTTATTCTTTAACACTTCTACCTGGTGGTTCCACATGGACTTATTAAATGGGAACCCGTGAATAAAAATCAGAGATGGAGCTCCCGACTTTCCATCGTCAGTATAACTTACCATTATATCATTTACTGCTATTCTGAATTCGTTTTTTAATTGATTCATTAGGATGTTGATTATTTCATAGTATCTGAGCAAGAACATCTCCCTGATTAATCTGTAAAGGATTATTCAGAACTATACAAAGGTGATTCTCTTTGTCATAAGAATTGTTATACAATTTTTGAAAAGAGTTACATTATTCGCACATTCTAAAACTATTAATAACTGTATGTCTGATACTGGCCTCAGCAGTCTCAAATTTAAATCTTTACGGCAACATCAGTTGGCGAAACTTCCCCGGTTATATGATGGGCATAGGCCCGGGTAAATTCCGCACCATAGAAAAATATCATAGATGAATAACTCACCCACAGAAGAATTAAAACAATTGACCCGGCTGCACCATATGCCGAACCCGGATTTGTTTTACTTAAATAAAAACCAATAGCAGTTTTCCCCAGGATAAAAAGCAGGGCCGTTAAAGCTGAGCCCAGCCACAAATGTTTCCATTGAATTTTTGCGTCAGGTAATGTTTTAAACATGAGTGCAAAGAGGAACATAATGACTACAAATGAAATAATGAATTTGAGCACATAAAAAATCATGAGAACAATATTTGGCCAGTGAAGCAAAACCCAACCGCTCAAAGCTGCAAGAACAGTTGTGATAATGAGTGAGATTAGTAACAAAAAACCAATGGATACGATCAACCCGAATGAAAATAGTCGTGTACGAAGTAACGTGAAAATGGGTCTGCGTGGTTTGGCTTTTACTCCCCAGATAATATTTAGTGCTTTCTGTAATTCTACAAATACTCCTGTAGCACCGGCAAGTACCACAATTAATCCAATTATAGTAGCAAGTAATGATTTATTTGTATTGGTTACGCTGATTATCATATCCTTCACCTGTTTCGCTGTTTCCACACCCATTATAGAGGATATCTGTGTATATAGATTATCTGTTATAACATCGCGCTTAAAAAAGAGAGTGGAAATAGAAATTATCATCACAAGTAAACCAGGGATGCTGAAAATAGCATAATAAGCAATCACTGCACTTTGCATAAAAGGATCTTTTTCCCACCAGCGTTTTGATGCTGATCCGGCAATTTTAAGAAAGGATTTTATTTTTTTCTTATTGAGCATCAGATTAATGGTTTAAAGATTTTATCAACGTTCCTGATTATACCCATTTTCGTATTTCCCATTTTCAATTGAATCATTGTTGATCCTTAAAAAACAATCTGTAGACTGAAAATGGCGTTATTTTGAGTTTTTAAGTTCACCCAGGAGTTCATTTAAATCAACGGTAGCGTAGGTAGATGCGTAGTCTGACATGGCATAAGGAACGATTAAGCTTCCATTGTGAATAATAGAACCACATGAATAAACAACATTAGGCACATAACCTTCCCTTTCTTCACTATTGGGAGATAATAAAGGTGTCTTTAGTCTGCCAATTTCATTTTCAGGATTATTAAGTTCATATAATGAAGCTCCTAAAACGTATTCCCTCATTGGCCCTACTCCATGTGTTATAACCAACCAACCTTCTTCCGTTTCAATAGGAGACCCGCAATTACCCACCTGTATCAGTTCCCATGAATATTTTGGTTTCTGAATAAGTCTGGCTTCACGCCAGATATTAATATTATCTGAATAAGCTATATAATTATTTATGCCGTCTATTCTGCAAAGAATGGCATATTTACCATTGATCTTTCTGGGAAACAATGCCATTCCTTTGTTCTGAGCGAGTTCTCCATGAATTGGTAACCCTTTGAATTTATAGAAATCTCTGGTTGAAAGTAACTTCGGTAAAATGGACATATCATCATATGCAGTATAGGTGGCATAATAGATAACTTCTTCGTTTTCTTCAGTGAACCTAACAAAACGTGCATCTTCAATGCCATTTTTTTCGGTATCGGAGATTGGGAAAATCACTCTCTCTGAAATTGCCGAGTCAAGTGAAAATTCAATTTCATAATGTGACAGTGCCAGCCACACCATTTGATTAATAATTAATTCCTTATTTGGTGTAAGTTTATGTGTTTTTCTTGTTTCTCCTACGGCCCTTTTCAATTCACCATAAGTAAATTTGTCTCCCAGTTTTTCCAATACAAAGAGCGGTGACAACTTGTTGTCAAAATCACGCATTTCATCCAGCTTCTTTATAAATGATTTTTTATTGTAAATATGCCTTTTTATCCGTTCAGCTTCTGCCAGCATTTTACCTACAGGTTCAATAATCATATTATTATTCTTGTCAATTATTGCTGATCGGAAAACAATGGATGAAATATGTCCTTCCCCGGTTGCCCTGAAACTAATGATCACTCTTTTCTCATCAGTTCCGGTTTCCGATTGATCAGGATCTTCTACGATTGATGGATTAAAAAAAGCAGCCGATTCAATTGAGTATTCCATTGTGAAATAGGAACCAATAAGCGCTTTTCGTGAATGACTTACTTTACCTGGTTTTATACCTAATTCGCCGAACAACTCAGCCAGTTTATTAAAGTGTGTTTCAAATATCAGTGAAATATTTCTGTGACGTCTGGAATAGCCTCTAAGCACCTGACTTAATGCAACGAATACTTCACTATCAGGCATTGCTAATACACTTAGTATAATATTTTTACTTCTTTCGCCGGAGAAATTACAGAATCGGGCTATTACCCTGCTGGGATCAGGGGAAAATCTAATATCCTTTCTGGTGACTGTAACTTGCATGGCTCTGAGTTGATTACCTCAATTTTTTCCTGGTTATTCCGGATGTATCTGCAATGAAATAAGAAGAGGTAAACTTCGATGAATTTTCCTTTACCGAGAAAATTGCAGATTCTTTTTTTATTGATTTCTTTTCAGAATGGACCATGCCCCGGTCACCATGTTTTTTATCCGGCTCATTATAATTTTCAACTGTCAATCGTGCCATCAGGTAACTTAATGTAGATTCTGCTCCCTGATTGAGGTTCACGTGGGTCTCTTCCAATCCATCGTAACAGCCGCCTGTACATGGGTTATAAATTATCTGATGTAAACGGTTGTTTCCTAAAAACCAGTTAAATGCAATTTCCATTTTTATAAGGTAGTCTTCATCGTCAAATATATCATAAAATTTACTTAATGTTATAATTGTATAAGCAACATCAATTGGTTGTTCACCAAAATGACCTGCTACAAATCCTTTCTTCAGCCAGTTCTTATTGGAAATTACTTCTATTCCGTTTTCATTAAAAGTTTTCGATAACAGAAAACTAAATGAGGATATAGCTATTTCTTTGTAAATTGTTTCTCCTGTTAACAACCAGGCGTATAACATGGCCTCAGGCAAAATGCTGTTTGCATAAGTAAGATAGCCCTCAAACCATTGCCATTTTTGGTCAGATTCATGTTTGTACATTTCAACCAATCTGTTTGCCAGTGTTCTTATATGATTAAGGTTTTCTGACGATTTTATGGCCTTGTGATAATAATACAAACCTTTTATTGCAAAGGCCATTGCCCTTGTGGAATGTATCGTTTCAACACGAGGAATTACTTTGTTAATGATTTCAATGGCCTCAGAACTGATTTTTAGAGGAAGTAAATGCTTCTCAGAGATTAAATAACCCAGGGCCCAGAGAGCCCTTCCATTTGCATCATCCAGGTTTGAAGTTTTGTTTTGATCGGTAAATTTATTTTCAATGTCTACATAGTTTAAAAAGTCACCGGCAGGTTGCTGACAAAGTTTAATAAAACTAAGATATTTATTTATATACCTTATACTTTTGGAATCGCCTGTTAATATGAAATGCATGCACATTGCTACCATTGCCCGGGCATTATCATCAAGGGTGTAACCGGAACAGAGATCAGGTTGATTGATTTTTGAAAACTGAATGATACCGGTTCCGGTTGTCATTTGTTTTATATGGTCCAGATTAATGGCCGGTAGATTATATTGTATCGTAATTTTATCCGAAGCTATTTTTTTGAACAGCATGGTATGTTCAACGGCAGTATTTTCCCAGGCTGTGGAAACTATTTTCTGCAAGGTATTTATTCTGATATTCCTTCGTAAAGTGGCATCATTAAATAACCTGAGAACGCCTTCAGCTAATTGCTGTGAGTTGCGAAAATCAAAAATGATTCCTGTATCCTCAGTTAAAACTTCCCTGGCATGAGGAATAGGAGTTGATATGATAGGGCAGCCACAACTCATAGCATATGCAAAAGTGCCGCTTACTGCCTGGTTTGGATCATTGGTGGTAAAAAGGTAAATATCAGTAAGCTGCAAATATTCAAGTAGATCCGGCAATGCTAAATAGCTATTAATGAATTTTACATGTTGTGTTAAATTATATTCAGTTACCATTGTTTCAAGACTTATACGGTATTTCTCTCCTTCCTCTTTTAAAACTTCGGGATGGGTTTTTCCTATTACAAGAAATATTACATCCGGATTGGTTTTTACAATAGCCGGTAATGCTTTTAATGTAGTTTCAATGCTCTTACCCGAGCTTAGCAGACCAAACGTAGTAAGAACTTTCCGCCCTTTGATTCCATATTTTTTTTTCAGCGATTCTCTGTTTAGATGAGGCACCAGGTGAGTCCCATGGGCTATAACAGATATCTTTTCTTTTGGCATATCATAGTCATACATTAATATCTCAGCAGAATTATGCGTCATAACGATTATTGATTCACATGCTGAGGCAATACTGTTTATTTTGGATTTCAATTTCTCATCAGGATATGGTAGTACAGTATGAAAAACGACAACAACCGGTTTTGTAAGTTCTTTTAGAAATTGAAGAAATGCCTGGTCCTGTTTGACAAAGAAACCAAACTCATGCTGGATCAGGACAATTCTGATTTGATCGTCTTTATTAATCTTCAATACCAGTTTTTCATATCTGTCAGCTATTGAAGTCTTAAGTACATATTTCACCTCATCGGTATATTGAAAATTTTCATCACCTGATTCCAGCGCGCAAACTTTTATTGATAGAGTATTACTGAATTTATTATTAATGGCTTTAATCAAATCCTGCGAATAGGTTGCTATACCACATTCCCTGGGTGGATATGAGGTAATAAATAATATTTCAGGCAAGTCATTGGTTTTATCTATCAGAGGTTCTTGTCCTCTGGCGATCGGAATAATCGCAGGATATAATGAGTTTTCAAAGCCAAACAACCCTTCGCGATTATATATAACTTCACCGTTTTGCTTTGATAATATTTTATTTTTCATCTTTATAACTATAAGTTAACAATTCTGAAACCAACTCATGTAAATTCACAGAGGCGCACGCGATTACAGTATCTGCCGCACCATAATAAATGAATAAAGTATCGCCAAACAGGGCAGTACCCGTCGGAAAAACCACGTTATTAACGTCTCCTTTCAGTTCCCATTCATATTCCGGTGAAAATAGAGCATAAGGCAACCGCGATATTACTTTTTCTGGATTATCCAGATCGAGTAAGGCTGCTGCACATGCAGAATATACAGTTCCTTTGGCAGTTTCTTCGGCTCCATGGTAAATCAACAACCAGCCATGTTCCGTTTCAATCGGAGGACAACCACCCCCAATATAGCTTGATTCGTGGGCAAATAAGGGATCGATGAGAATATGTTCCTGTAGTTTAAGAAAATAATTTTTCCAGAATTCTTTAGTGAGATCCGCTAAACTTTTCACAGAGACTATTTGAATGCCTGGCCTGATCCGGTGAAGAAATACCAGATTACCTTTGATTCTTCGGGGGAAAAAAACTACATTTTTGTCCCATAACATCACTTTCTTTTCAGGATCAGCATTCGGATTATAAAACTTATTATCGTGGTAATATCGTTCATCAATGCCATCTGACTCTACCAGAGATATAAATCTTGCAAAGGTGATGGGAGGAACAATGAGCCCCTGTTTTTTAAAATGCATTAAATCTTTCGATGTGGCTAAAGCTCCGCGTGCATTTGTACCGTCATATGCAGTATAGGACAGGTAATACTGATCATCAATTTTTACAATCCGGGGATCTTCAACACCATGCTTTTCATATTCGAATTCAGGGACCATAAATGGCTCATTCCACCTTTCAGCAACTGTTAACGGACCATCAAGTCTGCAATAACCAATAGTTGAAAAATTCCCTTTTTGCACTGATCTGTAGAAAAGATGAACGCTTTCGCCTTCCTGCATGGCCGCAGGATTAAGTACCCCTTCGTTTTCAAATTCCAAATCTGTTTTTGACAATATAATTCCTTCTTTCTTAACTTTTATCATGAGGAATATTTCTTAATATTATTATCTTAAAATTAAACTGGGACATTTCACCTGGATCCCATTTTAATGGTTCTGTCTATTTCAACTGATTTGACCTTCCTTTTTTCAAAAAAGCCGGAAAAGGCTTCTTTTAATTCATCAAAATTTACAATGATACTATCAATAAATTCACTGAATTTTTCTCCAAACGGCTCTGCAAAAACATCAATCTTTTTTGATAATCTTTTGCGGGACTTCCAGGCCTTAATGCGAATAAATAATACAGCAAACAGTGCACAACTTACAAAACCAGCCAATACACCTGATAATCGCTTTCCTGATCTCATGGATAAAAATTCAGATTTGATCTATTCTGCAGTGAAAAACCCTGATTATTAGTATAATAAATGTAAATAATATCAGAGTATTTTGATGAAGTATCTATAATGCGGAAATAAGCTTACGAATCTCTTCTTTTGTTTTACCAAGCCTGATCTGAAGTCGTCCAAGTAACTCATCCTTTTTCCCATCAACCAACAATATATCGTCATCCATGAGCACAGAAAATTTTTGTTTCAGCTTCCCTTTTATCTCGTTCCAGTTCCCATTAAGTTCTGTCATGTTTTTCATAATTCTTTTTGCTAAATGAATTAAAATTCATAGAGCAAAGGTGAGTAACTTAAGCCGAGGAACTGTTACAGAACTTTGACAAAAAGTTACATTATTCACGCATATAAGTTCAGTGAAAATCAAGGACCGTACTTGCGATCCGGCAACTATTTTATTAAATTATGGAAAGAAAAAGAGGTACTGAATTAAGGCAATTTTCAGCTAAACCATAAATTTCGCATTCGGGATGATTATTTAAAACGGGATGACATCCTCTCCATATACCATTCTAATGATTCTTCTAATTTTTGGGTATCTAAAATAGTGGCAATAACCTTCTGTAACCTTAATAAGGCGGTTTCGCTCTTTACGATATAATCAAATGCCTTATGATGTAAGCAGTTTATCGCCACCTCAATATTATCCTGTGCTGATAACATAATTACTGGAATACGAGGATTGATTTCTTTTATTTTATCGAGGGTTTGTATGCCATTCATTGCTTGTTTATCAACCCCATCAAGATGATAATCCAGGATGATCAGATCCGGCTCGTGTGACAAATTCTCAATACAAATTTCTCCTGTTGCGTAAGTTTCAAGCTTAAAATCGGGATAGTAAAGAAACTCAATTTCTATCATTTTTAAATACATTGCATCGTCGTCTACCACGAAAATTTTTGCACTCTTATTGCTATTCATAATTAAGTATTTTTTATCAGATTAAACTCTTCCTCCAATTCCATACATGCCTGGTTACAAATGCTTTCAAGCTGTGTTACCAGGTTGTGTATTTTATCAACCTGTTGTTGGGTGCCGGCATATTCCTGAACTTTTCTTGCCATGTTTTCGAAATCAGAGCTTATTCCCACAATTGAAAATGAGGGAATTAATTTATGTATCGTTGCGGATAATAAGTTCCAGTCTTTATTGAATAAACATTGTTTCATAGTTTTTATTAAAGGAGGGGTTTGTTCCAGATAAAGCGATATCATCTCCATCATTAATGCATGATTAGACTTTGTATGTCGCTTTAAAAAATCCATGTTTGTGCATTTAAACTTTACATTTTCATCGTTTTGAATTACAGTATTTTCGTTTAACAGCATGGTTTTTTTAACAAATCCGACTATTTTACTATACAATAATCTATCGTCAACAGGTTTTGCGATATAATCATTCATACCTACAGCCTTGCATTTCGCTAAATCAGCTGTTGTTACATCAGCTGTTAAGGCAATGATGGGAACAAGAGAATTTAAAGTATAGCGGATATATTCTGTCGTTTCAAACCCATTCATTTCAGGCATCTGAAGATCCATCAGAATAATATCGAAAGATTTAGCTTGCAGCATTTCTATAGCTATTTTCCCATTTGTGGCAATGTCGCATTCAAACCCAAAATCATCCAAAAGGGTCCTCATTAATAATTGGTTAAGTGCAATATCTTCTACAACCAATACTTTTATGTTTGTGATTTCAGTATCTAATTCGACTATTCCAGGTTCTATTCCGGTATCTGCTTTCGTTTGTTGAAAAGCCAGAATAAAACTAAAAGTTGAACCCTCACCAATTTTACTTTTTACAGAAATGCTTCCATCCTGATGTTCCACCAATTGTTTGACAATGGCAAGTCCTAATCCTGTGCCACCGTACAGCCTGGCAGTACCGCTGGAAGCCTGCTGAAAGTTTTCAAAAATCTTTTCTATTTTATCTTCTGCTATTCCGATTCCTGTATCTGAAACGGAAAATTTAATTTTTACTTTCTCTTTATCTTCATTCAGCAGTTGAACTCTAACTGTAATTTTCCCTTTTGTTGTAAATTTGACTGCATTACTTATAAGATTTAAAATGATCTGGTGCAAGCGCACAGGATCGCCAACCAGCACCCCGGGAATCTTGTCATCATATTCTTTAACCAATATTAAATTCTTCTCCTGAATTTTTGTCTCAAACAAATGAAGCATTGCGGATATGGATAATGTCATCTTGAATGGAATCTGTTCAAATGTCATTTTCCCGGCATCTACTTTAGCCAGATCGAGAATGTCGTTAATGAGTACGATCAAAGAGTCGCCACTCATTTTAATGGCAGTTAAATATTCTTTTTGTTTTACTGACGAATCTGTTTTCAACAACACTTTTGTAAAACCGATAATCGCATTCATAGGAGTGCGGATTTCATGGCTCATATTTGACAAAAACTGTTGTTTGGCCTTCACGGCATTTTCTGCTATCAGGGTGGCGTTTTCGGCTTTTATTTTTGCTTCTTCAGCTAATCCGGTTGCCAGCTCGGCAAATACAATCGCTTCAGTCAATTCGGTCGCAATTCTTTTTTGGTCGGTAATATCTCTGGCGACTACAACTACACCAAGCACATTTCCTCTATCATCCTTGTAAACCGATCCATTGAATAATACATCAGTAAGCTTACCACCCTTATGGCGAAGGGTAAGTGGAGAATCGGTAACAGATCCTTTTGCGAATACCTCCTGGTATACTTCACGTGCTTTCTGTGGTTCAGTGAAATAATCAAAAAAGTTAGTGCCTGTCAGTTTTTTTCGTGTTAAACCCGTAATATTTATAGTAGCCTGATTCATGTCAGTGATCTTACCTTCAGTGCTTATAGTAAGCAATGGGTCAAGACTTGCTTCGATAAGGCTACGGGCATAGTTCGCAATTATTAACTCTGCTGCCCGTTTTTCTTTTTCATCGTTTTGAAAGACAAGCTCTTTGTTAGCAAGGATTAACTCAGCTGCCCGTTTTTCTTTTTCTTCGTTCTGATAGACAAGTTCTTTGTCAGCGATTTTTAACTCTGCAGCCCGTTTTTCTTTTTCTTTGGTTTGATAAACAAGTTCTTTGTCTGCAATAATTAATTCAGCTGCCCTTTTCTCTTTTTCATCGTTTTGAAATATAAGTTCTTTGTCTGCAATGACTAACTCTGCTGCCCGCTTTTCCTTCTCTTTATTTTGAAATATAAGTTCTTTGTTAGCAAGTATTAACTCTGCTGCCCGCTTTTCCTTCTCTTTATTTTGAAATATAAGTTCTTTGTTAGCAAGTATTAACTCTGCTGCCCGCTTTTCCTTCTCTTTATTTTGAAATATAAGTTCTTTGTTAGCAAGTATTAATTCTGCCGCTCTTTTTTCTTTTTCCTCGTTTTGAAATACAAGTTCTTTGTTAGCTATAATTAACTCTGCCGCTCTTTTTTCTTTTTCATTGTTTTGAAAAGCAAGTTCCTTATTAGCAATGCTTAACTCAACTGCCCGTTTTTCTTTTTCTTCGTTTTGAAAAGCGAGCTCTTTATTGGCAGCTCTTAATTCTGTTGCCCATTTTTGCTCTGCACTATCTCTTGCCACTACCACTGCCCCAAGCACCTTCCCTTTTGCATCTTTATAAACAGATCCGTTGAATAAAACATCAGTAAGCCTACCGTTTTTATGCCGAAATGTCAGCGGAGAATCAGTAATAAATCCCTTTGCGAATACCTCGTGGTAAACTTCACGCGCTTTTTGTGGTTCGGTGAAATAATCAAAGAAATTAGTGCCTAGCAGTTTTTTGCGTTCAAAACCTGTAATGTTCACCTTTGCCTGATTCATGTCAGTGATAATACCTTCGGTGTTGAAGGCAATTAATGGATCAAGACTGGCTTCTATTAAACTACTGGCATATTGAGATTCATGTAACTTTGTTCTTTCCATTTTGTTAATAAAGTTAGCCTTTCTGAAAATTGACTTTAGGTAATTCATCCAGAATGTAATGAAGTCCAGGGTTCTTCAGGACTTCTTTCACCAATACCTTGAATTAAATGCTGACCATATATCAGATAAGCGTTTCAAATAGTATTTTTATTATTAATAAAACCGACTTAAACGCCTCATCCAATGACTGTTACAATAATTAAAATCAAGCTAAACAACTAAGATTTTTTTCCTCACATTTCACTTTACAAAAAGTTGAAAAATACAGATACCAGGTATCAAATAGTTATATTATTATTTATAATAGTTACATTATTCACGGGTTTGCTGATACTTCAATTCAGGGTTATTGATCGAAATAAAAATGCATATAACTATTAAGTAGTTATCATTGGTAATAATCCAAAACCAGAAGAATCAAAGCCTCTTCTTTCTAAACACTATTATGTAGATTTGGTCTTTTTAAAAATCTTTTTTATTTTTAATAATGGTGGCATTGTATCGCCTAATAAGAATCCCCAGGGTTTTAAAGGTTCTATATGGTCGCAAATGAGTTTTATAATGGCAAGGATCGGCATGGAAAGAAACATACCGGGTATTCCCCATAAAGCATTTCCGACAAGAACAATTATCACGGCGAATAGGGCATTGATTTTTATTTTTGAGGCAACTATGTATGGAACGATGTAGTGATTATCTATAAGTTGGATGACATAATAGGCTGCCAGAACGTAAAAAGCATACCAGGGTGACGGTTTGGTGACCAGGGCAACCATCATGGGCATTGCTACTGCAATGATTCCACCTATATATGGAATTACGTTAAGCACTGCTGCAAGAATGCCAAGAATGAAAGCATATTCAATTCCAAGAATCAAAAGCGCTACTGTATTCATTGTTGCCATCAAAACAGCTTCGATAAACAACCCTACAAGATAGCGTTGTATAACAGTTTTGATCTGGGAAACTATTTCCCTCACATGGGTTTCGTAATTTGATCCGGAGAGCCTGCGCACAAACTCAATTAATATAGGCTGATAAAATAAGATCATAAAGATGTAAAATGGTATTAATAGCAATATAACCAAACCGTTGCCCAGGACGACGATTGTTTGCCCGATTGCAGCAGTGCTTCCGTTGATTATTTCACCCTGTGTTTTTGTAATCCAGTCATGGATCTTCTGTGGGTCCTTATTGAAATAATCGGCAGCGTCTGCAATATTCTGGTTAAGTAAGGATGTAAATTTCTGAACCAGCAGAGGCCATGATTCGCCAAATTTGCCTGCCTGAGAAATTAAAACAGTACCAAACGCGGCAATTACCAAAAAGGTAAGAAACATAGTAATTATAATAGCCAGCACCCTGTTTATTTTTAGCCGCACAAAAAAATTAACGACAGGGTGGAGTACTATTGCAATAATTATTGCGAAGACTATCGGAATAATTATACTTTTTGCGATATACATTATTGCTAAAAAAGCAATTAATCCCACAAGCAAAATGGTCACTTTTGTGTAAAATGGCTGCTTTAATTCTTCACCTGACACTGTTTTTTGAATTCATAACTTTTTTTTGGAGAAAATGTTGAAATACTGACAGGCCGACTGATTTAATAACTTCAGAGTTTCTGGTAACAACGTTTGTAACCCCAAACTGCAGGATTAAGCCTAGAAGCTTCCTGAATATATTGCCTGATGCGCCTGTAAAAACCTTTTTTGAGATATAACCGGAAGCCAAGCCCATAATAGTGCCTGGAATGTTATCTATCAGATATGGTGATGAAGAGATCTCTTTCAATGTATTCCTTATAAGATTGACAGGCTTTAAACTTTCGTACGTTAGAAATAATTGATCTTTCAATAGCTGCCCTCTTATACTTTGTTCAGCTTCCAGTACTTGAATTGCATCTTTAAGACCGGCTATGGAGGTTATGTTTTGCATATATTCTTATTTAAGCATTTGTTTGATGAAATAATTCCCAACAAGCTTCTTGACCCATTTATGCATAAAAAAATGAATGATAATCCCTGCAAGAATATAAAATGCAGCTACCACAAAAAATCCATAAAATGTTTTGCCGAGAATATCACCCAGCCATAAAGCTAATCCCAGATTTAAAAAAAGCACGAATGTTGCAATAAGTACGAATACAACAGAGTGAGGTACTAAAGTTGATACCACATCAGTTGTTTTGTCAAGTGTTTTAAGCTTAATTAACTCAAAGCTTGTTTTCCCATATTCAGATGCTCTTTCCAGCAATGATTCAAGTAACGTAGTATTATCTTCCATATCCTTAGAGGTGATAAAGTTGTATGATAACCAGCATTATCAGTTATGTGAGGTTCTGGCAATGCTATCTGATATTGTTAAAAGGAATACTGTTTCTTCCTGGGTTGTGAGACTATACTTTATTTTTTCATTCAGTGTCATCAGCTGACCTTCATTAAGGGTTACCGTGTCCTTCCTGATATGGAACTTCAGTTTGCCCTCAATTATCTGAAACGTAATTGAATCATTTGACTGAAAGGACTTTATTTCTGTACCTCCATGCATAGCAGTAAGAATAACCTGTTTGTGGGGACTTTTTAATAGTATCAGAGCATTAAGATCCCCGTTTGCCCATGTAAAACTCTTCTTCATTGTTGCAATTAAAGAGGGCAGATTAAATCCTAATAATGTACAATCTGATGACCTGTAATCCTTTGTAACAGGAATACTGGTATTCAACGCTTCTATTTGCATTATTATATTTTTTCGTATAATAAAATTCAATCTAAATCAGAAACAATTCAACCGGTTAGGGTTTTACCTATTTTTTAGCTTCTGATACTTTAGTCTTTGCTTTATTGGTAAAGTCGGAAACTTCTTCCTTTACCTCATCAACCTTGACTGAAATGTTATCGACAAATTCATCGAATTTATCTTTTAAAGCATCCGCATAGTCTTCTCCCTTCTTAACGATCTTTTTGCGTGTATTTAATCCTTTATCAGGGGCAAATAATATCCCTAAGAATGCACCGGCAGCAACACCGGCCAATACGCCTAATAATACTTTTCCTGAACTCATAATCCTGTTTTTTAAATAATTACTAAATAAATTGATGATATTAAAGAACTTTTCTTCCTTGTATAAGCCTTAGTATTATTGCAATAACTGCAATTACCAGTAGTATGTGAATAATTCCTCCGGCGCTGTACCCGATAAATCCTATTGCCCAGGCAATTATCAGAATTACCGCTATTACATAAAGCAGATTTCCCATGATTTTTATTTTACATTGTTCATAATAGAATAACCACTTTCAGTACCAAATGTTCATAATAAAATAACAACTAACAAAATAACCAGAACTACGGCACCTGCTGATACATAAACTATACCTCCACCATGTCTGTGGCTACGTCCTTCTGTGCGAAAATCAACTTGTGCGTTCTTCTTTTCATTAGAACTTAGAGTTGATTTATCCAGACTATTAGCTACTTCCACTCTATTCAATAAGGTTTTGACTTCCGTACCTTCGACAGGTTCAGGAGGTTTGGTAACCACTAAAGAAGATGGTTTTTCAGTAGTTGCTGCCAATGATTGAACAGGGAACAATGATAATGTAAGACCGATTACCAGCAAACAATAAAGAATTTTTTTCATTCTATTTTATTTTTTAAATTAGTTAACTTGATATAAATTTTTATTTATTTAAGCAGAATATTTGTTCGTTAATTTATTCTCCAGAAATACCCTCATAAATCCGCTGGACCATACAAGGATCAGCATTGGCTATTATATAAAAAAGGTTTTTCATAATTGTAACGTTTAATGTCAAAAAGATTAGTCACTGGTATTATAATTAAGAGAGTGAGCTAATCATTTCATCGACAAAGATAGGCCTGGGGTGTACTCTAACCGTTACATTATTCCTGTAATAAGTTACATCATTCACACATTGTGGTATAATCAGAGAAGGATTCTGTCTCCCGGCTTAATGGGCAACTGATTAGCAGTCGGGGAAACGGGATAGCAGGTTACAGGCTACCCAGAGTGACCCGTCTTTTGTTCTTAAGATTTTTAAAATGAGAAGGTGTAAGCCCTGTCATTTTCTTGAACTGGTTAGACAGATGGGACACACTGCTGTAATGAAGTTTCCAGGCAATTTCGGTCAGATTGAGCTCATCATAAACAAGCAGTTCTTTTACCCTTTCTATTTTATTAGCCAGGTAAAACTGTTCAATTGTGGTCCCTTTCACTTCGGAAAAAAGATTCGACAGATAGGTGTAATTGTGATTGAGTTTTTCGCTGAGGTAATCGGAAAGGTTTATTTTAATCTGTTCATCATTAAAATGGATCAGTCCAATAATAATAGTTTTTATTTTCTCAACCAGTATTTGTTTATTATCATCCATTAGTTCGAGCCCGGTCAGTTTAAGTGCAACACTCAGATTGTCCAGTTGATCTTTTGAAAGTTTATCCGGTATTTCAACTTCACCTAATTCAAGGGCAGTATATTGCAGGCCGAGTTTTTCAAGTTCGTATTTAACTACCATCTTGCACCGGATGCAAACCATATTTTTGATGTACAGTTTCAATTTTCTTAAGCTTTATTTATTTGTAAGAATCAAATATACGACTTTTTTTTAGCCTTTAAAATGAAAATTAGCTTTTGCGATAAAATGTTTTTTAAGATAAATATTTATTGACTTAATCCTATACCAGCCCTTTCCTTTGAGTGACTTAACACTACCCCAATCCTTATTGACTGCTTACCGGCAGGTAGGTTTAAGAGGGCCGAGCGTTAAAAAATTGCCTTGCAGGCAATTTTGGCGAAGGAGTCTGCCTGTGGGAAGGAACGGGGGAACGAGTTAAGAAAATATAGAGATGAATTTGATCAAAGGCAACAAATAACACAAAAATTATTATTTTTGCACTCCAAACTTATTATACGCCTTCTCTACAACCTTCGCCAAGGCTTCGGTTGTCAAAGAAAGCTTTGGCGTACATGGTCGGTTAACCGAGTGGCTAGGTAGCGGTCTGCAAAACCGTTTACGGCGGTTCGAATCCGCCACCGACCTCAGAATAAACAAGAAACCTGTTGATATTCAATGGGTTTTGTTTTTATTGGTGGCTTATTTGGTGGCAGAAACATTTGAGTTATTCTGTAAACTAATTTGAATAATCATTTAAATCTGTAACTGATGAAACTCTTTTAAAAATGACTTCGTTTAAAATATTTGAAGTGTGCAATACCGCAATTAATTTTCAATTCCTCGCTTCCTCTTAATTCTTGTCCAAGTGATTTAGTTTCAGCAACAAAGTAGATTTTCTTTTCACCGTTATAAACAACTGCCCAGTCTGGACGATAATGTCCAATAGGAGTATTGATTTCAAACCAATGCGGCAGTTTAAAATAAAACTCAATTTGTTCACTACTTTCACAATCTTTTGCAAATTGATTTTCGATACCACTATCAAGCGGGATATAGTTTTCATAAATAGTTTTTGAACTGTCCTTAACTGAGTGAGTAAATATGTCAAGATATATTTCTAAGTCAGTATCATCAAATAAAGTCATTTCGTAAATCTTGCTACCTATTTTTTCATACTTAATCCCTTCGATCATAAGCTTATGTAGCTCCTCTCTGATTTTTGTGACTGCATTGTCCATAAACAACTGTGGATTTATCAATAACTCATTTATCCGTTTTGACTTTTTAAGTATATCTAATATTGTATTGCGTGTTAATTCTGTTTTACTTTGTATATAAGCAAGCATATCAGGAATTTCAAAATCTATTGAATATTCATCATTTGCACTGTCGCTCAATAATTGACCATCAACTCCCTTGTCAGTTATTAATACTTTTTTCTTAGTTGATCTGACAGTTGGCTTTTTCGTTTCATCCATCTTATTCACTGCGTCGGCTGCAAGTGTAATAAGTTTTTCGGTATCATAGTTTACACAATATTTTGTCTGGAATCTTATCTTTTCCCAAATCTGTAAAAATTTAGGATCTGCTTCAAATCCTTTCCTATAATTTACTTTCTTCTTTTCATTTTTATTTTTAGTCCGTCCTGAAAAATCGACTCCGCAATCTTCCTGGATTTCTTTCTGCAATGCTTTTGCAAAATCTTCATACCTTTCATTAGCGACAATAGTAAGTTTGTTTAGATTGGGATCAAAAATTCTTTGCCCTTCTTGATTTACAGATAAACGCAGTCCTCTGCCAATTTCCTGTCTTTTTTTGATCTCTGATTTGGTTTCATTCAGAGTGCATATCTGAAATACATTTGGATTGTCCCATCCTTCACGTAAGGCAGAATGACTAAATATGAAACGAAGAGGAACGTTCACATCTAGTAATTTTTCTTTTTCCTGCATTATTAGTTTGTAAGTGTCATCGTCTAATTGTGTTTCTCCTCCTGTGTCTTTTATTCTGCCTTTGTTATCTTGCGAAAAATAACCATTATGAATGTCATTAATTGAATAATGATCTAAATCCTTATAAATAGGTTTGGAGATTTCCTTTTGATAAATTTCTTCAAACCATTGGGCAAACTTTCCTTTGATAGGGTTTCCGTTACTATCGTAATCACGATAATTTTTCACTTTGTCAATGAAAAAAAGCGAAAGAACTTTAATTCCTTTGTCTTTGTAGTTTACTTCTTTTTTGAGATGTTCTTCGACAGTTTTGTTAATCATAAAACGCATTACTTCATCATTCATTCCGCCCTGCGTTTCTCCTTTTTTTAAAACAACGCCATTACTAAGTTCAATCAGTTCGTTACCATAATCTATTTCATAAATTTTTAAGCCATCGTATTTATCATTCCTGGCTGATAAAATGAATAAGTCAAGTTTAGTTCCACTTGCCGTTACGGATTTTCGTTTTACACCACTTTCCGTATTTACATCAATCCTAATCTTAGCCTTAATGGAATCTCCTGTTCTTGTGATATTTTCCACTTGTAGAAAGGGAAAGATGAAATCATCTTTACTCATGACAGAATCAACTTCTATCTGCTTCACTAAACCCAAGTCATAAGCTTTGACTGGGTTGAGAGAATACATTAGATTGTAGAGATTTGTGTGAGTTGCAGAATAGCGAAGAGTACAAAGCGGACTTAAGTTTTCAATTGCCCGTTTGCGGATTTCCGTTTCCATATTTTGTGGTTCATCAACAATCACAATTGGTTTACAGCTTTGAATGAACTCAACGGGTTTTTTACCAGTAAGTTTATCGTTCTTCTTGTTAAAAATATTCTCATCTTTTGCGAATGAATCAATGTTAATTACCAATACTTGTATTGTATTCGCAGATGCAAAACCCCTTAAATTGGAAACTTTTCTACTATCATAGACGTTTGAAGTTATCGGGACCTTTTCATAAATATTCTGAAAATGACTTTCAGTTATTTCAAGGTTTTTCATGACACCTTCACGAATAGCAACCGAGGGAACAACAATGACAAATTTTTTGAAGCCGTAAAGCCTATTCAATTCATAAATAGTGCGGAGATAAACATAGTTTTTCCTGTGCCTGTTTCCATTTCAATAGAAAAATTCCAACCGTTGGCAATGATTTCATTTTTAGTGCAAACTTTCAAGTCGTTGTTTTTCTGCACACGCTGTATGTTATCTGTCAACTGATCAAGTTGAGTATAATCTAATTTATTCCCAAATCCGTTTTGAGTTAGGAATGCACCTGGTTGACTAATTGAAAATTCAAAGTCCCCATTGCTTAAGGTTTGTCCTTCAAAAATATCAGTGATTGCTTTAACTGCATCCAACTGAAATTTCTGCTTGCCATCAAAGTGGAGTTTCATGCTTTTTCCTCAGGTCTAAGTATTATTACTCTAAAGTATTCAGCATCAATATTATTTTCAAATTGAATATGCCGATAAGCTTTTAAAGCACGAAGGACACCGCTTCCACTACCTTTATAAGGAATTAAGTTATCTACTAATGAAGTTAAAACAGCATTCCTTGTTCGTCTTTGTAACCCATTGATCACATCGCTAACCGTCATGCTATTTGGCAATTTACCCGGGCTCTTTATTTCAATTCTATTATCAAAAACAAATAATTTTATAGAATCATTGATAAAGTAATCTCTATGCACAAGTGCATTTACTATTATTTCCTCAAATACAATTTTTGGTATCTCTAATAGTCCAGGACTATTAAAACTGTTATCGACTTGTACTTGATGTAATGAGCGCATAATAAATTCAGAAGCTCCCTGAAATTGCTCAAAAATGTTACCGGTAATGTTTTTACTGTCTCTAAAACTATTGCCAGAAACATCATTTCCAAAAAAACAAACTGCTGAAATATAAAATTCAGGTAGTATGACAGGGTTATTATTCCCAAATAAAATAGCTCCGGCTAAAGTTAACTTATCATTTTCCAACAATCTTAAATTTTGCATTATTCTTTTTAAATCATCTTTAACTATCTCATCCTTATTCCGGTCTAAATAGAACTTTTTAAAAAGGTCAAAATCTATGTCTTCAATACTACTTTTTTCAATATTCTGTCTTTCTGCATATAATTTACTTGCAGACTGGTAAAGCCGCATCAATTCAGATGGAGTTACTTTTCTTTTATTTGCTGCAGATTTAATCCAATATACCATATTATTATCGCAATAGGGCTTATCTGTACCCCTAGGGATTGTTACAACTAATACATTTTTATTATTTATATTGATAGTTTCAGTATAAATAATTATAGGAGGTTTAATATTATTTGAAGCCCAATTAAATAAGTCGTTATTTGCAGAATTAATTTCATCAAAAATTAAACCAATTATCTTTCCTGTTGCATCTTCAACTCCAATGAGCATCGTTCCACCTTCGTAATTGGACATTGCTACCAATTCAGCTATAATGTTTTCAGCTTGTTTAGATTTTAGTTCTCTTTTAAATTGCACTCTGCTGGTTTCCCCAGCAGCAATCATGTCTAATAATTCAATTGCATTCATCTGAAGTTATTTTTCTAATTTCCAAATGCTATAAATGTTTTTCCTTCTTCTAAAAGCTTCTTTACCACCCTCCATGATATTTACTATCTGTTCCTGAGTATCATGGTTATCTATAGTTCCAGAATGAAGGTCAATATCTTTGTCGACAATATATTTACAAGCGATTATTTTTTCGCTGTCCCCAAGAACAGGAATATTTGCATTATGAGTTGCAAAAATAAATTGCATTTGTCCTTTTAAATGTTTAATTTCTTTAATTACTTCTTCATATATGGTTTGATTATCTAGATCATCTTCTGGTTGATCAATTATTAAGATGTCATTTTCGTGTTGCGCTAAAAGAAACAATATTAAAGCTGACGCCCTTTGACCTAGAGAGTGATCTTTTAAAGGTTTTCCATCATATTTAATTACAAACCTATTCTCTACTTGGTAAGTAAGAAGATCAGAAAGATTATCGTTAAACCGCTTCTTAAACTCTGCCAAATTGGATTCATTTAATATATCTGCAAGTTGTTTACTGTTTCTAAATATCTCAATGAAATCTTTATATGCTAATTCAATTGACTGGTAAGCACTATCTCTTATGCCAGTTCCTTTAAATATCTGTCGTAATTCACTTAAAAATTTATCTCTTCGATCCTTAAATTTTATCTCAATTTCAAGTTTGCTTTCAGTTTCATTAATTCGTTTAACTTCTAATTCAAGAATTCTAAACTCTTCTAAAAATAAACTGTTAAGTTCTGTAAGTTTATCCGATAAGGTTTTTTTCAATTCCTCCTTTCTGTTCTCAGACTTTTCGATTTCTTTTAATTTCAATTTTGATGTTTCAACCTGTCTATTGAGTTTAAGAAAATTATCAGGATTTAATGAAGGTATGTCTATTTCACGTTTAATTCTAGCGAATTCTTCCTTCAACCCTTCTTGCTTTTCAAATATTCTTTTGATAACATCCTTAAATTGAATGCGTAATTTCTCTATATTATCTTTTACTTGTTTTAATTTGTTAAACTCATCATTTAGTTTTAAGATAATTGAATTAGCTTCTTCCATTAAATCTTTATTTACAGTGGATTCAGGAAGTTTCAACGAAAAGAATCCATTGTAATTAACAATTAAATTGTTTAAATTATTCAAATATTCTTCAATATTTCGATAAGTATCATTAATCTTTGTCAAATCAGAGTCAAAAAGGCTTTGTTGTTTCAGTTTATCTTCAACACCCTTTTCTTTATAAAGCTTTAATTGATGTTCAGCATTTTTGATAATGGTTTCAGTTTCTGTTCTTATTTCTTTCAAATTATGTAATTTTTTAATCTCAGTAATCACGTTGATTACTTCAACCTTTTTTGATTCAATTTTTGATTTAACATTTAAGAGTTTGCTCCCAATAAGTTTGTTTATGAGATCAGCTTCAAAATCTATGTCTTTGTTTGATAAATCTTTTTGTCCAAAATATACCGGAATTTTGAAAATTGCATCAATTGTAACATCTTTTCTATTGTTCCCTTTATCGTAAATATCTTCTTTCTGACCATAGATTTTTTCAATTCTATATTCTTCTCCATACTGGTTAACTACTTTGATAACGACTTTCCCTCCGCTTTTTAGGACAAATTCAATTAGACTGTTTTTGTATTCTCGATCCATTACTTTACCAAGTGGAATATTCAGGGTATACCTGATAATTTCAAGTAAAGATGATTTTCCACTACCCCGAATACCAATGATATTATTTAAATCTGGTGAAAGATGAAGAATTTTACTATCTAGCAATCCTCCTTCAAATTGGACTGATTTGATAAAAGAGTTTTTATTTTCAGGTTTGATTTTTTGACATATTCTATATTCATCTATCAAAGAGTATTCTAACGCTTCAAAATTGAATGCACCAATTTTAATGAAAGTTGCTCTTCCAATTCCAATTGCTTCAATGCCACCTTCCGCATTGTCACTTCCTTCCACACAAGCAATATTTCTATTAGCGTATGAGCAAAGTTTCTTATAATTATCGAGATTACCACTTTTTTGTATTGCTAGCACTTTCGAAAATGATTCGTCCTGAATGAATGCTTCAAGAGTCCTGCCTTTTAAGACTGAAAATAGTCCATTTGTCTCATCAACATGAGCAAGCACTATAAAATATTCTAAACCAAATACATTGAGCGCCTTGACAGTTTCCCCTATATCAAAATTTGAATTTGGATATGGAGGCAGATTAAAGTTGTTTTTCCCGAGGAAAGCGGAGATAAGAAAGTCATTTATTTTATCATTGCCATCTTTATACCATTTATCGTCAAATATTATTAAAATATGGATCCCTTCTTTTAAAGAAAACTCGACTCCAGCATATAATCCTATATTATTGAGTAGAGCTTTCTTCTTTAAAGCATTAAATTCACCTTTATCAAATTTGTTATGATTAGTAATGATGCCTATATTAATGTTTTTGTTAATAAGTTGATCTATATAAAGTTTAACAAAATCGTTATCCCCATTTACATAGTCAAATGTTTTATCGGCCTTTGTATGTAAATGAAAGTCTGCTCTTAACCATGTACTTCCATTGATAAATATATTGTTAATTTGCTCTGCCATAATACTTTAATTTTAAATTGTCTTGAAATCAATTTCTGCATCCGCCATTTGAAGCACTGTATTAGTTTTTAGTTGATCATTACCTGTAAAAAGTTTATCTAGCGTAATTACTTTTCTCGGTTTGCATAAAATCAAATGATCAATAAGTTTTTGATCAATTTCATCTAATGCAATAATAAGTTCTCCTCCCTTAACTGAATAATATTTTTCTTTCGTTTCTATATTATCTGTAAGTAAAAAACCAGCTTTGAGGATTAATTCGTAAAGCATATTTCCTTTTTCACTTCCCTCTTTGACTGGATTTGTAAAAGCGTCCAATTGAGTATCTAAATTTTCTTCCGTAATTTCATTACTTCTCCATATTTTGAAATTGGACGAGCATAATTTGAAAGATTTAAAACCCCTATCAGACGATTTTATTCTGTTTATTATTTCATCATTTTTCTCAATCTTTTTTTCTATAGATTTAATATTATCGAGTAATCTTTTTACTTCCTTCGAAACGTTTACATTCTCAAAATTGAGTTCAGGGTGATTTTTCGTTTGTTTTTCCAGTTCAACTCTATATTCTGAGAGTAATTCCCCGCTTTTCTTGTTTTCTTCTTCTTTTTCAATAATATCTCTTTCAAATTTTTGAATTACTCTCCTAATTCTTTCTTTTGAAATATCTGCAATGGATTTATATCCCAATTTAAAAGCGATACTATCTTCACTACATGGTTCACTCATCTGTACCATAATGAATTTATTTCCATTATTATTTCTTAGCACAGCTTCAGCTGTGGCAGAACTGCCAGCAAAAAAATCAAGAACTATTCCTTCTTCTTTAGTTCCAAGCTTTAATAAAATCTCGATAAGTTCAACTGGCTTTGGTGTCTCAAAAACTGCATCGCCGTCAAATAATTCTTTTAAATAGTTTTTGGCCTCCTCATTAGTAGATGCATCTTCAGCAAATAAAATAGATTCTGGCGTTAGTCCTCTTTCTTTACTATCAAGGAAAGTTTTTATTCTAGGCACAACATTACCTTCAATTCCAAACCAAATCCTATTATCTTTTATAGCTTCATCCATTACAGTTTGAGTATAAAGCCAGCATCTTCCACTTTGCAAATGATGTTTTTTCCCATTTGGTGCCTCGAGTATATAGAATTGGCTTTTTGTTCCATGACCTGCTTGGGCAGTTGCAGGGTCCGATTTCCATTTTCCACGAGGATCATTATCAGGATTTTTATATCTGGCTAAAGCTTGTTCAGTCATAGGCAAAGGATTAAGAATACCTCCTTTATTTGTTGAATCTTTTAAATAACACAGAATATAATCATGTCTAGAAGATACCATTTTACGGTTTTCTCTATTAGTTCTTTTTTCCCAGATAAAGCAAGAAACAAAATTTTCCTCTCCAAAAATTTCATTCATAATCAAACGAAGATTATGAACTTCATTGTCATCAATGTGAACGAATATAATTCCATCATCTCTCAATAAATTTTTTGATAGAAACAGGCGCGGATACATCATACTTAACCAATTGCTATGATAATAACCACTATCTTTACTATTCTTGCGGAAAAAACCTTCTTTCAATAGGTAGCCCTCTTCGTCTTTTTCACCTATTCTTTTTTGATAATCCTCTTTACTTTCTTTAAAGCTATCGGGGTAAATAAAACTATCACTTCCTGTATTATATGGGGGATCAATAATAATGCATTTTATTTTTCCGTAGTATGCTTTCTGCAATACTTTTAACACTTCCAAATTTTCACCATCTATAAATACATTATTTGTAGTTTCAAAATTGATCGATTCATTTGTTATAGGTTTAAGTGTGGCTGTGGTCGATTGTTGTAATACTTTAAAAGCATCTGTCTTTCCAGCCCAATTCAAAACATAACGTTCGTTTCGAAATTCAAAGTTTTCTTTTCCAAAAGTAGCCTGAAGTTTTTCCCAATCAATTAGGCCCTCTGTAATCGTTTCCGGAAATAGTTGTTTCAGTTTTTCCAACTGGTTTTGAACAATAGGTAAGGATTCTCCTGTCATTTTTTAGCAATTATTATGTAAATATAAAAGTAAATTGACCAGAGTCCTTAATTATGTACTTTAAAAGATTTAGTAAAAGATATTTGTAATTACTATTTATAAATAGATTATTTAAGAAATACCATTCTTAGGGGGGTAGGTTTGGGTGACCTAGGTTAGGGTGAGGGGGGAGATCTTTCTCCCTAGGTATAATACTGTAATTAAAGTAATAAGAATGCTGGTTACAAGTCCCCTAATGC
>OCZT010001237.1_pt1 | contig 26506 bp, 26 predicted proteins | sample 1539031 | NCBI WGS metagenome assembly OCZT01 (sample SAMEA3539308, study PRJEB22396) | soil metagenome | biome: tundra; feature: field; material: soil | place: USA | collected 2010-05 | depth 0.15 m | reverse complement strand
CCAGCGCCAGGTTCCCCTGCGGCACCACGGTCTGTGTGTAGAGTTTCATGAGCCGTGCCGAAGCCTGCGCCATAAGGAAATCGTCCTGGATCTGATAGCGCAGCGCTTGGTCCGTGGCTTCATACGTCCGGCGTGCCTGCGACTGAGTGCTGACCTGCTCGTTCACGCCGGCTCGCTGTTTGCGCCAGAAATAGACCGGAACCTTGAAATCCGCCCGAACCTCATACATGGGCGGCATCGACCCCATGTTGTAATAGCCCGCGTTGAGCGTGACGTCGGGATAGTATTCTTTGCGCGCCATGTTGACGGCCAGTTCCGACCGTTCGATCATCTTCTGATCGCGGCCTAGCATCGGCGAATCGTGACGCGCGGCAGCAAGCAGTTCCTCCAGCGTCGCCATCAACTCTTTCGGTCTGACATCTTCTGGCCGGCCAACCGGTCCGCCTACCGCCCGGTTCAGGATGCTGTCGATCTCAGCGCTCCGGCTCCTTCGCTCCTGTTCGAGTTTCACCAGCCGCGTTTCCAGGATGCTGGTTTGGGTTTGGGCCTTGAACACGTCCTGTTGGGCGGCGCGCCCGACCGAATATCGGTCTTCGGTCACCTTCAAAAGCTTTTCCAGCAGGTCACGATTGCGGACGAGGAGATCGGTAGCCGCATACGTGTATTGCAGGTGATAGTACGCCTGCTTCAGTCGGGAGATCACAGCCAGTTGCACGGCCTGATATTGCTGAAATTCGGCCTGAGCTTCCTTCGAAGCCATGTCGCCCTTCAGTTTGAGTTTGCCGGGAAAAGGCACCTCCTGCGAGACCATCACGCCAACGTTTGCCAGTACTTGGCTGCCAAGCCCGGCGCCCGGCAGCGGGTTGCCGACGCTGTTATATCCCAGCGACACCATGGGTTCCGGCAAACTGCTGTCCTGCGTGGGCCGCTGCCGCACGGCTTCATAGCGCTTCTGCGCCGCCAGGATCTCTCGATTGTTTTCTAGCGCCTCGCGCACCAGCGCGGGCAATGGTTGAGCCATCGCCGGATAGCACAAGGCCACCGGCAAATACATCAGAATATGACGCATATCTTTTCACCTGAGACCGCAAAACAAATGGGCAGATGAAAAGAGCGCTAGATACGGATGTTGGAGTTCAGGACCTCGAGATCGGGGAGAGAATGCGGGATGACAACCCTTGCAAGTCTGGGGGCGGCCGGAGATATGGGCGGAGCACCGGCGATTGCAACGCGCGCAGTAGCCACGACACGAAGTTGTGTTTGGGGTGCCGGATCGGTTTTGACAAAGTGCCTCAACCCAACCGAGTGGCAGTTGCGTTGTGAAGGGACGGGCTGCTTGCCCGGATGCTCACAACAACCGTGCGCGGGAGCGTGGGATGCAAGGCTGAGCGGAAGTTGCGGGCAGCAAAAACAGTTACCCCAAACCAATGTACCCAGCAGCAGGAAAGCCAGGAGCGAATTGGTAACGGCCCGCATTCGAACTTAGAGTATAGCATGATTTTGTCCGATTCCGCCCATATCGCATGTTTCCTCTGTTCACTGTGTGGTTCCGTCCACTTTTAGCCCTCGCGGTTGGGGGACACTGGAGCCATGGCACAAACTCTGACAGGGGAAGAGCGCAGGCAACCGGCGGAATCCACAGCCAGTCTCACCGAGTACGTATGTCCCATGCATCCGGAGATCGTGCGGAACGCGCCGGGGAATTGTCCGATCTGCGGCATGGCCCTCGAGCCCAAGGCGCCATCGGCAGTCGAGCAACAGAATCCCGAGCTCGCCGATATGAAACGGAGGTTCTGGATCAGCCTGGTCTTGACCATCCCGGTATTCATCGCCGCCATGGGGGAGATGATCCCCGGCCAACCCCTGCAACATTTGGCCACGCAGCGGACCTGGACCTGGGTTGAGCTTATCCTCGGCAGCCCTGTGATTCTGTGGGGCGGCTGGCCCTTCTTCGTCCGGGGCTGGCATTCCATCGTCAATCGCAGCCTGAATATGTTCACCCTGATCAGCCTCGGCGTGTCGGTCACGTATGTGTACAGTCTCGTCGCAGTCCTGGCGCCCGGAGTATTTCCGGCGTCCTTCCGGGACGCCGCGGGCAACGTGGCGGTCTATTTCGAAGCCGCCGCCGTCATTGTCACGCTGGTTCTTCTGGGCCAAGTGCTGGAACTGACGGCTCGCAGCCAGACCGGATCGGCTATCAAGTCCCTGCTGGGGCTCGCACCGAAGACGGCGCGTCTGGTTCGCGAGGATGGATCGGAAACGGATGTTCCATTGGAACAGGTGCAGGTTGGCGCGAACCTGCGGGTCCGGCCGGGAGAGAGGGTGCCGGTGGACGGCGTCGTTGTGAAGGGCAACAGCACAGTCGACGAATCCATGATTACCGGCGAACCGATCCCGGTTGGAAAGGGAACCGGCGACCGGGTCACGGGTGCTACGGTGAATGGCACCGGAAGCCTGGTGATGAGGGCCGAGCGCGTCGGGTCGGAGACTCTGCTGGCTCAGATTGTGCGAATGGTGTCTGAAGCCCAGCGGAGCCGCGCGCCAATTCAAAAGCTGGCTGACAAGGTGGCCGGCTACTTTGTGCCTATCGTGGTCGGCGCCTCGATCTTCACCTTTATCGTATGGGGGTTGGTCGGCCCAGAGCCACGCATGGCACACGCCCTGATCGCCGCGGTTTCGGTGCTGATTATCGCTTGCCCGTGCGCTCTGGGGTTGGCTACTCCCATGTCCATCATGGTGGCGACCGGAAAGGGCGCAACGATGGGCGTGTTGTTCAAAAACGCCGAGGCGATTGAGTTCATGCGCAAAGTGGACACGCTGGTGGTAGACAAAACCGGAACGCTCACCGAGGGCAAGCCGAAACTAGTCGCGGCGAGACCCGCGCCCGGCTTCGATGAAACGCGATTGCTCCAGTTGGCCGCGAGCCTCGAACGCGCGAGCGAGCATCCGCTGGCCGCAGCGATCATAGCTGGAGCGGAAGCGCGGAGCGTGCCGCTTCTCGCAGCCGAGGGCTTTGAAGCCGTTACTGGTAAGGGCGTCAAAGCCACGGTCGAGCGCGCAAACGTGTTGCTCGGCAATCGCCGCCTGATGGAAGAGTCGAGCGTCGATCTGGGAGTCTTGACGGCACAGGCCGAGGCGATGCGGGCAGATGGCCAGACGGTCATGTTCGTGGCCGTGGACGGCAAACCTGCCGGACTGATCGGCGTCGCAGATCCCATCAAGGGGACTACGGCGGAGGCGATTCGGCAGTTGCACGATGAAAACATCCGAATCGTTATGCTGACCGGAGATAGCAAAACGACGGCCCAGACAGTGGCCGGCAAGCTTGGGATCGATGAGGTGATCGCCGAAGTTCTGCCTGAGGATAAGAGCAATGCGGTCAAGCGGCTCCAGGAGGAAGGCCGGTTCGTGGCGATGGCTGGCGACGGCATCAACGATGCGCCGGCACTCGCGAAGGCTCAGATCGGTATTGCCATGGGAACCGGCACTGATGTAGCGATGGAGAGTGCCTCTGTGACCCTGGTCAAGGGCGATCTCGGGGGAATCATCCGCGCGCGCCGGCTGAGCCGCGCCACTATGCGAAATATCAAAGAGAATTTATTCTTCGCGTTTATCTACAATGCGGTCGGCGTGCCCGTCGCGGCCGGTGTGCTATACCCTTTCTTCGGTCTGTTGCTGAGTCCGATGATCGCGGCGGCCGCGATGAGCGTTAGCTCGGTCTCGGTTATTTGCAATGCCTTGCGGCTGCGGCGCGTGAAGCCAGAATAGGGAGAGATCTGGACTAATAAAGTCCGCCCTCCAAGCCACGATAATTCACTAACTCCACCGCCGCCTCGGCCAGCTCCGCGCGCACCTCCGGAGCCACCAGCGCTTCCAGTTCCCGCTCGCGGCTCTCCTTCAGTCTGGTGCGCGCGTGGCGCAAATCGTCGCCGCAATAGCCCGGATGGCACATAAACTCGGTCACACCATCCGGCAGCTCGCGAATCAGTTGCGCGAGTTCGGGAGCGCGGAACCGTCCGGTGAGTTGAAATCCGGCGAAATGGTCCGTCGTCCGGCAGCCGTGGCGCGCCAGCACGCGGTGGAAGCGGCCGCGCAGCACTGGAATTTCGAACGGCCGCCGCACCCAGCGAATCTCAAACTCTTCGGCGATGCGCGCGACCGCGTCCAGCACCGGTGGCGCCAGATGCGTGTGCTTATGCGTGTCGAGATGCGTGGGTTCCAGGCCAGCCGCCAGAATCTTGCGCACCTGCGCCGCCAGCTCGTCATACACGCGGATGCGCCGCGCGGCCAGCGCCCGCAGCAACTCCGGCACCGACGCCGGCAGCGGCGCGTACGGCGGCAGAACCGCGCGGCCCGAGATCAGCACCAGGTGACAGCCCACGTCCAGCAACGGCGCATCCCGCGCCAGCCGCACGGCATCGTCAAACGCCTCGCCATTGGCCATTATCGTGGACGCGGTCAGAATGCCGTCGCGATGCGCCGCCAGGATGCCCCGGTTCACGTCCGGAGTGAATCCAAAGTCGTCGGCGTTAACGATCAGTCGTTTGCGGGAGATCAAAAGATTCTGACCCTGATGGTCAGGAATTTCTTGGGATTGCTGCGGATGTCCTTTGCCAGCGCCTGGAACTCGCGCATGGCGCCGTTCATGGCATCGTACATCTGCGGATTCACCAGCAACTGCCCCACGGTGCCTTGCCCGGAGTTGATACGGTCTATCGTGGCATCCAGCTTGGCGGTCAGTTCGGTGAACTGCTTGTAGAGTTGATCGTCCTTCAGCAGCTTGCCTGCCGTGCCCTTTCCTTCGTTGAGTTCTTTCGTCAGGCGGCGCATTTCGGCGAGTGTCTGCTGCGCGTCGTCGTAGACTTGCGGGTCCTTCAGGAGCTTGCCAGCGGTGCCGCGCCCCTGCTGCAAATCGTCGAGCATTTGGTCGATGCGCTTGATCGGCGCGCGCACTTCCTGATACAGGCTGTCGTCATAGATGAGCTTGCTCAACGTGCCCTTGCCGTTGCGCACGTCGGCCAGCAGTTGTTGTCCTTCGGCGGCAATCCCGTTCAGCCGCTTGTATAGCTCGTCGTCCCGCAGCAGCTTGCCTAGATTGCCTTTGCCCGCGTCGATATCCGCCAGCATGGCATCTGCGCGCTTGGAAATGTCCTGCAGCGTCTGGATCAAATTCGCGCTCTGGGCCATCAGCTCGGGGATGTCTTGCGTCTGCAGGCTGCGCAATTCGCCTCCCGGCTTGACCGGCGTGGCGCTCTGCCCTTTGGTGATGTCGATGAACTTGCTGCCCAGAAGATTTGCAGCGGTGACGGCGGCGGTGGAGTCGTCCGGAATGTCCCGCATATACTTTTTCTGGATCGTCAGTTCAAACTCCACGGCCCGTCTGGGGTCTTTCGATCCCGACAGCTTGATCCCCTGGACGGCGCCGACCAAAATGCCATTCAGACGCACCGGAGTGCTCTCGGTCATGCCCGCGCCATCCGCCATGTAGGTGCGAACGGTCTCGTCACGCTCGAAGATACTGCGGTTTCCGGTCAACAGGAAGATCAGCACCGCCAGGATCACCATGGCGACGAAGGCCACTATCCCGACCTTCAACTGCGACCAGCGGACTTTGCTCAACTCCGGCATGCTCTATTCCCGACGCTTCACGAACTTCGAAATATACTGATCTTTGGAGGCCTCCAACTCGGCCTGCGGCCCTTCGAAGACCAGACGGCCCTCGCGCAGAACCATGAAGACGGTGCGCGGCGCGGCGCCGCCATGGTTGCCCGCCGGCTCCAAACCACCATTCTCCGGATTGTAGCGGAAATTCGCCACCAGATTGCCGTCCTGATAGCGATAAGTCACGATCAGCGTGGTGGTCTTGTTCAAATCCCGCTCCTTCACGATCAGGGCGACGATCGTATTTGCCGTGATGGGGTCGAGGCCCGCCGTGGGCGAATCGTACAGCAGCAAAGGAGGCTGGGTGACCACCGCCCGGGCGATCGCCGCGCGCCGCCGCATGCCGCCCGAAAGCTCGCTCGGAAATTTCTCGAGTGTGCCTTCCAGCTCCACGAACTTCAGGGCCTCTTCCACCCGCGGCAGAACCTCATCGGGAGGGCAGTGAATCGACAACTGGTTGAGCAGCGGGTAGCTCACGTTCTCCTCAATGTTCAACGAGTCGAACAGGGCGCTCTCCTGGAACAGCATGCCGATCTTACTCCGGATTTCGAACAATTCCCGCTCCCGCATCCGGCTGATGTCCCGGCCGAAGACGTATACGGTCCCCGCATCCGGTCTTTGCAAGCCCAGAGCCGTCTTCAGCAGGACTGTTTTCCCGCTGCCGGTGGCGCCCATGATCACGCGCGATTCGCCCTCGTATGCCTGGAAGGACACATCGGCCAGCGCGGGCGTATCGTCGAACGATACGCTCACGCGATCGAAGCGCAAGACCGGGCTTTGGGTATCCGCTGGCGTTTCTGCTGGCATCACGTCAGGCCTTGGCTGACAAAAATCTTGCCGAGGAAGAAGTCGACCACCAGGATCAGCACGGAGGCGGCCACCATGGACTGCGTGGTGGCGCGGCCCACCCCCTGCGTGCCTCCAGACGCGCGCAAACCGTAATAGCAGCCCACCAATGAAATGATGAACGCAAAGACGAACGGCTTCAACAAGCCCTGAGTGATGTCGTTCCACTCCAGTGCCCGCCACACGGTAGACCAATACTGCTGGCTGGGCAGATCCAGGAAAAACCGGGAGACGAACCAGCCGCCGAACATGCCAATGAAATCCGCGAGGATGGTGAGCAGGGGCAGCATCACCGCGGTGGCCACCATGCGCGGCGTGACCAGCTTCTGGATCGGATCGGTGCCCAGCGCGCGCATGGCGTCGATCTGCTCGGTCACTTTCATGGAGCCGAGTTCGCTGGCGATGCCCGAAGAATTGCGTCCTGCCATCATCAACGCGGTCAACACGGGACCCAGCTCGCGCACCAGCGAAATTGAAACCAGCATCCCGGTCTGGTCCTGCTGGCCGTATTGCGCCAGCGCGCGGGACATCTGCAGCGCCATCACCGCGCCGGCGAAGAGGCCGGTCAGGATCACGATGGGCAGGCTGCCGACCCCGATGAGATCCATCTGCGCTACGATGTCGTCGCCATAGTGAGGGCGTGCAGCTACGTTCCGGAGCGCGCGCCCGGTCAGCAGATAGAATTCCTGGATGGCGATGAACGGTTCCTTGAGGAAGTCGAGCAAGCCGGATGGTCCCCGAAACTCGATGCTACCATACACCTATAAAAAAATTGGCCATGCAAGGACTCACCGCCATCGCGGGCATTCGCGTGGGGCACGCCTCGAATTTCGACGCGCTGACCGGTTGCACGGCGATTCTGTGCGAAGGCGGCGCGGTGGGCGGCGTGGATATCCGCGGCTCGGCCAGCGAGACGTCGTCGATCGACACCTTGCAGCCGGGCCACATCACCGGACAGGTGCATGGCATCGTCCTGTCGGGCGGCAGCGCCTTCGGACTCGAAACGGCTTCCGGGGTGCGGCATTATCTGGAGCAGCGCGGCGCCGGATTCCGGGTGGGCCGGGCGGTGGTGCCGATTGTCCCCGGCGCGGTCCTGTTCGATCTGGACATTGGCAAAGCCGGTATCCGCCCCACCCGCGAAATGGGCGAGAGCGCGGCGGCGGCGGCCACTGCCGATCCGGTGAAGGAAGGCGCGGTGGGCGCGGGCACCGGAGCCACCGTGGGCAAGATCTTCGGCATCCGGCAGGCCATGAAATCGGGGATCGGGTCGGGACTGGTGGAGCTGAAGGGCGGCGTGCTGGTGGCCGCGCTAGTGGTGGTCAACGCCTTTGGCGACGTGCGCGACCCCGCCACCGGCCAGCTTATCGCTGGCGCGCGCCGCGCTCCGGACAGCATGGAATTGGCGGACACCGAAGCGGTAATGAAGGCGGGCGGGTTGCGCGCGGGCGGCTTCGGAGCCGGCGAGCGGCGCAACACTACACTGGCCGTGGTCGCCACTAACGCGCGCCTCTCGAAGGTGGAGGCCACCAAACTGGCGGAACTCGCGGGCCTGGGGATGGCCCGCACGATCTACCCCGTCTACACCACGTTCGACGGGGATACGACCTTCGCGCTCTCGATTGGCGACGTCCGCGCGGACGTGAACACGTTGGGCGTGGCGGCAGCCGAAGCCGTGGCGCAGGCCGTGGTGCGCGCCGTGAAGATCGCGCCATCCATGGGTGGCCTGCCGGGTTTGGCGGGTGCGACGCACGGCTGATCGATGCCAGGCCAAGCGTCCCAAATTCGTATAGAAGCAGGGCTTTTTTGAAGTTTTTAGGACTTCTGGGACTTTTCTCACATAGATTTAACCCGGGTTACGGTCTGCAAGTGGTATCCTATTGAAGACATTCAGCAAAGGCTGTCGAGAAGTGGACGCTCTCGCCGCCCCGTTGCGAGTCCTCAGGTAGTCGCCGACAGCCGTTGCAGGAAACGCTGCATGATCGTAACGGACAAAACAAATGGCAATTGAAAAAGCGGGTACACCGGTCGAACGGCGGGCAAAGAAACGCTTCGTCATGGAGCGTGAGATCCGCTACCGGGTGTTGGAACAGGATAAAATCATTGCCGTAGGAAACGGCAAAACCCTCAATTTGAGCAGCAGCGGCGTGGCATTCGTGACGGAGAACGAGTTGCCTCCAGGGGCGTTTATCGAGTTGTCGATCGCCTGGCCGGCGTTGCTGGAGAATCGTTGTCCTCTGCAACTGATTGGCTTTGGCAGGGTGCTCAGAAGCTCGGGGGACACGGTGGCATGCACTCTCGCGCAGTACGAATTCCGCACACTGGCGCGGGTTGTGCCGGAAAATGCCTGGTCCGCGCGAAGCGACCAGAAGCTGCGCCGTTGGGCGGAAGCCGTCGCGCGCGGCTAGATCCGCCAATCTGCTGAGCCGCGCACGTCAGTAAGCGGAGATGGGCCTTACCCCACGCGACGCCTAGCCGGATTTCGTAGTGCTGGACGTTTCCCGCGATGGAGTGGCAGCCGGTTTGGGTGCTTCGGCCTTTTCGCTCTTCTTGGTGTCCGAGGACTCGGCCTTGGGCTTCTCCTTGCCGCCCGAGTCTTTGTCGCCCGAGTCTTTGCCGCCGGAGCCGTTCCGGCCGTAATCGTTCACGTACCACCCGGAGCCCTTGAATTGTAAAGCCGCCGCCGACAATAGCTTCTCAACCGCGCCGCCGCATCCCGGGTGCTCGTGTAGCGGCTCGTCGGAAAACTTTTGGATCAACTCAAAAACATCACCGCACTTGGCGCATTTATACTCGTACAACGGCATAGGAATCCGATTCCCAGGTACTAGATCTGAGTACCATTTTAGCAGATCCGAATGCGGCACGGCCAACCGCTAACCATCCGGACCCATCCGGCGTCTTAACTAATATGCGGACGCGGGCGATCTTCATTACGGTGCTGATGGCCACAGGGTTGGCGGCCTCCCAAAGCCACCACTTCTGTGCCAGGGCGATAGGGCGCTCGGCGCAAGCCTTCTGCCAGTATTTTCAAGCGTTACGGCAGGAGCCGCTGAATCCGGTGGAGCGCGTCGTGTTCAGCCTGGTGCTGGCCAATGCGAAGGCGCAACAGGACTGCAAGCCGCCTCTGCATTCATGAACCAAACTCCGCTTACTGACGGTCGCGGCTCAGTATACAGAGCCGCGACCGTCAGGGAGCGGTTTTTGCACCGCTAGGATTTCTTTTTTGCCGTGTGATGCACCGGCGCTACTTTTTCCTCTTTCAGGCCGGTGATTTTGCCTTTCTCCACATCGAACGTCACCATGAAGGCGGGATCCTTCGTGAAAGAGTCGCCAATGCCTTCAAACTGGATCTCGATTCCCACTTCCGGCTTGCCGGTTAACGGAGCGGCTGTCGTGCCGTCGGCGCCCACCAGTTTGAGCGTCACGTTGGGCGTTTGATCCTTGCCCTCCATGCTAACCAGCAACTCCTTCGACTTCACCGCCGGCTTGGCGGAGATGAGCCAGCCCTTTAGCTTGGGCACCGCAGCGCCTTTCATGGAGCTGTCGAAATACTTCTGCCCTTCCGGCGAGAGCAGTTGCCCTTTGACGTTCAACCAAAGCGCCAATTCGGGGTTGGTCTTCTTCAGCTCCTCTTCCTTCTCGGCGGCAATCTCGGCGGCCGTCTTGATCTTGAAGTCCGCGGCCGGCGCAGGGTTGGCCTTGGCCAGAGCCTTCAACTCCGCCAGACCGGAGGTGTCGCCGTGGAATGAGGTGTAGACCTTTGTCAGGTACTCGTCGATCTTCTGCCGTCCTTCGGGAGTCAGGGCGCCAGTCCCGTCATAGGCTGCCGCCCTGGCGAAGTCAAACAGCGCTTCGGACTGCTTCTCCGGCTTTTTTTCGGCGATAATCACAGTACCTAGCCAGTACGAAACCTGCACTGCGTTGGGACTGATCGTCAGGCCCTTCTTGAAATTCGTCTCGGCGACGTCGTAGTTCTTGCGCTGCCAGGCGATCCAGCCCAGGGTGGTATATGCAACGGCGTCGGTCTGGGACTTCGCCTTGGTCCAATCCTCGTCCTTGACGGTGGCGGGCTTCTCGGCAACCAGCAGACCATTGGCCGCCTTCTCAGCGGTGTCCAGAGCGTCCGGGCTGGCACTGCCCAGGGTTGGAGTGAGGAAGCTGATCCAGTAGAGCGCCGTGATGTCCTTGGGATCGATGGCCAGGATCTCCTTGGTCGTATCGATCATCTTGGCCGGCTGCCCGAGTTGCTGGTAGGTGGTGAGGAAGAGCTGCAACCGTGGCATCTTGAAGTCGGAGTCCGGGTATTTTTCCTTCCACGTGTTCAGCACCGTCAGCTTCTTGCTTGAGTCGGTCTCCTTGGTTGCGGAGTCGTAAAGCGTAAATTCCTGTTGATCCTTGTATTGCGGCTTCTTCTCCGCCGGCTTCTCCGCCGGCTTGTCCGCCGGCGCCGCCGGCGCCACCTGGCCGCTTTGCGCCGGCGGGCTGGTCTGCGCCGGCTGGCTGTTCTGCGCCGAGCCAAGCATGACGCCCGCCATCGCGATAGCCGTAATCCCCGTTAACCTTCGTAAGAAATGCTGCACTTGCTGCCTCCTGCCGATGTCCCTAATAAAGTTTTGATCTGTGGGCCGACTGAGCCGCCTTCGTTCGCCGAGCCGGGCGCTTCCCCGCCGTCACATCCGTATCAGCGGGTACTTGCGGAGTATAACCGAACGACATGCGCGGCGCAACATATTCGACGCCATCCGTAACCACTGAGTTCCGAATTCAGAATCATAGCAGATCGTGCGGCCTTCAGCGCCGCGGTGGGACAGGCCTCCTGGCCGGGTGCTTAACCGTTTTGGGGATTCCTGACGGAAACCGCTCCCTGACGGTCGCGGCTCGGTAACAGTCGCGTTGATTTCGCAAGGTTTAGTGAGCCGCGCGCGTAAGCGAGCGGGTGAGTTCCCCAAAACGTTTAAGCACCCCTCCTGGCCTGTCTACGCCCGCCACGATTCCGGCTGTGGTAGAATGCGCCATTCCATGCGCTTCCTGGATCTGGCGGTCATCCTCGCCTATCTGATCGCCATCACCTGGTTCGGGGCGCGCTTCCGGAAAGGCCAGACCAGCCTTGGCGATTATTTCCTGGGAGGCCGCCATGCGCCCTGGTGGGCCATCGCTCTGTCGATTGTATCCGCGGAAACCAGCACCCTGACGATAGTGGGCACACCCGGACTTTCCTTCGCCGGAAATCTCGGTTTTCTGCAGCTCGTCTTCGGATATCTGCTCGGCCGCGTAGCCGTCTCGCTGCTGTTTCTGCCCCACTACTTTCGCGGCGAGATGTTCACCGCCTATGAATTGATGCGGCGCCGTTTTGGCCAGCGCATCCGCCGCCTGACCGCGGCAATTTTTCTGGTCACCCGTGCCTTGGCGGAAGGCGTGCGAGTGTTCGCCATTTCGCTGGTCGTCTCCATCGTGCTGGGGACCGGCGAAGCCGCCTCCATCGTCCTGATCGTCTGCCTGACGCTGTTTTACACATTCGAGGGCGGCATGACCGCCGTGATCTGGACCGACGTGGTGCAAATGGGTCTATACGTGATAGGCGCAGTCGTCAGCCTCTTCGTGATTCTGGCCAAGATCCCCGGCGGTTGGATGCACGTCGCCACGGTGGCCGGCGAGGCCGGCAAACTGCAGGTTTTCGATTTCAGATTCTCGCCCACGATGCAGTTCCTCTCCCAGAAGTATTCGTTCTGGGCTGGCCTGGTGGGTGGTTGCTTCCTCACCATGGCCAGCCATGGTACCGATCAGCTCATGGTGCAGCGCCTGCTGAGCGCCCGCAATGAGGCGCAAAGCCGCCGTGCGCTGCTCGCGAGCTGGCTGGTAATCTTTTTCCAATTCAGCCTGTTTATGGCCATTGGCGTGGCGCTGTTCGTTTACTATCGGGAGGCGCATCTGGTTGGGCCGCGCGAGTTGGATCGCATTTACCCGGAGTTCGTCTGGCGCCATCTGCCGGCGGGTGTGGCCGGCTTGGTGACAGCGGCGATCCTGGCCGCCGCGATGGCCAACCTGAGCGCCGCGCTGAATTCGCTGGCGTCCACCACGGTGATCGATTTCGCGCGCTGGAGGCCGGTGGGTGAACGCCGCACCGAGGCCGGGTCCCTCAAACTGGCGCGTACCATGACCGTAGTATGGGGCGTCGTCCTGGTCGCCATCGGGATGATTGCCCACCGCTGGGGATCGGTGCTCGAATCGGGCCTCTCCATCGCGTCGGTGACGCTGGGTCTGTTGCTAGGAGTGTTTCTACTGGGTGTGCTCACCCGGCGCGTCCGCGAATGGGCTGCCATGGCCGGCGTATTGGCCGGACTCGCCGCAGTCCTGTACGTACGTTTTGCCACACCCATCGCTTGGACTTGGTGGGTGCCGATCGGTTCGACAGTCACCTTCGCCGCCGGATATGGCGCGTCGTTTTTCCAGTCCAGTACTCCCGAGGTTTCCCGATGAATGAATCAAAGGTAATAGAACTCCGGCGGGACCTGGGACTCTGGGGCGCCATCTCCATCGTGGTCGGCACCGTGATTGGAAGCGGCATTTTCCTGGTGCCGCGCGCCATGGTGCTGCGGGTGGGCTCGCCGTCGATGGTCTTTGTAGTCTGGGTCTTTGGCGGGCTGTTGTCACTCTGCGGCGCGCTGAGTTACGCCGAACTGGCCGCCGCCATGCCCGAAGCGGGCGGAGAGTATGTCTACCTTAGGGAAGCCTATGGCCCGCTCTGGGGTTTTCTGTATGGTTGGACACAAATGTGGGTAGCTAAGAGCGGGTCTATCGCCACTCTGGCCACTGCCTTCTTCTACTATCTGACGAATTTCTTTCCCTTACTCGATGGCGTTTTCTACACCGTGCCGCTGCCGCTCGGAGCACACGGCGCGCCGCTCGATCTGCGCTACGGACAACTGCTGGCCATGGCGCTGATTCTCTTTCTGGCCGGTGTGAATTATTTCGGGGTGAAGTTAGGAGGCGAGGTACAGATTATAGTCACGATTGTTAAGGTACTGTTAATCGCCTTTATTGTCGTGGCCGGTCTGGGCTTCGGAAAGGCGCATGCGCCGGCGCCCGCGTCCGTCCCGCATCCGCTCACTATCGCCGGATTTTTCGCCGCGTTGGTGGCGGCTCTGTGGGCCTACGATGGCTGGAATAACGTCAGCATGGTGGCTTCCGAGATCCGCCAGCCGCAGCGCAGCCTGCCGCTGGCGCTCATTGGCGGCACGTTGGCGGTTATCGCCATCTATCTGACCGCCAATGCCGCCTATTTCCACGTGCTTTCCGCGCAGCAGGTCGGTTCGAGCGAGCGGGTGGCGGCGGACATGATGCGGCGGGTCGTGGGCGGTTGGGGAGCCCACGCGGTTTCCATTGCCGCCATGATCAGCATTTTCGCGGCGCTCAACGGCTCCATTCTCTCGGGCGCACGAGTGCCCTACGCCATGGCACGGGACCGGCTCTTTTTTGCATCGGTGGCCAAAGTCAATGCCGCATATCACACGCCGGGAGTTTCCATATTAGCGCTCAGTGCGTGGTCCGCTCTGCTGGTCCTGTCCGGACGTTACGAACAGCTCTTTACATATGTAATCTTCGCGAGTTGGATTCTATATGGCATGACTACAGCGGCGGTCATCGTACTACGGCTTAAGAAACCCGATCTACCCCGACCTTACAAAACCCTAGCCTATCCCGTACTTCCGGTACTCTTTGTGCTCGTTGCCATCTCCCTAGTACTATCGACTCTATTTGATTCTCCGCGGGAATCCCTGCTTGGATTAGGCTTCATTTTCCTTGGATTGCCCTTCTATTTTTATTGGAAACGCCGGCTCGCTTGAGGCATCCATTGGTCCTATTGGTTCTAAAACTGCTTTGGGACTCTTTTAGTCCATAAATAGTCAATTGACTACTTGATATTCTTCGCACATTACGTTAAAAAAGATGTGAAGCCGGTGTTGTGGGCGTACCTTTGCAAATCACGCAACGGCGAGCTAAACTACACAAGTCACGGACTTCGGAGAGAACAGAATGGACGTCGCCAAGATTCTCGTGGAATTACGTCAAGAACGAGAGCAAATCGAAGAAGCAATTTTAAGCCTGGAACGCCTGGCCAGGGGCCGCGGCCGCAGACGCGGGCGGCCACCATCCTGGATGGCCGAGATTACGGCCAAACGGCGCGGCCGCCCGCCGGGCAGCAAAAATAAAACCGCTGTGAAGTCCGCCGGCGCCACCACCATCGGGTGATGGATGTGGGGCACGCTATCCAGCCTGCTATCCAGCCTGCGGGGTGCCCTTTTGGGCCCGCTTTCCAGCGGGCAGGCCCTTGGGACCCGCAATTCGCGCTAGGGTGATGCCTGCTGGAAGCCGATCGCTGAAAGCTGCCTAAAGCGTCTGGGGGGCCTCTCCCACCTTGACGCGTACACGTTGCGTGCGACCGTTGCGGTAAACCGTGAGATCCAGCGTATCCCCCACCCGCTTCCGGTTCAGGGCACGCTGTAGCGCATCTTTGCTTTCCACCGGATTGCCGTCCACCGCGATAATAAAATCGCCGCCGATACCGATCTGGTAGACCCCAGCTATGGCTCTTCGTGTCGGACCGCGCAAACCAACTTCCGAAGCCGGCGATCCCGCTTCGACTTGCTGGATCAGCAGACCGCCCTCGTTCGGCAAGCCCAGGTCGTCCGCCGCATCGCCCGAGATGTAAATAGTCTGAATCCCCAGATACGGCCGGGTTACACGTCCCTTCGCCTGAAATTCGTCCAGCATCGCCTTGGCGCGGTTGATGGGCAGTGCGAATCCGATCCCGATGTTTCCCTGCGGCCCGTAAATTGCCGTGTTGATGCCGATTACGGAGCCGTGCGAATCCAGCAATGGTCCGCCGCTGTTGCCCGGATTGATGGCCGCATCGGTCTGGATCATGTCCTCCAGGCGGTGCCCTTCTTGCGGTTGCAGGGTCCGCCCCAGGGAACTGACGATTCCGGTGGTCAACGTGCCTCCGAATCCAAATGGATTGCCGATGGCCAGCACCTTCTGTCCCACTTGCAGACTGTCGGAATCGCCCAACTTCAGAAACGGCAATTGGTGGTCGGCTTGTATTTTCACCAGCGCCAGGTCGTTGCGCGGGTCCGTCCCGAGCACCCTGGCTTTGTATTGCTTCTTGTCGCCGGCCAGTGTCACGGTCAACTGCTGGGTGCCCGAGACCACATGGTTGTTGGTCAGAATCAACCCGTCCGGCTTGACCACAAAGCCCGAACCGGTGCCTTCCTGCGGATAGACCTGGAAGAAGAAATCCTCGCGGTATACGATGCTGGTAATATTGGCCGTGGCCGGCCGGGCCAGCTTGTAGATTTCGATATTGTTGTTCTCGTCCGCGCTGAAGCCCGCCGAATGCGCCGCGTTCGGCGCCATCCACAGCCGCTCCGCTTGCCGGATCGGCTGCCACAACCGGCCGGGATTCCAGTTTGCCACCGAAGTCGCATACCAGAAGCCGCCCACCAGCGCGGCGGCCCAAATGAAAGGTCGCATTCTCATTGTTGTTCTATTCTCCGCAACGATTCATAGACCGCGCGCGTCTGGCGCACGGTCTCCTCTTTTGTGCCTGAAGCATCTATGACGAAATCCGCGAACTTGAGTTTTCCGGCGAGCGGCATTTGGCGCCTGAGGCGCGCCAGCACCTCTTCGCGCGCCGCGCCGTCGCGCTTCATCGACCGTTGCACTTGCTGTTCCACATCGCAGGTCACCACGACCAGCTTATCGAACCGCTGGTAGCTGCCGGTCTCAATCAGGATGGCCGCCTCCACGACGGCGATCCCGTGCGGATCCTCGGCGGCCACCCGCGCCAGCCATTCCTCTTCCCGACGCAGGACTGGCGGATGCACCAAGCTGTTGAGCAACGCCAGCCGCTCGGGCTTTCCGAAGACCTGCGCCGCCAAAGCGCGCCGGTCGATGGCCCCGGCCTCGCCCAGCACGCCGGAGCCGAATTCACGCATTACTGGCGCGTAGGCCTCACCCCCCGGCAGCAGGACTTCGTGCCCCAATCGATCGGCCTGCAGCACGTGGCAGCCCAACTGCGCCAGCGTCTCGCCCACAAAACTCTTGCCGCATGCCAGTCCGCCCGTGAGCCCTACTCTCAACACAATCCAATGATAGCGGCTTCGTGGTGGGGCAGGCGCTTCCGCCGGCCTGGAACAACGTCAGAACGTGCGCTTCCCGATAACACTGCCGGCGCGCTACAGCCTCGCAAAAAGCTGTGGTTGGGACCGGATCGTGAACATCGGCAGCGGCGGCGCCCTCTTCACCGTCGGCCAACCCGTCAGGCAAGGACAACGGGTCGAATTGTGTATCGGCTGGCCCGTCCTGCTGCACGAAAAGGTGCACTTTTGAATTTGGTCGCGGCGGGAGTCGTCGTGCGCGCCGAGGAGGGCCGCGCCGCGGTGAGATTCGACCACTGCAGCTTCCGGACTGCCAGTTCCGCCTTTCGCCCGGCAGGCGTTGTTGCCGGAACTCCGCGGCGGCGCGGAGTCTCACGGGTGAGATGCCGCCACGAACCGGTATCCCACCCCGCGCACCGTCAGCAGGTGCCGCGGATGCGTGGGATCGTCTTCGATATAACGCCGCAGCCGCACGATGAAATTATCGATGGCCCGCGTATCGGTGTCTTCGTGCAGGCCCCACACCTCTTCCAGCATGGCCCTCCGCGATACCGGTTTGCCCTCGTGCCGGATCAGGTACCGCAAAACGTTGGCCTCCATCAAGGTCAGCGGAAATACCTGGTCGCGCACGTGCAGCTCCAGCCGGTCGAAGTACATCGACTTGTCGCCGAAGGTGAATGTCTCGTCCGGCACGGCATGCGGCTCGGTCACGTGATTCATCGACGCGCGCAACCACTCGCGGCGCCGCAGCAGGCCGCTGATGCGGGCGATCAGAATCGCCAGTTCGAAAGGCTTGGTCAGGTAGTCGTCGGCGCCCGCCGCGAAGCCCCGCAGCACATCGTCCGGGTGGCCGCGCGCCGTCAACATCAGCGTGGGAACGAACTGCCCGCTATGCCGCATCTCGGACATTACGTCGAAGCCGTCTATGCCGGGCAACATCACGTCCAGAATCACCACATCGAACGGCGGCGATTCGGGCCGCAACACCCCCAGCGCGGCTTCGCCGGTGTCCACCACCTGCACCTGATAGCCTTCCGCCTCCAGGTTGAATCGCAGCCCTTCGGCCAGGTGCTGCTCGTCTTCCACTACCAGAATCCGGCTCATTTCACAATGGGAAGCTGCAGAACGAAAGTGGCCCCGTGCCCCGGACCCTCGCTCTCGGCCCAAGCGCGGCCGCCGTGCCGTTTGGCCACGGACCGCACGATAAACAGGCCCAGTCCCGTCCCCTTCACGCGCGTCGCCAGCGCGCCCGGCACCCGGTAAAAGCGCTTGAAGATCCGCTTCAGCTCGGTCTTCTCGATGCCTGGTCCGTGGTCGGTCACCCGCAACGCCACATAATTCCCTTCGACCCTGGCCGTCTCCACCGTAACCCGGACATCGTTGCCCGAATACTTCACCGCGTTGTCGATGAGGTTCGAAACCGCCGCCTGCACTTCGTCCGCATCGCCCACGATTGTGACCGGCGCACCGGGACGATACTGCAGCTCTTCCGGCGAAACCTTATGCAGCGCGCGCACCCGCTCGACGCACTGCTCGATCACTCGGCCCAGATCGATGCGTGACACGTTCAGCCGCCGGCTGGATGCGCCGATCCGCCCCGTGCGCAGCACCTGTTCGATGGTTCCCAGCAGCCGTTCGCTGTCGTCCACCATGATGCGATAGAACTCCAGGCGCTTGGCGTCGTCCACCGAGCGCGTCTGCAGCGTTTCCAGATACAGCCGGATGGAAGCGATGGGGGTCTTCAGTTCGTGCGTGACCGCGTTGATAAAGGCGTCGTGCTGGGCGTTGCGCCGGATCTCGCGCACCAGGAATATCGTGTTGAGCACTATGCCGCTGATGATAGCCGTCATCAGCAGGGCGCCTAAGAGCAGCAGGATACCGTGACGCCAGTTCAACAGGACCCAGCCGACATACAGCAGGATGATGACACAGATCAGGCCGGCGCCCAGCGCGATGAAGAAAGCGATCGACTTCTGGCGTCCGGCGACTACCACAACTCTAGCTTAATATGTTGCGCACGTCCCCAGACCTGCCGTGTCCACACTCTTGTGGACGATTGCGTGCGGCACGCAAGGGTTTCCATGGGCCTGCGGCCCATCCAAAGTGATGAAAACCTCTGCACAATAGTGAACAGCCCCCGCGAATGGGGGAGGGTTTTCGACGGTGCGTGCGCCACGCCGGATTTCCAGACTCCCGCGTCTGAAAATCCGGCACGCCGCGCCCGTCTAGCCGCCCCGCGCTCCCGTGTTTTCATTCGCATACACCCAAGGTCCCTCACGTGCCTTCCCCTTGGCGGAGGCAAATCGTGTCCCTCTTGAATTGGAGCGATCCGGAAACCACCTGGCTCAACATCACTAACATCGTCCTCGGCGGCGTCGTCGTCCTCTGTGTTGTCATCATGCTGGGCGGCATCGCGCACGAGTTCATATCGCGCGCGCGCAAACACCGCCGCATCGACGCGGAGCTCGACCGCGACATGCGCCTGTTCAACGACGATCGCGCGTTCGAATCCCCCAGTCTCGGCCTCACCATGGCCGACGGCGGCGAGAAACGCAAACTATGAATTGCCCATTTCTCAAGGAAGCGCGCGTCAAGTACTGCGACAAATCCGCGTTCCGGAAGATGATCCGTATCGCCGGCAATGTCGCGCAAGAAACCTGCTCGTCGCCGCGCTATAAGCAGTGCGCGGTGTATGGGCGCTATGCGGAAGATTCCCAAGACCCGCAATGCCCCTATCTGCGCGAATCGCTCGCGCAGTATTGCGCCGCCTCCGCCGTCTCGCGATTCATTCCGTATAGCGAGCCGCTGCTGAGCCGTTGCGGCAGCGACTCCTACCGCTATTGCGATGTCTACCTGGGCACGGCCAATCCGCCACTCCAGGCCGCCGGCGGGAAGCGCGATGCTTCGGTGGGCGGCATCCGCGTGCCTACCTGGCTGCACTATTCCGCCAACCACATGTGGCTGGACGCGGCCAAAGGCGGATCGTGTCACCTGGGATTGGACGCGTTTCTCACCCGCGTCCTGGGCACCGTGGAGCGGATCACTTTCCTGAAGCAGACCGGCGTCCACCGCCCCAGCGCGGTGCTCACGGTGCGCGGCGTCGATCTGGAAGTTGTCTTTCCGAATCCGATCCTGCTGACCGCATCCAATTTGTATCTGCGCGCGAATCCCGCCAAGCTCACCGCCGACCCTTACGGCATGGGCTGGCTTTTTCAAGGCGTGCAGTTGCCCGGCCAGCCGCCCGTGACTTCCGGCCTGATTCGCGGCGATGCCATTCTGCCATGGATCGAGCGCGAAATCGGCCGCATGTCGGCTTTTCTCGCGGAATGCTGGATTTCCCGCCACGGCGCGAGCCTGATGAACGATGGCGGGGTGTTCAGCCCGGATGTACTGCAGCAGCTCCACCGTGAGGAAACGCTGCGACTGTTCCACGAATTCTTCTGGGGCTTAAGGGAGGCAGGCAATGTCAGTTAGCTTTCCCAATATTGGAAATGCTCCAGAGGCTTGTGGGGCAGACCCCTGGTCTGCGACCTGGTCTGCGCGGGTCCCCCTGGACCCGCCCTCCGCACAACGAAAACTGGCCTTAATGGTGTAACTATGTTTCAAAAGCATCGCGGAAAAATCCTCTTTCTGGCGGGAGTGCTGGCGGCCCTGGCAGTGGGCTGGCGCGGCTTTCCGGTAGTGCTGTTCGAGCGCGTGCCGCAGCCAGTCGAATTCAGTCACAAGATCCACGCCGATAAGGCCGGCGCCAAATGCGACGATTGCCACTCTCTCCGCGAGGACGGCACTTTCGCGGGCGTGCCCGCGCTCGACAAATGCTCCGGCTGCCACGCGCAGCCCATGGGCACATCCGCGCAAGAGAAGCGCTTCATCGACGGCTATGTGACGCCCAACCGCGAGATTCCCTGGCAGGTCTATGCGCGCCAGCCCGAGAATGTCTATTTCTCGCACGCCGCCCACATCAAACTCGCGCATCTGGATTGCCGGCAATGCCATGGCGCGCAGGGCGAGAGCGATACGCTGGGCCCCGCCCGTGTGAACCGCATCAGCGGCTACAGCGGATCGCCCGATTTTCAGAATATGGATGTCTGCGAGGACTGCCATCGCCAGAGCGGCGCAGCCAACAGTTGCCTGGCCTGCCACAAGTGAGGGATCTTATGGGGTTCACGCGACGCGATCTTCTGACATTCACGGGCGGATCGGCCGCCGGACTGATGCTTACGCCGGTGCCCTGGAGCCTGCTGCGCGACACGGCGGTCTTGTCGGAAAACTGGCCCGGAATTCCGCAGCCGCCACACGGCGAAATCCGCACCCGCTACACCACGTGCACGCTCTGCCCGGCGGGATGCGGCGTGCGCGCCCGCTGCGTCGGCGACCAACCGGTCAGCCTCGCGGGCGTGCCCGGACATCCGGCCAGCCGTGGCGTCTTGTGCCCGGCCGGCCTGGTGGGGCATCATTTCGCATTCTGCCGCAACCGCGCAACCGAGCCTTTGGCCAACGGCAAACCTGTCGCCATCGAGCGCGCCGTGGCGGCTGTCTCCTCTGCCATTGCCGCGTGCGCGCCGCGCGAATCCGTAGCCATCCTCGATCCCCGGCCCGGCCGCGCAGCCTCGCTAGTCTATCGCCGCTTTCTGGCCGGGCTGCCTAACGCAGTCCACTGCGCACCGCCAGATGCGCAGCCGTTCGGCCCCTTCGGTATCGATCTCGAAAACACCCGCGCCATCCTCAGCTTCGGCGCGCCGGTTCTGGACGGCTGGCTCAGCCCAGGCCGTGTGCTCGCCAATCGCAGCCACTTCCAGTTGATTCAAGTCGAGCCGGCCTACTCGCGCACCGCATCGCTGGCCGATCTGTGGGTGCCGGTCCAGCCCGGTAGCGAAGAAGCCTTCGCCGAGGCCGTGGCTCGCGCGCTACGGGGGGAAACTGCCGACGCCCGCGCCGCCGAAGTCGCCCGCCTACTGCTCCGGAACAAGCCCGCCATCGCGATCGGCGGCGGTGCGGCTGTCGCCAAGCTCAATGCGATCCTCGCCAGCGTCGGCCGGCCCGGCGGATTTCTCCCTCGCCGCGACTTTACCCCCGCCACCGATATCGCCGCCGTGCCCGATGGTTCCATCCGCGTCCTGCTGATCGAAGAAGCCGCCGGCGCCGAGCCTCTTCCGTGGGATCTCTTGCAGCGCAAACTCGTCCCGCACAATTCCGTACTGGTGGCGCTCACGCCCTGGCTGGATGGCTACGCGCAGCACGCCGATTATTTGATCCCGGCGCCCATGTACCTTGAGTCGCTGGATGAAGCGCCCACCCCCGCGGGCTCCACTGTAGCGGGCTTCAGCCTGTCGCCCGCCCTGCTCGCCGCCCCGCCCAAGCTCACCGCGCCCGCCGAAGTCGTTCTCCGCCTGGCGCACGATTCCGCTACTTACTCCGATGTCCTGAAGCAGCGCGTCGCGGCCCTCAAGAAAGATGGCCGCGGCACCGTCTTCACCTACCCGGACGCGAAATCCACGCGCGTCTCCGATATCGCTTCCGCCGGCGATCTGTGGAAAGCGCTGCTGAGCGGCGCCGTGTGGCTCGACGATAGTGGGGCAGTCCCTCGGCCTGCGGCGGCCTCCCAGGCCGCCCGGCTGCCTCCAGTACCAGCCCCCACGCCCGAATATCCCCTGATTCTCATTGCCGCCGATAGCCCGCCGCCGCACGGTTCTCCGCTGATGAGCAAGCTCTATAGGGAATCCGGCCTGCGCCGCTCCACCAACGCCGCCACCGTACATCCGGAAACGGGCCGCGATCACGGCCTTGCGGACGGCTGCCGCGCCATCGTGAAGAGTCCAGCCGGCGCATTCACGGTGCAGGTGATCTTCGATCCGGCTGTGATGCCCGGAGTGATCGAGATGGTGGGGCAGGCGGTTTCGCCTGCCAGCATCCGGAGGGCATAAGCTATGAGCGCGACATTATCCAAAACGGCAACCAAACCGGCGCGTTACGGCATGGCGATCGATCTGGACCGCTGCACCGGGTGCGGCGCGTGCATGATCGCTTGCGCGGTCGAAAACAACGTCCCCCCGGCGCGGCCCGAGGCCACCCCCCGCACGGGCATCACCTGGATGCGCGTCTATCAGATCTCCAACGGCGCGCCCTTTCCCGATAGCCGTGCCGCCTTCATCCCCATCCTTTGCCAGCAGTGCGGAAAGGATACGCCCTGCGCCGCGGTCTGCCCGCAGGAGGCTGTCGAAGTCGATCCCGCCACCGGCATCGTGGATCAGATGCCGCAGCGCTGCCTCGGCTGCCGCTACTGCATGGCAGCCTGCCCGTATCACGCCCGCTACTTCAACTGGTGGGACCCGCAGTGGCCACCCGGCATGGAGAAGACTCTCAATCCGGACGTGGCGACGCGCATGCGTGGCGTAGTCGAGAAGTGCAACTTCTGCCACGGCCGTCTGCACGCCGCCCGCGCCCGCGCCGCGGCTGTTGGCCGCCGCGAATTGCGTCCCGGCGAATATGTGCCCGCATGCGTGGAGGCCTGCCCGGCTGCCGCCATCGTATTCGGCGACCTCGACGATCCCGCGAGCGAAGTTGCCGGCCTGTCGCGTGACGGCCATGCGTTCCGCATCCTCGAACGGTTGGGCACCGAACCCAAGATCTACTACCGCACCGCGCGGCCATGGGTCCGCCAGGCCGCCGCGCAGCCGCACGCAGAGAGTGGGGCAGCCAATCCTGGCTGCCGACGGCTTTCAGCCGGCGAGCCGCCTGAAAGGCGGCTGCGGGCAAAATTGCCCGCCCCACAAGGGAGCGGCCCGCGAAAGGAGCCCGCCCGTGCCTAACGTGGATAACCAACTCATGCCGCGCGGCGTCCGCCGTTCGACGCCGCGTCAATTTCTGCTCTGGATTCTGCCCTGGTTTCTGCTGCTGGCCTTCGGCCTCTATGGCGCCGGCCTCTGCCTTGTCAAGGGGCTCAACCAGACCAACATGGATAACCGCTTCGCCTTCGGCCTCTGGATCTTCCTCGATCTCACCGTCATCGCGCTGGGCGCGGGCGCCTTCTTCACGGGCTTCCTGCTTTACATCCTCAAGAAGACCGAGCTCAAGGCAGTAATCAACAGCGCGGTGGTTATCGGCTTCATCTGTTATAGCGGGGCGGTGGCGGCCCTCCTGGTGGACGTGGGACAGCCGCTGCGCTTCTGGTTCACCTTCTGGCATCCCAACGTCCACTCCATGCTCACCGAAGTGACTTTCTGCATCAGTTGCTATCTCACGGTCTTATTCATCGAATACGTGCCTATCGTCTTAAGAAATCGCAAGCTGCGCCAGATCCCGTCGTTCCTGGTCTTCGAGTTCGAGTTGCACAAACTGATGCCCGTGCTGGCGGGCGTGGGCACATTCCTATCGTTCTTCCACCAGGGATCGCTCGGCGGATTGTACGGCGTGCTGCGCGGCCGGCCCTTCGCGTTTCGGGAAGGGTTCGCCATCTGGCCGTCCACGTTTTTCCTGTTCATCCTCTCGGCCGCGGCGGCCGGACCGGCCTTCATTCTGCTCACCACCTGGCTGGTCTCGAAGATCTCCGGCAAGCCGGTGGTCCGGCCCGACGTGCTGCCCCTGCTCGGCCGCATCTCCGGCATCCTGCTGGTCCCCTACATTCTGCTGAAGTCCATCGACACGCTGGTCTGGATCAACAGCACCTCGCCGGCGCGGGGCTTTGCGGCGCACCAATTCTACGCCTGGAAACCGTTTGGCGACTGGATGCTCTTCGCCGAAATCGTGGCCTTCGGATTATTGCCCGCGCTGATCCTGCTGCGCCGCCGCCTGCGCGAAAACACTGGCTGGCTCCTCTTCGCGTCCACGCTGGTCTGCCTGGGAATCGCGCTGAACCGCTTCGTGATGACCATTCAGACACTGGCCCTGCCCACGCTGCCCTTCGATCCATTCATGTCCTACCTGCCAAGCTGGCAGGAGACCGCTACCTTCCTGGCGGTGGTGGCCTACGGCGTTCTCATCTACTCCTTCTCATTCCGCTACCTGACGCTCTTCCCCCAGGAAAAGGATCTGTCATGTTAAGCCACATCATTTTTCTAGGCCTCTTCTACGCAGTCCTGGCGGTGGTCTCCGCCACCATTGCGTTGTCCCTCTTCCGCGCCGCGCGGCATTTCCGCGCCCGCCGCGCCGAAGCCATCTGCTGGCAGGTCACTTTCCCGGATCTGCCCGCGCGCGAACGCGTCTGCCGCCACGAGTTCACCGGCGAATTCCAGCACCGCACCTGCGACAAAGCCTTCGACTGCCGCGAGTGCCAGACGCATGCCGCCCTCGTCGCGAAACGCCCGCCCGACGCAGCGCCGCTGCCGAGGGAAGCCCGCGAAGCCGATGTCTTCGGCCTGGAGTTCCCGCTCGACCGCTTCTACCATCGCGGCCACGCCTGGGCGCATCCCCAACCGGATGGCACGGTCACCGTCGGACTCGATGCGCTCGGCGCGCGCTTGGTCGTCGAGCCGGAAGCGATCGAACTGCCCGCCGTCGGAACCCACATACAAACCAACGGCGCGGCCTGGCAGGTGCGCAAGCGCGGCGCGGATGTGCGCATTCTTTCACCGCTGGATGGCGAAGTAATCGCCACCGGTGGCTCGCAGCACGGCTGGTATCTGAAAGTGAAACCGGATGGCGGCCAGTTGGATGCGCGCCATCTCCTTCGCGGCGCAGAGATCCGCCCCTGGATCGCACGCGAGATGGAGCGCCTGCAAGCCGCGCTGGCTCCCGCCAACCAAGCCCCCACCATGGCCGACGGCGGCGTTCCCATGGACGACATCGCCGCAGGCTACCCGGACGCTGACTGGGACGCAGTCTGCGCGGAGATCTTCCTGCAGCCATAGTCTAATCTGCGTGATAATAGAGTCGTGTACATACCCCGCGGAGTGGCACAGCGAGGCGCCCTCGACGCAGCTATACGCGATATAGTAGGCACGCTTGGACCGGATGTGATCCACGTGCGCTATACGCTTGGCCAGGATTGGACCGGTGACGACGCGATCTTCTTTCGCGTCCTGCTTTCGGATCGTGCAAGCAAGAGAGATCGGCTGTTACAGGTCACCAATCGCGTTAGAGATCGAATCGTGCAGACACTCGAGCCCGTTGAGCAGTGGGGACTGCTCCCTTATTTCGAGTTCAGGAGCCAATCCGAACAAGCTGCTCTGCAAGAGGAAGCCTGGGCTTGAAGCATGGCTTTTGCCGACGATTTGCTGGAGCAGGCCCTGCATCTGGCTAATCGTGAGCGCAAAGGGCCGCGGCAGGCAAGCCTGCGGCGTGCGGTCTCGACAGCCTACTACGCGCTGTTTCATCTCCTCATTTCCGAGCGACTCTGAACTGGAAACGGGCCGAATATCGCGATGCGCTGGCCCGCGTCTTCGAGCACGGAAAAATGAAGAGCGCATGCCGGAAGAAGATGGGCGAGTTGACCGTATACTTTAAGACCAACCCGCGGGCCGGCTCCGAGCTAACCGTTGCCCAACACCTGCACAGGGTCGCACAGACCTTCGTTGAGGCGCAGCAGAATCGGCATGTAGCGGACTATGACAATTCCCGCGTGTGGGCACGCACGGCGGTGCTGGCCGAGATTGAGTCCGTCGCCAACGCGTTCAAAAGCTGGCACGCCATACGAAACGAGAGCGTTGCTCAAGCTTTCCTTGTCTCGTTGTTCGGTGGTAAAGAGCCCGGCAAGGAACAGGTTCCTGTCCCAACAGTGTAATTGAAGTTGAAGGGTTTAGATGCAGCATGTTGGCGGGGGAGCGGCCCAGCGTGAATCCCCGATACATCTAATCTTTTGAGGGCTGTTGTTCACGCCCCCGAAAGGAAGGGATCGAGGTGCTCAT
>OCZT010001236.1_pt1 | contig 26522 bp, 29 predicted proteins | sample 1539031 | NCBI WGS metagenome assembly OCZT01 (sample SAMEA3539308, study PRJEB22396) | soil metagenome | biome: tundra; feature: field; material: soil | place: USA | collected 2010-05 | depth 0.15 m | reverse complement strand
GCTGCATGGTCAACGGCGCCGGCCTGGCCATGACCACGATGGACCTGGTCAAGCATTACGGCGGAGAGCCGGCCAACTTCCTGGACGTGGGCGGCGGGGCGCGCCACGAAACAGTGTGCAGGGCCATGGAGCTGATCCTGGCGGACCCCAACGTAAAGGCGATCCTGGTGAACATCTTCGGCGGGATAACTCGCGGCGACGAGGTCGCGGCCGGTCTGATCGAGGCCCGGTCCGAGCAGGTTCGCGAAGTGCCGATGGTCGTCCGGATCGTCGGTACGAACGCGGTGGAGGCGGCTCGGCTCCTGCGGGAGGCGAAGCTCGAGACGGCCAACTCGCTCGACGAGGCCGCGGAGAAGGCCGTTGCGCTGGCGAAAGGGGCGGCTCGATGAGCATCCTCGTGGGGCTTGATACCCGCCTGGTAGTCCAGGGCATAACCGGCCGCGAGGGCGAATTCCACACCCGAGCCTCGATCGCCTACGGCACCCGGGTCGTTGCGGGCACGCGACCCGGAAAGGGCGGCCAGTTCGCGATCGACGGCACCGTGCCGATCTTCGACACCGTGGCCGAGGCGGTTCTGCAGGCCGGCGCGAACACGTCGGTGATCTACATCCCGGCCGCCGGAGCTCCGGATGCGATCCTCGAAGCCGTCGAAGCCGGCATAAAGACGATCATCTGCATCACCGAGGGCATCCCTGCGCTCGACATGATCCCGGTGGTCGAGGCCGTCCGGCGCGCCGACGCGCGGCTGATCGGCCCGAATTGCCCCGGTGCCACCTCGCCCGGCCAGGCAAAGGTGGGGATCATCCCGGCCAGCGTCCACAAGCCAGGCCGCGCCGGCGTGGTCTCCCGATCCGGGACCCTCACATACGAAGCCGTTCAGGCAATGACCGACGCGGGCATCGGCCAGTCCACATGCGTGGGCATCGGTGGCGACCCGATCATCGGGACCACCTTCCTCGACGTGCTCAAGCTGTTCCGCGACGACCCCGACACCGACGGGATCGTCATGATCGGCGAGATCGGCGGATCGGCCGAGGAGGAAGCCGCCGCGTTTGCCGCAGAGCATCTGCGCGGCGTCCCGATGGCAGCGTTCATCGCGGGTCGAACCGCGCCTCCGGGACGGCGGATGGGTCATGCCGGAGCGATCATTTCGGGCGGATCGGGCACGGCGGCCGAGAAGATTGCGGCGCTGGAAGCGGCCGGGATCCGGGTCGCCGACTCCCCCACCCAACTGCCGAGGCTTCTCCTCGAGGCGGGATACCGGCCGTGAGCGTGGAGATGTCGTGGGGGTTCTGATGGATCTGATCGCGGGGGACGCCCGCGAGATCCTGCTCGCCATCGGCATCGGCGACTGGGCAGGCCTTCGGGACCCAACCCGCTTCGTGTCGTACGTGTCATTGGGCGGCGGCATGGATCAGATCTGGCTCGATCTCTTTGCCCAGGCGGCCCGCGAATGCACTTCCGGTAACGCGCCACGAGCTTTCAGTGACGCTACATACCCGCTCGAGGCACGGCTCGCGGCTTTATCGGAGCGAATGGTCGAGCGGGTCGATCCGCACTGGGTCGATCAGGTGGCGCTGCTTCCCGACGGCTATCTCGATCGTGTCGCGGCCCGCTGGATCGACCTCATCGATTGCGAACAATGCGACGTCGATCCCGAGGAGAAGCCGATGCTGCGCGAGCTGGCCGGCGATCTCGTGGCCTTCTGCCGTCGCGCCCAGGGTGCGGAGGACGTCCTCTTCGCCTGGTCGCTCTAGGCCGACCGAAGGCCGGAGGCCGGAGGCTCGCTCCAGGGCCTCAGTACTCCAACTTCCCCCAGGCCGGGCCGCCAGGCGCTTCGATCAGCTCCACGAGCACTCCGTGGCAGCTCTTCGGGTGAATGAAGGCAACCGGGCCCTCGCCGCCCTTGCGCGGCGCGGTGTCGATAAGGGTCAGACCCATCGCGGCTAGTCGATCGAGCGACGCCTGGATGTCCGCGACCTCGAAGCAGACGTGGTGGAACCCTTCGCCCTTCGATTCCAGGAAGCGCGCGGAGCCCGTCGTGTTGTCCGTCGGCATGACGAGCTCGATCTTGGTCTCGCCCACGGGAAGAAAACCGATCGTGACGTGGTCGTAGGCCATGTCCATCACCGCCTCGACCTCCAGCCCGAGCTTGTCGCGGTAGAGCCCGAGGGCAGCGTCGAGGTCGCGCACGATCACGGCGACATGGTGGATCTTGCCGATACCGAGGCCTTCGGGCAGCGCCGACTTCAGCTGGTCCATGACTCTCCTGCTGGACTTCTCCGGTACGACTATACCGAACATACGTTCTGTAGGTCGGGCATTCATGCCACTCGGATTACGCGCCGCAATGGTACGAGAAGAGCCTGCCGGCGGGCTGTCAAGCTCGCGCACATCCTCGAGAGGGTGTGCCCTTCAGGCCGGTGGACAGGGCAAACGATCGCCCTGGCAGCTGCTGGCAGCTGCAGACATCTGCCAACCCCCACGTAGGCTGTCTGGCCGTCAACGGGTCGAGGTTGAGCGACGACATTTGGCCGGGACTCCGGGCAGCCAAAGGCAGCAGCTGCTGGCAGCTATCGCAGCTGGCTGCTCCCTTCCCGCCGGGACCGTACCCTCAGATCGTGATTAGCTCCCGATGCTCGCCCCAGACCACGCGGAGCCGGTCGCAGATCTCCCCGACCGTCGCGTAGGCCTTGACGGCCTCGATCATGGGCGGCAGCAGGTTCTCCTGTCCACGGGCGCATTCTTCGAGCCGGGCCATGGTCGCTGCCCAGGCCACCGGGTCTCGCTCCGCCCGAACCCGGCGCACGCGCTCGCATTGGCGGCGCTCGCCTTCGGGGTCGATCTTCTGGAGCGACGGCGTGGAAGTTTCCTCGTCGCGGAACTTGTTGACGCCCACTACCACCTTGGCGCCGCTCTCCACCGCCCGCTGGACGCGGTAGGACGATTCCTGTATCTGACGCTGCTGGTAACCCGCCTCGATCGCGGCCAGGGTTCCCCCCAACGCCTCGATCTCGGCGAGATACTCGTTCGCAGCCTTCTCGAGGCCGTTGGTGAGCGACTCGACGTAGTAACTCCCCGCCAGCGGATCGGGAGTCTCCGTGATGCCCGACTCGTAGGCCAGGATCTGCTGCGTGCGGAGCGCCAGGCGCGCCGCTTCTGCGGTCGGGAGCGCCAGGGCTTCGTCACGGGAGTTGGTATGGAGGCTCTGGGCACCGCCCAGCACCGCGGCCAGGGCCTGGACGGTCGTTCGGACCACGTTGTTGTCGATCGACTGCGCCGTCAGCGACGAGCCGGCGGTCTGGACGTGGAACCGGCAGGCCATCGACCTGGTGCTGGTCGCCCCGAAGCGCTCCTTGACGATCCGGGCCCACATTCGCCTCGCAGCCCGGAACTTGGCCACTTCCTCGAACAGCTCGCTCCAGCTGGCGAAGAAGAAGCTGAGCCGGTCGGCGAAGTCGTCGATGTCGAGCCCTCGGCTGAGGGCGGCGTCGACATAGGCGATGCCGTCCGCCAGGGTGAAAGCCAGCTCCTGAGCTGCCGTGGCCCCTGCCTCGCGCATGTGGTAGCCGCTGATGCTGATGGTGTTCCAGCGCGGCAACTCCTTCGAGCAAAACTCGAAGATGTCCGTCACGAGGCGCATCGAGGGGCGCGGCGGGAAGATATAGGTCCCGCGGGCTATGTATTCCTTGAGGATGTCGTTCTGCGTCGTGCCGCTGACCTGGGCCCGAGAGACTCCCTGGCGTTCGGCCGCAGCCACATAGAGGGCGAGCAGCACGGCCGCCGAGGCGTTGATCGTCATAGACGTGCTGACGGTATCGAGCGGCAGGCCGTGGAGCAGCACTTCCATGTCGGCCAGCGAGCTGATCGGGACACCCACTCGTCCCACTTCCCCCTCGGCTTGAGACGCGTCGGAGTCGTAGCCCATCTGGGTCGGCAGGTCGAATGCGACGGAGAGTCCCGTCTGACCCTGCTCGAGCAGATACCGGAATCGGCGGTTCGTGTCCTCCGCCGTCGAGAAACCCGCGTATTGGCGCATGGTCCAGAGCCGGCCGCGATACATGGTCGGCTGGACACCACGGGTGAACGGGTACTCCCCGGGCCGACCGAGGTCCCGGTCCTCGTCGAGCGCGGCCAGATCGCCGGGCACGTACAGGTCCTTGATCTCCACCCCGGATGTGGTCAGGAACTTGGGTTGGCGTTCCGGAGAGCGCGAGACCGCCTTGGCACGGGTGGTGGCGCGCCAGCGCTCCCGCCCCGCATCGGGGTTCGGCGCAGCCGGCTCGCTCTGGTTGGCTCTTGGCTCCTCGGACACGTGCCTGTTCCTCCAGCGGGTCTCGTCGCGGATCTTGTCGGTGGATCATGGCACGGAGTGGGCCGCGCCCGCCACCCCTCGCCCGCCACTGGTTGAGCGCACTCCCCCACTCGACCCCGTCTTTGTGTAAAGACATGCCCTCCTGGTTTGGGCTGAATCGGCTCGACCTGCCGGAAATGCTCGAGCAGAGATCCGTCCGTCCCGTCGGGGTACTGCCCGAGATACCGCTGTTATCCACAGAATCGGTGAACAACTCGGCGATTCTGTGGATAAGCCGCGGTCGGTGGCCGGTCTTCCTGCGGTAGCATCTTCCAGGTAGTCAGAGCGGAATCGCCAATCACCAGTCCGAGGCCAACTCCGCTGAGTTCAAGCGCCGTCCCACGGTAGATCTCTCGAACTCCAGCACTCCGAGCGAGGTGAAACCCCGGTGGCCAACGTAATCGCGATCGCAAACCAGAAGGGTGGCGTCGGCAAGACGACCACCACCATCAATCTGGCCGGGGCACTGGCGGAGAGAGGCCTCCGAGTTCTGTGCGTCGACATGGATGCCCAAGCGAATCTGTCGGTCGGGTTGGGAATCAACCTCTCCGAAGTCACTCACTCGATGGCCAACGTGCTGGGCGCGCCAAACGCAACGCTCAAGGACATTGTCGTCTCGACCGGGACTGCCAACATCGACGTCGCCCCGGCGACACTCGACCTGGCGTCGACCGAGGTGGACCTCCTGAGCGCCATAGGTCGCGAATATGCACTGGCCGAAGCCCTCGATGCTTGGGCGCAGGCCCATTACGACTACATCCTGGTTGACTGTCCACCGACACTCGGATTGCTCACCATCAACGGACTGGTCGCGGCCAACGGCGTGATCATCCCCGTCCAGACTCAGTACTACGCCCTCAAGGGTTTGACGGCGCTCGTCAAAGTGATCACCACGATCCGATCGAAACTCAACAGGAACCTTCGGGTTCTGGGGCTTCTCCCCACCTTCTACGACCCTCGCACCGTGCTGGGGCGCGAGATGCTCGCGGAGATGCGCGAACACGGGGAGAATCATGTCTTCGAAACCATCATTCGCACTGCGGTGAAACTTGGCGAGGCGCCCCTGGTCGGCCGACCGATCACGGAGTACGCCAGCACGTCCGACGCCGCCAACAACTACCGCGAGCTTGCTCGGGAGGTAATCGCTCTTGGCTAGGCCAGATTTCCGCGCCGCTGCCACTGCCCGCCTGAACGAAGAGCGGGGTCAGGAGCTCTCCCAGAACGTCCTGAGCCTGCTCAACGCTGACGCGAGTTCGGCAATACGGCCCTCAGCGGTCCGCAACGTACCGGTGGACCGAGTCGATGCAAACCCGAACCAGCCTCGCCTGGCGTTCGACCAGACCACGCTGGACGAACTCACGGCCTCGGTCCGAGAACACGGGGTCCTTCAGCCGATTCTCGTCCGACCGCACCTGGCCGGCCGCTACGAGCTCGTCGCGGGCGAGCGCCGGTGGCGCGCTGCCAAGGCTGCCGGGCTGGCCACGATCCCAGCCCTCATCGAGGATATCGACGACGAGACGGCACTCGAGATCGCCGTCATCGAAAACCTCCAGCGCGAGGACCTCTCCCCGATCGATGAGGCCCTCATATACGACAAGATGATCCGCCAGCATGGCTACAGCATTCGCAGCCTCGCGCAAAAGCTCGGCAAGGACAAAGGCTACCTGGAGAACCGGCTCCGCCTGGCCGATGCACCGCCCGAGATTCGAGAGCTTGTGTCTGTGCGCAAAGACACGCTCTCTCATGCCTATGAGCTGCTCAAGGTTGCCGACCCGAAGAAGCGCAAGAAGCTGGCCGAGATGGTGGCGAGAGGCGAGCTCTCGCTGGTCAAGTTACGCGAGAAGATCGAGGGCACGCCCCGGCAGCCTCGCGGGACAGGCAAGTCCGCGCAATCGACGGCCGGCGCCTCGGAGACGGTCGAAGACAAGGCCGAGGCCGATGCCGGGGCAACGTGGACCAGCAGCGGCGCCAGGCAGCCGATCTCCGACAACTCCCTGATCACGGTCCGAGCTCAGCTGAATCAAGCCATGACGGAGTTGATCCTGGTGCTCCAGTCGGACGTCATGAGGACGATGGACGATACGGATCGCCAGAACCTCGCGAAGTACCTGACGATCGCGAAGGTCCGGCTCGAGAACGCCATAACCCTGGTCCGGAGAAGCGGCAACGATCGCTAGCTGAGTCGGGTCGGGGCCGGTTGACTGACGCGTCTGGCTACTGGCCGAGCGATACGACCGCCAGCGCGACCCCGGCCCCTACAGCGACGGCAAGGTTGCGACGACTTCGCCGTGGGTGGCGCGGCAACTCAGACGTAGACGATCTCGTCGAAATTGGCCACGAGGTACTCGATCAGGAGCTTGCGGGCGTCGGGCGAATCGGCTCGCAGTCCCGGCACGAGGCCGTGGAGGGTGATCGCGGGGACCATCACATGGCCCTCGGCATCCCTGCCGAGCATCGCCGGAGCTCCGCCCCCGTGCGAATAGACTCGGGCGAAAGCTCGATCATCGAGATGCGCGGAGCGCTTGAAGTCGGTTACGACCTTCACCACTCCCCGACGCGCGGCGACGTCACGCATCAACTCTGCCGACCAGGCATCGATCCGCTCGTCGGGCTGCTCGCGGAGCCGGGACCGATATTCGGTCGGGTTAGCGGCAAGACCAGTCGCGCCCACGTTTCCTCCTGTTGCTGTCGGCCGAAGTATCGCAGACTCCACGGTCGACGCCGGGGAGAGGCCGATGAAGATCAGTCCTCTCGGACGGGTACCGGCGGCCTGGCCCCCTCCGGCCAGTCGTTGAACAACTCGGTCAGGCGCCTTCCGACCGCGTGAGGCGCCGGCCTGTCCGGGAACCCAGCCACCAGAGCGTGAGGAGCGGCCCAGATGCGGGCCGTCGTTTCGTCGACCGCCTCACGCGATGCGCCTCCCTCCCCCGCCGGAAGAAGAACAGGGGTCCCGAATCGTACCCGGACGACCCTGCGAAACCCCAGCCAGCCGGTGCCGTTGATCGCCACCGGAACGATCGGCACCCCGCTCCGGAGAGCCAGGTAGGCTGGTCCGTCGAGGAGGGGCAGCAGCTCGGATTCTCCGGAATGGATCCTCCCCTCTCCAGCGATCGCCATGGCCGCCCCGCCGGCGACGAGCGCCTCTGCCAGCCGCGTGGCCGCCACCAGGCCGCGCTTTCCAGGTTGGAACGGAACCACGGTCCCGCTCCAACGCATGATCCGATTGCGGACTCCACGCCTCATGTCTTCCTGTTCGGGACCGAAGAAGTACACGCGTGGATCCCTTGGTATGGTCGCGCACAGGAAGAGGGGGTCGGCCCAGTTCTGGTGGTTGAAGCACAAGATCGACGGACCGTCCGGCAGTCTCTCGAGGCCGTCGACCCGGACCCGCGAATACAGCCTGATCGCAACGCGCAGGAAGGCTCGGGTCAGCAGCCAGCGTCGATGAGACCGCCTGGGAGCCTGGCCCTGCATTCGATCGGCAGTCGTCGCCGCGGCATCCTGCATCGCCCCGAGCCCATCCGAAGCTGCTGTGGACATGGCGCGAGTATGCCAAGCTCCGCATCTACCTGCTTCCCGGTACCGGTCGACCGCGGCGCCGCCTGCCGCGAACCGCGCGATCCAGGGCACCTCGATGTTGGTAGAGGCCTTGACCTGTTCTCGGATTTGAGTACGATTGTTCTCGTGTTTGAGAACAACGCGACAACCGACCTGGCGATGGGCCGCTCGTCCGTGCGCCGGCGCATTCTCACGGTCCTGGCCCAGCCGGAGACGCGACTTCACCTGCGTGAGATCCAGCGGCGCGCGGCAACCAGCCCCGGTACTGCAAGTCGCGAGCTCGGCCGCCTCGTGGCCGCGGGGTTGATCGAGCGTGAGGCCGAAGGCAACCAGGTCTACTTTCGCGGCGCTACGACGCCACTCGCCACGATGCTCCGATCCTTGTTGGCAGGGCCCGCGGCCGCGCGGCTCGAAACGCCGGCGCGACCGGACGAGGCGGCAACTCCCACCAGACCGAAGCCATCCAGACCCAACCGCTCCACCCCGACCGCGCCAATCGGGGCAGCGAACGCGGCCGATATGGCCGAGCCGGCCGAGCCCTCCCCCGCTCAGGCGATCGCCCCGCTGCCTGGGATCGCTGCCCCAGTCGCCGCCAGTCCCGATGAGCTCGGGCTCGCGATCGCCGCCCGACTCGCCGAGCGCATCAGACCTGCCTACGGCAACCGGCTGCTGGGAATCTACCTGTACGGAGCCCGAGCTCGCGGAGAGGCCCGGCCAGACTCAAGCGTGGACGTCCTCCTCGTACTCGATCGCGTAGACCGCTACTGCGACGAACTCGAGCGGACCAGCGGAGCTTGCGCCGACCTGTCGCTGGAAGAGGGCCTGGTGGTCAGCCGGGTCTTTGTGTCGGAGAGCGCCTGGCGCACTCGTTCCGACGGACAGATGCCGGCGATTCGGAAGGAGGCCGTGGCCGTATGACGCCGCGGGCCGCTCAACTGCTCGACGATGCCGGTCGGACGATCGCGTCGGCCCGCGACGGGCTCGAGACGGCGGGTGCCGCGGTTGCCGCCCAGAGCGTTTCTGCCGCGATGCTGACCCTCGCCCAGGCCTGTCTCGAGGCGGACGGGCTCGCGCCGACCACCGCGCAAGCAATCTGCGTGGCCTATGGAGAGCGGTTCGCGCGGACACGGCGTCTCTACTCCGCCTACTACCGCTGGCTTCTGGACTCCGCCGACCTGGGTCGGGCCGCCAGCGGTCAGATCGCCGCCTCGATCGACTCGGATTCAGCCGCAACCGCCGTCGAACGCGCGGAGATCTTCCGCGATGCCGTCGAACGCTTCCTGGACGGGAGCGGCTGATGGGCGAGTTGATCTGGCTCATTCCGCGCGTCACGCCCGCCGACAGCCGGCTCCGCAACCCCCGCGCCAGGCTGACCAACGCCACCCTCCGCTGGAAGCGTTATCGGCGGTGGACCTCGACGTGGCTTCACGGCGCCTGCGAGTTCTGCCGGACCGAGTTCAGCGAGGACGGCGAGTCCGGGACGCTCCACTCGGGCTATTCCGTGGTGGGCGGCGGTCCGGCGGGTCAGGACGACTATTCCTGGGTTTGCGCCATCTGCTTCGAGGACTTCCGCGATCGATTCGGCTGGACCGTGCTCGATCCAACAACCGAACCGCGCCAGAGTTAGCGCGAATGGCGGCCCCGGCAGCAGCTTTCGACGATCGACCTCGTTGCTGGTGGACCGACGGCTCGAGTCGTGCGGATCCGGCAATGGTCGCCTACCACGACGACGAATGGGGGTGCCCGATTTCGGACGACATTGCGCTCTTCGAGCGGCTGTCACTCGAGGCGTTCCAGGCCGGCCTGTCGTGGTCCACCATCCTGCACAAGCGCGAGGCTTTCGTTCGGGCCTTTGCCGGCTTCGATCTCGAACGAGTCAGCAGCTTCGACGATATCGATCGGGCGCGACTCGTCGCCGATGCCGGGATCGTCCGCAATCGGGCCAAGATCGAGGCGACGATCGGCAACGCCGCGGCTTGCATGGAGATCGTCGCGACACACGGCTCGTTCTCCACGTATCTGGCAGACCGGCTCAACCGTCCCGCGCCGATCCTGCCGCCCACGGCGACCCCCGACGACGTTCGAGCCACCACAGCGGAGTCGGACGCGCTATCGGCCGATCTGCGTCGCCGGGGATTCCGATTCGTCGGCTCGACGATCGTCTACGCCTTCTTGCAAAGCGTCGGCTTGGTCGACGACCACCTGCCTGGCTGCTACCGATACCGCGGTTGAGCGATGCCGCGGGAGGACAGCGTCCGACCCTCGTGCCGTCCCAACAGATGGAACATCGCCATGAGTCGCGCCCCCGAGATCCCCTCTCCGGGAGGTCGTTACGACTTCTCGAGCAGCGTCTCGATCGCGTCCGCCGGGATACGCGTTCGGCGAGAGACGTAGTGCGCGATCCGACTCGCATCGCAGCCGCACTTCGCAACCGTTCGTCGACTCAGGCGCGGCCACAGAGCCATCGCGCGCAATTGAGCAGGACACCAATCCTGCCCGCGAACGCTCCCCGGCTTGGACGCGACCGATACAGACATGGCCATGAAACGCCTCCTCAGCGAGGCTCCTCCAACCGGTTGGTGCCTGCCTTTGGCGCCGCCGGGATTCGAGGCGGCTATCCTAAGTAACCCGGTCATGTATTACAACCCCCTTACATCGAACAAAGAGTTCCTCCACGCCGTCTGGACCAGAATGCCTACGAAGATCGGATCGCCTTGCTCACCAGCCTCCTTGGCGGGCACTGACCGAGACGATCGGCCGAGGATGCGGCATTCGCCAGCGACGCCGCCGCTGGGCTAGGATCGGTGGACGCAGCTGGAGGCCCCCATGGTGATCGAGTACGACAGGTGGAAGTGGCACACCGAGGGCGACTTCCCAAAGGACCAGATGCCCGAGCAGGGGTACGTCCATATCGGCATGTACGTGGCCTGGCTGATCCGCGCGGACATGCTGGACCCGGCGTGGGTGGCGCGCTCCGGCGTCCACCGAGCCGTGGCCGCCGTTACCGATGGCAGCGAGACGGCCACGGCGCTTCGGGACATGACCGACGGTGCGCTCACGAGCGAGATGCTCTCGGCCGAAGGCCGTGCCTTCACCTCTGCCTACTACGCCCCCGAATACGGATACTCTCGGGATTGGCGAGGAGTGTTTGGACGCCGGGCCGACAAGTACGACGTGCCCGACGATTGGGATACGTACGACCGCATCGCGTCGCTGATCGATCGGCGTCACGACGAGTGGGTCGCGGCCGGAAAACCCGAGCTGCTGCCGATGCCGAGCCTGATCCCCGGCTGGCTGGCTTTCTGGCGGGCGAAGCCGCGCCCCCAGCGCTGACGAGCCGCCCGCGGTGACGAGCCGCGCGCGCATATTCGGGGCTCGTTTGCAGGGGAAGTGGCGGCGCTGCCAGTCAGCCTGCGCCGCCGCGAGCGCAGCATTGCACAGTTTCGAGAGACGTGCCTGGGGCGCCGTCCAAGGGCGGCGTCACCGCGCTTAGGAGCCCAGCAATCGGCCTTTGGCGGCTGCAAACTCCTCGTCCGAAAGGGCGCCGGAAGAATGCATATCGGCCAGGTCCCTGCGAACATGTCGTAGTGATCGCCCGCTCGGGCGGCGCGATCGTCGGCTTCACGACGTTGCTCGACCGGGCCTATCTGGAGCAGCGAGTCGACAAATTCATCACGCTGGGCGAGGGCCTCGCGCTGGCCTGGAGAATCGGGAACGCCTGGCAGGAGCTCGATCCCGGCTCGCGGCTGGCCGGAGATCTATCGGCGACCCGGCCGGACCTGCACTGGATCGACTTCTGGTCGAGCTACGACCCGGCACCAGCCGGCGAGCTGGACCCTCCTCCAGGTGTTCGAATCGCCGTCGACGGCCGGCCCACGGTCAATCGCATGAGCATCCTCGAGGACCACGGCAGTTACTGGGACAACGACGAGGGGTTCGTCATCCCGCTCATCCGCGAACTGGACACGCCGACAGGTTCGGCCTCGGAGTCCCGGTTCTATCGGAGTGCGGACATCGATACCGTTCGTCTGGCACGTCGCCGACAGCGCGTCGGCGTCCTGGCCTTGTGGCGCTGGGTCGCGACACTGGCAGCGGTAGTCCCGCTGGGGCTCACGACGATCGTGCGGCTGGTCGCCGGACCGGCGCATCCAGGGCCGGAACGGCTCGGATTGGACGCGGCCACACTGGCCAACTCGATCCCCGGCCACCAGCTCGTAACCGATCCTCTCGACTCGCTGGCCCGAGCGGTGGCGTGGTCGCCATCTCTGAGTGGCTTCTCCAACTGGTGCCTGGGGATCGGCTGCGCGACTATCGTCTTCCTGATCCTGGCCCGCATCGGCGTGGGATGCTGGGCGGCCTGGGACCTGAGCGAACGCCGCGAGGCGCGCCTTCGGTTCCTCCATCCCGTCAGTCGCGTCCGGCCGCTGCTGACACTCCTAGCCATTGGCGCGCTGACGGTCGGGGTGAGCCTGGGCACCGTAGTCTGGCTCTGGCGCTGATCGAAGGCCCGTCTGGCTCGTGGGCGATAATTGGCCCATGGGCGAACCCTTGATAGACACGAATGAGGCGGAACCGGCCGGCGCCTCGGCCTCCGCCGAACCCGGGCACCCGGGGCTGCGGCGCATCGAACAAATCATGGGCACCGCGATCGGCATCGACGTCCGTGACCCGGGAGTGACGCCGGCTGCGCTGGAAGACGCGTTCGAGTACCTGCGCGACATCGACCGCCGCTTCAGCACGTACAAACCCGACAGCGAGATCAGCCGCCTGAGCCGCGGGGAGATCGGCGAGGCCGAATGCAGTCCGGACGTTCGCCGGGTGCTCGAACTGTGCGACCAGATTCGGCAGATCACGGAAGGCTATTTCGATATCAGGGGGCACCTGTGGGACGGGGGGATCGATCCGTCGGGCCTGGTCAAAGGCTGGTCGCTCGAAAACGCGGGCCGGATCCTCGAAGGGGCGGGAGCGGGCAACTACTGCATCAATGGCGGCGGCGACATCGTGATTCGCGGCGAGCCAACGCCCGGGGCGGCATGGCGGGTCGGGATACGACATCCCCGCGAGGCCGACAAGCTCGCCGCGGTTCTGGCGGTGCGGGGCGGCGCCGTTGCCACCTCCGGCGCGTACGAGCGGGGCGACCACGTCCTCGACCCATTCACCGGGAAGCCGCCCAAGGGAGTGTTGAGCATCACGGTCGTGGGTCCGAGCCTGACCTACGCGGATGCCTACGCGACCGCCGCATTCGCGATGGGCCCGACCGGACTCGCCTGGATTGCCAACCTCGAGGGCTACCACGGCTGCTCGATCACGGCCGACCCGGACGGTTCGAACGGACGGATCGCCTGGACGCCGGGCTTCGAAAGCTTGCTGGCCGACCGCGGCTGATCGCGTCCGGTCCGGCTAACGCGTCCGGTCGCGGTCCGGGGAGCCGCCGAACAGGCGAATGGCAGCCGCGCCCGCCTCGTGCTGCTCCCTGGTGATCATGTGGCGCCGGTCCGAGGTGCTGTTGTGGGCGTATTCGGCGAGGGTCGCACGGACTGCCTCCAAGCGGGCGAGCTGCTTCTCCGCGATCCAATTCCAGCGGATCTGGATCGCTTGGGAACTCGTGGCCGCCTCGGCCCACAGGTGGTAGAGATCCTGCAGGCAGATCTCGCTCCTTTCGAGCGACGCTGCCCAAGACGCATCTGCCGAGAGCTCCAACAGCCGGGACGCCGCCGTCGCACCCGCTTCGGCCGCCCCCGCGCAGACCGGACACCGCGCAGGCGCGATCTCCGCGATTCCACGTGCCTGACCGGTCCCACCGGAACCGAGCAACTTCTTGAGCGAGGCGAGCCGACGCTTCAGGACAGCCTCGAGCAGGACCGCGGTGGCGAGCTGGCTGCTCGTTTGCAGCAACTCCATCTTCGAGAGGCCGACGCTGTGCGGCTGGCAGAACCCCACGCCATCGTCCAGGGTCTTGCGGAAGCCCCGGTCCGTCGCGCCCTCACGCGCCAGCCCGCGCAAGGCCGCATGGGTGGCGTCCTGGCGAGCGTCGCAGATCGGGCAGCGGCCTCGCTCGAGGGCTTCGGCGAGACGAATCTCCTCGAAGTCGCGGGCTGGCAGGTTGGCCGACGGTGTCGTCATGGACGACAGCCTACCGCGCGTCTAGCCCCGCCGCGTCATTGCGGCGTACGTGACCATGAAGCCCAGGAGGCACCAGACCGCCAGCGTGAGAAAGGAGCCCATCGGCAGCGGGAACTCGTTGGGGGCAATCGTGCCTCGGGTTACCTCGCCCATGGCTTGGATCGGCAGGACGCTGTGGACCAATTCCAGCCAGCCCGGCAGCTTGTCGGGCAGGAACGTGAGCGGCGAGAACATGAATACGAAGACCACGATCGCCTGCGTCACGATCACCGTCAGCATGTATGGCAGGACCGACGCCAGGGCATAACCGACGCAGGTTGCCGTGAGCGCAACAAGCAGCATTGCCGGGACGACCAGCGGGCTGACGTGTAGCTCCAACCCGAAGCGCCAGGCACCGACGAGAACGCCCAGGACCACTCCCGGGATCACGATGGCGAGCCAGACGGTCAGGTCGGCCACGAGGTAGGCCAGCCGGGGCACGGGCAGCGACCGCATGTACGCCAGGCTGCCTTCGCTCTTCTGCTCGCCGACGGTCTGAGGCAGCGCCACGAGACCGACAGAGATCATGGAGATCGCCGGCGCGCCGGTGGCGATGAGATAGATAGCGGTCCGGTCGAGCGTCGGGAAGAGCAGCGGGTAGCCCAGCACGATGCCCAGGGAGAACAGCGTCTGGACCGCCATCATCAGCGGCAGGTAGGCCTTCTTCCGCAGGGCCTGCCAGGTGACCAGCAGTTGGTAGCCACGCAGCAGTTGCATCGAAGGTCTTCTCCACTTCCGCGGGCCCGGCACTCGCGCCGCCGACCAGCGCCACGTACACGTCTTCCAGCGTCGCCGGACCGAGGGTGTACTCCTCGATCGTTCCGGCTCGAGCGAGAGACTCCGCCCAGGAAACGGCCGGTCCCGCTTCGTCCTTCGAGACGCCGATCATCACGCGGTTACCGACGGGCACTATCGACCCGCCAAACGGCGAGATGGGAACCGCCGCCACGTCGGGGTCGAGCACGAGCTCGAGTCGAAGCTCGGCCCCGAGGCGGCCCTTGAGCTCGGCGGGCGTCCCTTCCGCGATCAGGCGGCCTTCGTCCAGGATTGCCAGCCGATCCACCGAGCGCTCCGCCTCGATCACGTTGTGGGTGACGAGCAGCACGGCCGATCCATGGTCGGCGAGCGACCGCACCTGCCGCCACAGCAGCCGGCGCCGGACCGGATCCACGTCGTTGGTCGGCTCGTCGAGCATCACCACGCGTCCTGGCGTGACGGCCGCCATGGCAAAGGCCACGAGCCGCTTCACACCGCCGGAGAGCCGGGCGGCATCGACATCGAGCCACTCCCCGATCTCGAGGGCATCGACGAGGCGCTCGCGTCGATGCCGCACGTCCGCCCTGGAACCACCGCGCAACTGGCCGATCAAGTCGATCGCCTGCCGCGGCGTGAGACCGTCGATCGGCACCTGCGCCTGAGCCTGGAAGGAGCACAGGCGTCGCGCGAGGCCCGGGTCGGCGACCATGTCGCGCCCATCGATCCGGATTGCCCCGCCGCTCGGCTTCAGCAACCCGACCACCTGGTTGACGAGAGTCGTCTTGCCGGCGCCATTGTGGCCTAGCAGACCGAAGACCTCTCCCTCGCCGATCTCCAGGCTGATGCCGTCGTTGGCCCGAGTTCCGTTGCGGTAGACCTTCACCAGCTCTTCGATTGTCAGCAGCATCGCGTTCCCCTTTGCCCTGTTTGCGGCAACACTCATCCAGGCCCGGTCGTCAGAGACGCCCGCAGCGGTTCGTAATGGAAGCGGTCGGCGGCCACGGGCCGCCCATCTATTCGATGGTCAGGCGAACCTCGTCGCCGTGGTCGGAAACTTCCAGGATCGGACCCGTTCGCCCGCTCTGGATCGCCTCGACGATTCGATTGCGGTGGTCCGGCGAGAGGCCGGGCACCTGGTCGATTGCGAACCCCGCGGCAGCAAGCGGGATCAACATGTCCACGACGGCGTGCCCGCGCTCGGCGACGAAGATGCGGAGCTTCCTGCCCGACAGGGCTTCCTGCGCGGGCCCGGCACGCCGCTTGTCGTCGGCCGGGCCACGACCTTCGATGCGCGCCTTGTCTTGAAGCGCGGCGACTATCGGAGCGGCTTCCTCTGCGGTGAGCCGACCCTCGGACACCAGCCGAAGGAGAGCTTCGAGCTCGTCGGACATGGCCACTACCTCTTCGGTCGCTCGAGGCGGTCGGCGGCTTCGTCCACGCCGATCTCCCCGCGCTCTAGTGCGTACAGGACGGCCAGCTCATCCTCGTCGCCTTCCGGACGATCTTCGACCGGCTCGTCCAGAGCTTCCTCGGCGTCGCTTCCGACGGTCCAGCTCTCGGTCGTCGTCGGTTCCGACGATTCGCCCGTGGCCGTGGCCGAAGAGGGAAAGGGCGAGGGGACAGCCGCGGGCTGAGCCGTCGAGGGATCCGCTGCTGGAACAGGCGGCGGCGTCGTCAGCCGCAGCGAGCCGGAAGTGGAGCTGACGCGCAGATAGGTCAGCCCGTCCCCGAAGATCGCCCGCGACTGGCCGCGTCCGCCCTCGATCCGCGTCGGCATGTCGGCCCGGATCGAGCCCAAGACGGACTTCAGCTCGGCTGTGACTCCCGAATACGGCGTGAGATCGAGGCCACCGGAGATGGACTCGGCCCGATGCTGGCCGGCCGGATCGAAGGCGCCGGCGACCGTCATGCCACCGCTGGTGCTGGAGATTGCCATCGAGCGGAAACGCTCCGCCCTGGCGCGCAGCGACCCCGAAACCGTGCTGGCGTGCAGCCAGACGTCGAGGCCTTTGTCGAGCATGAACGAACCCGAGACCGTGCTGGCATCGACGGGCCCGCCGACGCTCCACAGGCGCACGTCGCCGGAAATCGTCCGGTACTTCTGCTCGCCGGTGAGGGAGGCGGCCTCGATGCCGCCGCCGACAGTCTCGAGGCGAACGGTCGAACCCCACGGCACCTCAACGCTGATGTCCGCGTTGACCCTGGCGCCGCTGAAGAGCCACGCCAGGCCGCTGGACAGCCGTCTCTCGGGGGTCTCGATTTCCAGCCAGCGATCGCCACGCTCGATCTGGACGCGACCCGTTTCCATGGCGCGCTCGGCCGAAGCCTGGTCCCGAGCACGAATGCGATAGACCACCGTCACGTGGGCGTCTTCGCCGTCGATTCCACGAGCTCGGAGCGTCCCGCTGACGGCTTTGACGGTCAGTCGGCCGTCGTTTCCGAGCCGATGGGTGAGCGTCTCGGTGCGCTCGAGAGTGCCCATCACTCGCTCCTTCCGAGCGCGCGGATCAGGGCTGCCGCCTCGTCCGCAGTCACTTCGTGCCGGGCCAATCGTTCCAACACCTCGCGGCGCAAACCGACCGTCTCGCTATTGCGTCCCGCCGTCGAAACGTCGCCGGCACCATCGTCCGCGACCGACGCCGCATCGCCCAACCCGAGGAACTTGACGAGCGCATCTATGCGGGCCCGAACCGTGGGGTAGGAAACCTTCAGTTCCCGCTCGAGCTCCTTGAGGTTGCCCCTCGCCCGCAGGAAGCTTTCCAGCAGCGCCAGCTGCTCGCGGCTCAATCGGCCGAAGCGACCGACATTGAAGTCACCCTCAATGGCCGTCCCGCAGCCCCGGCACAGCAGCCGCGTAACCGCCAGCTCGCTGGAGCAGACGGGGCAGGTCGAGATGACATCGCGCGACATGAATTGAGCCTCAGATGCGAGTCCGTTTACGGCGAGTCACTGTTGTGATTGCATCGCGTTGGTTGCTACTATGCCAGTCACGCTTTCTATGTGTCAAGTTCACCTTGCCAGTTTGATATTTCGCGTTCCGATAAGCCTGGCAACAGTCCCGGGCAGGGCAGACCCGGTCCGTCCGGCCAGCGCTCCGCAGGTTCGGCTGGCGAGAAGCCGATCGCGGGTGGGTATAGATTCGAGTCGGCGGTCGCCTCGAGAGCGCGCAGCCCTTCGACCGCCCGGAGGATTCATGGCAGGACGCGTCTACGGCTTCGAGAACCCGGACCGCTTCGTCGCCGGTGCGATCGGTCAGCCGGGCAGCCGCATTTTCTATCTACAGGCCCGCGAGGGCGGCCGGATCACTTCGGTCGCGCTTGAGAAAGTCCAGGTGGCCCTGCTGGCGGAGCGTCTGACCGAGCTCATGAAAGAGGTCCGGAGCCGAGGGGCCGACATTCCCGATGACTTCCCGGCTGGAGCGCCCGATCAGGAGCCGCTCGACCAGCCGATAGTGGAGACGTTCCGAGTCGGGACGATGGCCATCGTCTGGGACGGCGACGACGAAACGATCGTGGTCGAGGCTCGCGAGATCGGCGAAGAGGTCGAGGAAGATCCGGACCAAGCCGAGGCCGAAATCAAGGACGAGGAGGATGACGACAGCGACCTCGTCCGCGTTCGCCTTCGGCCGCAGCAGGCCATCGCGTTCGCCCAGCGAGCCCTCGAGGTCGTGGCCTCGGGTCGTCCGCCGTGCCCGTTCTGCGGCCAGCCGCTCAATCCCGAAGGCCACATCTGCCTCCGCCGAAACGGCTACATGCATTGAGGCGCGTCGATGCGGGATCCGAGTAGTGCGCCGAGGCTGACCCGCGAGGAGATCGAGGCAGCGGCCATGGAAGGCCGCCAGATCGCCGGGCAACTGGACAACGAGACGGCGCTCAGGTTGCTTCAGGGCGGCGAGATCTCCGTGATCGGGCGCCTGCTCAGCGCTTCGAACGCTACATTCTTCTGCCTGGTCGACGGCCCCAGCGACGATCCGCAGACGGCGTTGACGGCCACATGCGTCTACAAGCCGGTCCGAGGGGAGCGGCCACTGATCGATTTCCCGGACAGCAGCCTTGCCTGTCGCGAGCTTGGGGCGTACGGCGTCTCGGTGGCGAGTGGCTGGGACATCGTTCCGCCGACCGTCATGCGCGACGGTCCGCTCGGGCCCGGCATGGTGCAGCTTTGGGTGGAAGTGGATCCGTCCGTGGATGTCGTGCAGCTGGCCCGTCTCGACCTGCCCGAACTGCGTCGCATCGCCCTCCTGGACGCGGTCCTCAACAACGCGGACCGCAAGGGCGGCCATCTCCTGCCGCTACAGGGCGGCGGAATCCAGGCCATCGACAACGGCCTCTGCTTCTCAATGGAACCCAAGCTGCGGACGATCCTGTGGCGCTGGCGCGGCGCCCGGCTCGACGAGGATGAAGTTGCCGTCCTGGAGCGGCTCCGGGCGGGCCTCGCAGCCGATCTGGGTGCGGAGTTGCGCGAGCTGCTCGCTCCCGCCGAGGTCCGCGCCACGGCCGGCCGGATCGATGCGCTGCTGGCTCGAGGGCGCTTCCCGCTCCCCGACCGCAACCGTCCCGCGATCCCATGGCCTCCGTTCTGAGGGATCTCGGGAGGCGCGTCGCGTGGCGATCGTGGCGCGCCGGTACCTTCCGCGACCTGCCCTTTCGTCCGGGAGTCGATCGGATGGACCGATTGTCCGAGGGCGGGCGGCCGCGCCCGGACTAGGCTCCGATCATTTCGACGTTTGGCCACCATGCTTTGCCGGCTCGCCCCGTGCTCGCTTCGCTCCTGGCAATCGTCCCGAAGGCCTAGCGGTGCGGGGGTCGCCGCACGGGCGAGGTCCGGCTCCTGCACAATCGCCAGAGCAGCCGGCCACCAGTCGGCCAGGAGCGAGCCATGCCTGCCTACGTTGGAACGCGTTCTCGGATCATCGCCGCCGTCGCCCTGGTTGCCAGCCTCGCGACTCTGTTGCTCCGCGTGGCCGGCGCCGAGGGGGTCGTCGTCTTCGCCGTCTCCGCGGTGGGTCTGGCGGGCCTCGCCGCGCTCGTCGGCGAAGGCACGGACCAACTCGGCCACAGGCTCGGGCATGGCGCTACCGGCGTGCTCCAGTCGGCCCTCGGCAACCTGCCCGAATTCTTCATCGGAATCTTCGCCCTGAGAGCGGGCCTGGTTGACGTCGTCCGATTTGCGCTGGTCGGTTCGATCCTGGCCAACACGCTTCTCGTTCTCGGCCTGGCATTCATTGCCGGCGGACTTCGCCACGGCCCCCAGAGATTCGGCACGGACCAGACCAAGATGATGTCGACGCTGCTCGTCCTGGCGGTCGCCGCGATGGTGATCCCGACTATTGCCGCGGCCCCGGGCGGACCGGCGCATGGGCACGAGACTGAGCTATCGGTGGTGGTTTCGGTCGTCCTGCTGGCCGTTTTCGCTGCCAGCCTACCGTTCTCCCTCCACCGCGGCATGGTCGTGGGTTCGGCCGACTCAGGCGAGACCGAGGCGCTCTGGCCCTTGCCCGTCGCGCTGGGAACCTTGCTGGTGGCCGGCATCGGGGCCGCATTCGTCTCGGACTGGTTCGTCGAGGCGCTGAAGCCAGCCATGAGCTCTCTCGGCATGTCCGAGGCGTTTGCCGGGCTGGTCGTCGTCGCGATCGCGGGCAACGCGGTCGAGAACGTCGTCGGCGTTCAGGCGATGCTGGCCGACCGAGGCGACCTGGCGATCAGCCTGATCCTCAATTCGAGCCTCCAGGTGGCGCTGGCGCTCACACCCGCCCTCGTTATCCTGAGCCTGCTGCTCGGCGGTGCGGCGCTGACACTGACACTCACGCCGCTCCTGATCGCCGCGCTGGCCCTGGCGACCCTTCTCGCCGCCCTGGTCGTGATCGACGGCGAATCCACCTGGCTCGAGGGTCTGGCCCTGGTGGGCCTCTACGTCATAGTCGCCGCCAGCGTTTGGTGGGGCGCTCCCATCGCTTAGTGGCGCGGGGCCCGGCGCGCGGCGCGCGGCGCGCCAGGACGGGTTCCAATGCCGCCCCACGACCAGAGGCCAGGCCCCGACCAGGCCCACGTCCTCGCCGAGCTCCGCCGGCACGATCCGAACTCGCCGGCCCGGAACCCCCAGGGCGCTGCTCTCGACCGCGGCCCTCGCGGGAGCAAGCCAGCGCTCCCCCTGCCGCTCGGCCAGCGTGCCGCCGACGACGATCCTGTCGGGGTTGAACGTGTTCACCCAGCCGACACAAGCGATCGCGAAGGCACGACGGGCACGTTCCATCAAGGCGGCGCACACGGCGTCACCCGCATCCTCCCCTTCGGCAACGTCCCGCCCGGTCAGCGGTGCCCGCGACGCCCGTTCAGCCAGGAAACCCGAAGTCCCGGAGGCGAGCTCGCGCTGCGCCTGCCGCGCCAGCCCGGAACCTGACGAGATCCCTTCGAGGTGGCCACTCCCCCCGCAGCCGCACGGCGGGCCGTCCTCCAGAACCAGGGTGAGGTGGCCGAGCTCGCCGGCCGTGCCATCGGGGCCGAGCAGCAGCCTTCCTTCACGGAAGATCGCACCGCCGAGGCCCGTCGAAGCCGTCACGTATAGAAAGTCGCCGCAGCCCCGTGCCGCGCCCAACCAGTGCTCCGCGAGAGCGGCGACGTTGGTGTCGCGCTCGAGATATGCCGGCAGCCCAAGCCGTGCCTCCAACTCGTCGGCAAGCGGCGAGTCGCGCAGGGCGGGCACGTTCGGGGGATCCACGACGAGTCCGCGCCACGGATCGACCGGTCCCACCGACGAGACGCCGACGGCAACGACGCGTCCGCGAACCGGGGCCGGCAGCTGCGCCAGCACGTCTCGAAGCAGCCGCTCGCAGGCGGCGTAGATCTCGCTTTCGCCCCGACCGCCAGCCTCCTGGGGAGTGGCGAGGGCGCTCCGGCCCAGCCTCGAGCCATCCGACAGAATGGCCGCCGCCCGAATCTGCGTGCCACCGATGTCCAGACCGAGAACGACCATGCCGTTCGCGGACAATGGCGGCTCGGACGTCACCGCGGCGCCGGTGAGTGGCTGGAAGGCTGCCATTCGATCAGCTCGGCGGCGGCGAAAGTGGCGGCGAAAGTGGCGGCGGCGCGGCATCCGGCTCCACGGATGGAGTCGGCTCGGGCGCGGCGTGTCCGCCGCCCTCGACGCTTTCTGCGGCTCTCCATTCGGTGCCGGTCTCCTCAGGAAAGAGCTCGTGAAGGGTGACGTTGAGAGCGGCGGCAACAGGCACCGCCAGCAGCCCGCCCAGGACGCCCCACGCGCTGAGCCCCACCAGGACCGCAAAGATCGTTACGACCGGATGGAGGTGGACAGCCCTGCCGATGACCAGCGGCATGATCACCTGGTCTTCCACTTGCCTGACCACGAGGTAGACCGCCAGGACAGCGATCGTGGTATCCGTGCCTCTCGTGGAGAACGCGACCGTCCCAGCCAGGGTCGCGGCGATCAAGGGGCCCACGAGCGGCACGATCTCCAGGAAGCCACTGAGGATGCCCAGGATGAGCGCGTACGGAACGTGGAGGATCGGCCCCAGGATCAGGTACAGGACCGCCGCCACCAACCCGATCAGGAGGAGCTGACCGCGGATCCAGCGTCCCAGCACGACGTGGATCCGATGGCTGATCCGCAGCGCCTCCGCGCGTCGGGGCCGATCCAGGAAACGTAGAGCGAATTCCCCGAAACGGTGGCCGTCGAGCAGGAAGTAGAAGGTGACGATCAACGCCAGGACGGCCTGCAGGGCTATGTCGACAGCCTGAACCGCCATCTGCAGCGCATCGGACGGCGATACGCCGTGGAGCGATCTCTTGATCTCAGCGGCCAGGTCGTCGATCTTGATCCGCTGCCCGGCGATATCCACGCTGTTGCCAAAGAGCTTGTGCAAGGCTGAGCCGATGATGTCGTTGCCGCCCGAAGAAAGCTCCCGCAGCTCGGAGTCGATACGGTTCGCAACGACCAGCGCCAGCGCCGCCAGGGCGCCGAGCACGATGACGTACCCGATCCCGATTACCAGAGCTCGCGGCAGCCCCGTCCGCGTCTGTGCGGCGGTGACGACGGGCGAGAATGCGTACGCCAGCACGGCGGCGACCACGAACGGACCGACGATGCCGCGCGCCAGCCACAGAACTGCAAGAACGGCCAGGCCAAGGGCGAGGAGCCGCGCGCGTCCCGCAAACCGGTCTGGCCGGGACGCGGAACCGTTCGGTTCGACGGAGTTCACGGCCGGTGCCACGCCACCGTCGTCGCGAGTGACCACGTTCCTCCTCCAGCGCCGATCTGGAACCACGGCGGCGCCCCGTGCTCGATCAATCCTGCAAAGCCTACAGCGCCAGGACGCCGCGCCCGAGGGCCCTCGAAGGTGCCCGATCCGGCCTGATGATGGTACGCTCGGGCAATGGATGAGCAAATCCGGGTGGGCCCGGAAGACCAAACGCCCGAGGAGCCGGACGCAGCTGACGCCGGCCAACATACCGAAGAGCAGCCGACCGAGGCCGGACCCGCGGGAGTGGCCGGTCTGGTTGCGGCCGTGACAGACCCGGTGGTCGAACACGTCGTGGAGCCGCTTCACGGGCGCGTCGTCGGGCCTGTCGCCGGCGCTCTTGGCACCGTCCTCGGAGCGGCCGATCAGGCGTGGTCCGGACGCAATGCCATCGTCGGCAGGCGATTGCGACGCCGCGCCAAGGAACCGCTTGCCAGCCTGTACGAGCTATACCCCGAAGCGCGGCTGGCGTCTCCCCGGGAGCTCGGCCTCCGCTTCGTGCCACTCGAAGAGATCCGGGGCACGGCCATGGCCGGAGCCGCGCAGCGCGGCGGCGACTTCCTGCCCCTGAAACCGTTCCGGGGGGAGAACTGGGAGGCACGCTGGCGCCGTATCCGGCTGGCGAATGAACGACTGATACCGCTTCCACCGGTCGATCTCGTCAAGTACGACGGCGACTTCTGGGTCGTCGACGGCCACAACCGCGTCGCCACCGCGCTTTACGCCGACGGCGCAGGCCTCGACGCCATGGTCACCGAACTCGTGCCGCTCGACGGTCAGACCAGCGAGAGGCCGTCGAACCTGCTGTCGTACTTCCCTGAAGCAAATGAGATGCGCGCCGCCGCGCAGGGTCTCCGACCGGCTATGGGCATGCACTATGCTGAGCCCCACTGGCACGAAGAGCTCGACGGCGAGGTCGAACAGCCGGAAGACGACGAGTCGGACCAGGCATCCTCAGAGTCGACTCCCGAGACCGAGAACTGACGTGACCCGGCACATCTCCGTCGAATGGCCCGATCCCTCGCCTTTTCGGGAGCGAGACGGAGCTCCGATCCACATCCTGGCCATCTCCGACCAACTCGACCCGACGCTGATCGACCAGCGGAACCGAGTGGCGATCGGGCAGATCGATCTCATCGTCGGCTGCGGCGACCTGGCTCGGGAGGACCTCGGCTTCGTTGGCGATGCGATCAACGCACCCATCGTCTACATCCGCGGAAACCACGACGTCAACGAGCGCTGGGCCCACTCCGATTGCTGCCCGGAAGCGATCGAGTCCACTGCAGTGCATCGCGTGGCGGGCCTCCCTCTGGCAGGGCTGACGTGGCCCGGCCAGGGCGGGCGGCATGCCATTCGAAGCGAGCGACGAGCATGGGCTCAGGCGCTGCGCCTAGCCACGCGCCGGCTGGGCCGGCCCGAGCCGGTGATCGTGTTCAGCCACGTGCCGCCCTTCGGCGCCGGCGATCTACCCGACGGGGAGTACCACCGCGGCTTCCGGGGCTACCGCTGGCTCCTCGACCGGCTGCAGCCGCCGCTATGGCTCCACGGCCATACGCCGCTCGCCGACGTGACCGACTGGCAGGGCCGCTGCGGCAATACAACAGTGGTCAACGTGACAGGCGCGGTCGTCGTGGAGCTCTGGTCGCCTGGGTCGGTCCCGCCGACGCGCTCTTAGGCGACCGGCCTAGAGCGACCGCGGGTCGGCAGCCTCCGGGTCGACGCCGAGCTCTTTCATCCCGGCCTCCGCTTCCTCGCTCGACATCCGCCCGTCCCGTGCCAGTCCCACCAGAGCCGCGGCCGCGATGTGCGCCGGATCGATCTCGAACAACTCCCTGAGAGCCTCGCGCGCATCGCTGCGACCGAAGCCGTCGGTGCCCAGCACGAGCCTGTTCGACGGAAGCCAGGGAGCGACCAGGTCGGGGTACGTGCGAATCCAGTCGGTGGCGATGACGACCGGGCCGCCTTCGGAAGGAAGGACTTGGGCCACGTACGGCACTCGCGCCCCGGCTTTGGGGTGGAGCCGGTTCCAGCGATCCGAGGCCAGCCCATCGGAACGCAGCTGCTGGAACGACGTGGCGCTGTACACCTCGGCCGCAATCCCGCGTTCCGCCAGCAGCGTGCGCGCCGCCACTACCTGCTGGAGGATCGAGCCGCTGCCCACGAGGCGCACCGGTGCCCCTTTGGCACGCGCCGAGTCGCCCAGGTCGGGAGCCTCGTACAGCCGGTAGATGCCCCGGACGACCTGATCGTCGGTGACTCCGTCCGGCCGTTTCGGCATCGGATAGTTCTCGTTGTAGAGCGTGACGTAGTAGAAGACGTCCTCGCCTTTCGAGTACATCCTGTCGATGCCCTCCCGGACGATGATCGCCAGCTCGAAGGCATAAGCCGGGTCGTAAGCGCGGATGTTGGGGATCACGGAAGCGAGCACGTGCGAGTGGCCGTCGTCGTGCTGGAGCCCTTCGCCCATGAGGGTCGTCCGGCCAGCCGTCGCGCCCATGACGAAGCCGCGGCCACGGACGTCGGCGAGCGCCCAGTACTGGTCTCCCGTGCGCTGGAAGCCGAACATCGAGTAGAACATGTAGAAGGGAATGAGCGGCACGCCGTGCGTCGCGTAGGACGTTGCGGCGGCTTGCAGGGAAGCGACCGAGCCGGCTTCGGTGATCCCCTCCTCCAGCACCTGCCCGTCGACAGCCTCGCGGTAACTCAGGACCAGTTCGGAGTCGACCGGCTCGTAGCGCTGCCCGAGGGCGGCGTAGATGCCCGCTTCCTTGAACAGCGGGTCCAGGCCGAAGGTTCGCGCTTCGTCGGGCACGATCGGGACTATCCGCCGCCCCAACCCCGGATCGCGGATCAGGTTCCGCAGCAGCCGCGCGAATGCCATAGTGGTACTGACGGCCACGTCCGATCCGGCCGCGAACTCGCGGTCCACCTCGGGTTTCGGCGCCGGCAGCGGTGCGGCGCGAACCACCCGCTTCGGGACCGCGCCGCCCAATAACCGGCGCCGCTCCAGGAGGTATCGCACTTCCTCGGAATCGGGTCCCGGGTTGTAGTAGGGCGCGTCGTGCAGCTGGGAGTCCGGGATCGGGAGCTCCAGTCGGTCGCGGAAGATCTTGAGTTCGGCTTCGGAGAGCTTCTTGGCCTGGTGAGTGATGTTTCGAGCTTCGACGCCCGGCCCCAGTGCCCAGCCCTTCGTGGTCTTCGCGAGAACCACGGTCGGAGCGCCGCGATATTCCGTCGCCGCGCGATAGGCCGCGTAAACCTTGCGGTAGTCGTGGCCGCCGCGCCGCAACCGTGCCAGGTCGTCGTCGGAGAGATGCTCGACCAGCCGGCGGAGGCGCGGATCTGGACCGAAGAAGTGCTCGCGGATGTAGGCGCCGCCCATCACCGAGAACTTCTGGAACTCGCCGTCGAGCGTCTCGTTCATCTTGTTCACGAGCA
>OCZT010001235.1_pt1 | contig 26523 bp, 32 predicted proteins | sample 1539031 | NCBI WGS metagenome assembly OCZT01 (sample SAMEA3539308, study PRJEB22396) | soil metagenome | biome: tundra; feature: field; material: soil | place: USA | collected 2010-05 | depth 0.15 m | reverse complement strand
GCTGCCCGCCGCGCCGCGGCCGCACGCCGCCGCGATCCGCCCGCCCGATCCCGGGGCAATGGCTCGGGTCGTGGCAGCGGCACTCGCCGAGGATCTGGCCGCGGGCGATCCCACCAGCGAGGGGCTCTTCGGGCCGGATGCCAGCTGCGAGATGACCCTGCTGCAGAAGGAGCCCGGTGTCGTCTGCGGGCTCGGGATCGTGGCCGCGGTCTTCGCCGCGCTCGACCCACGCGTCCTGGTGACCGCCGCTCACTCCGACGGCGACAACCTGGCCACCGTTCCGGTCGAGCTCGCCAGGATCGTCGGTCCGGCGCGCGCCATCCTCGCCGGCGAGCGAACCGCCCTGAACCTGCTCGGACGACTGTCCGGTATCGCCACCCTGACGGCCCGTTGCGTCGCTGAGCTGGACGGAACCGGCGCGATCCTGCTCGACACTCGCAAGACCACGGCTGGCCTTCGCGACCTGGAGAAGTACGCGGTCCGCTGCGGAGGCGCCCGCAACCACCGCCTCAACCTCGGCGAAGCGATGCTCGTCAAGGACAACCATCTGCGGCTGGCGGGCGGGATTCCGGCCGCCGTCGCCCGGCTGCGCGACGCTCATTCGAACCTCAGCCTGGAAGTCGAGGCCGAAACGCTCGACGACGTCCGAACCGCTCTGGCGGCCGGGGTCGATCGAATCTTGCTCGACAACATGACAACGGACGAGATGCGCGAGGCTGTGGCGCTCTGCCAGGGTGCAGTCGAAACCGAAGCTTCGGGCGGAATTACGCTCTCGAATCTGCGGCAGGTTGGCCAGACCGGCGTCGACTTCATCTCGATCGGGGCGCTGACTCATTCGCCGAAAGCGCTCGACGTCTCGCTAGAGGTGGCGCCGTGAACGCCCGCCCGGCCGCCCACTCCGCCGCTCACTCCGCCGCCGGGAGGGCTTCGGAGGCCGCCGGGATCCGGGTCGAGCCGCCCGGCGATCCCGCGACCTTTCCCGCGCTCCAGGCCGAGATTCGCCGGCTTGCTCGCGAGCAGGACGCGGTCATCCTGGCTCACAGCTACGAACGTCCGGAGGTCCAAGACGTCGCCGATCACGTTGCGGACTCGCTCCGGCTTTCGCGGCTGGCCGCCGCCGCGCCGCAATCGACGATCGTCTTCGCCGGCGTCGCCTTCATGGCCGAGACGGCCAAGATCCTCTCGCCCGACAAGCGGGTGTTGCTGCCCGATCTGGCGGCCGGATGCTCTCTGGCCGACTCGATCGACGCGGACCAGCTGCGGGCCTGGAAGGCGGAGCACCCGGGCGCCGTTGTGGTCTCGTACGTGAACACGACCGCGGCCGTGAAGGCGGAAAGCGACTACTGCTGCACCTCGAGCAATGCCCGCGCCGTGATCGACGCGATCCCCGCCGACCGCCAGATCCTCTTCCTGCCGGACATGTTCCTGGGCCTGTGGCTTGAGCGCGTGACCGGCCGCAAGCTGACGATCTGGCTCGGGGAGTGCCACGTCCATGCGGGCATTCGGCCGGCCGACGTAGCGGAATGGCGTCGAGCGGAACCCGGCGCGGAGTTGCTGATCCACCCCGAATGCGGCTGCACGAGCCAGATCATCGAAGCCGCTGGCGACGACGCCCACGTCCTCTCGACCGAGGGAATGGTTACCTTCGCGGAGCGCTCCACGGCGAAGAGCTTCCTGGTCGCGACCGAGGTGGGCATCCTCCACCGGCTCGAGCAAAAGGCCCCGGGCAAGCGTTTCGTGCCGGTCAATCGCGAGGCAGTCTGCCAGTACATGAAGCTGACCACGCTCGAGAAGATCCGCGACTCGCTGCTCCACGGACAATACGAGATTGACGTGCCCGCCGACGTGGCCGCGAAAGCCCGCGTAGCCCTGGAGCGGATGGTCGCCATCGGCTGAATGCCGCGGAGCCGCGAGGCATCGTGGGGGTTCCGCGCACGGTCGTTTCTTGCAGTTACGCCCACCAGGCGTACTAACCGCAATCCCGGCAGCCCCGGTCGGGTCCGGCGGCCCGCGGATGCTCGATCCCACGCTCAACTTGCAGCCGTGACTGCCCCTGCGATGCCCCGAAGTGCCGAGCCGGTGCCACCGAATGCGGTTACCACGCCCACCAGGCGTAAGTGACGGAAACCGCCGGCCGCCGGCTGCGCCGACCCCGCCGGCTGCGCCGACCCCGCCGGCCCCGCGGGCCTCAGGTCGGCTGGCCCGTCTCGAGCTGGACTGCCGGAAGCGATTCTGTCTGGGCCAGGCGGGCGAAGAGGTTGCCGTTCGATCGATAGTGGTCAACCAGGCGCGCGTATTCGGTCGAGACCCACGCGTAGTCCGGGTGGCCCGCCTGCCATTGACGCTGGAAGACGACGCCGCACAATCGGACCTGCATCAGCTCCTTGAGGCAGTTGAAGCAGGGCTGGACGGTGGTGTAGAGGAACGCTCCGTCCAGGGCGGTGCCGAAGCGCGCCGCGGTCAGCATCGCGTTCTGTTCGGCGTGGACGCACAGGCAGATGTCGTACAGCCTGCCCGCGATGCTTGCCGTGGGCTGCTCCAGGCGAAGGGCGCAGCGCTGGCAGCCTCGTTCCGCCTCGGTGCAGTTGGGATATCCGGCTGGCGTGCCGTTGTAGCCGCTGCCCAGGACGCGATTGTCGCGGACGATCACGGCGCCGACGCGCGATCCCAGGCACTTGGCGCCGGACTCCACGACCAATGCCAGCCGCATGTAGAAGTCGTGGCGTTGCCAGCCCGCATCCGCCAATTCGATAACGTCCATCGCCACCCGTTCCTCGCCGGCCTGGTCCGTTCGACATGCTTCCGCCGGCCCGCGCTGACGGTACACGACCCAGAATTCGGCCGTTGTCTCGCAACCGCAAGGTCCCCGGGGTGGCTCAGGATCGCCACACGGCGAGGTCGCACTACAATGGTCGCCGGGAGCACAACCTAATGAACTTCGACCGGTGATCGTTCACCTGCTCGAGTACCAGATTCTGCCCGGCCACGCGGCCGAGATCGAGGGCTTCGTTCGCCAGTCCCTCGCTGCATCGGTACAAGCCGGTTTGCTGGCGCGCTGCGCGGGGCGGCGGCTCGCGGTGGACGGCCCGAGATACATCGTGGTATCCGCCTGGCAGGATGCCGACAGATTCCGAGTAGGTACGAACTCGGCCGGCATACCTCGCGATCTGGCCGACAAGGCGGCGCTGATCCGGCGGCGCCTATCCAGCGAGTTCCGGGCGGTGGAGTGGCACGGCATCAATTGGTGCGACGCCAGGGTTCTGCGGCTATACCGCGCCTCGATCGCACCGGACGGTCTCGACTCCTGGGAACGGACCGTGCCCGCCGAACTCCGCGAGATCGTCGGCAAGCCGGGCATCACGTCGGCGCTGGCCGGCGTTGCCATCCGCAACGAGGATCCCGCGTCCGACGTTCCGATTCTCGTGCTAACCGCGTGGAGCGACTGGGACGCGTTGCTCGGCGCGACAGGTGGGCGGCTCAACCGACCGATCCTCGGCACCGAGTTGGCCGGCCCCCAGCCGCCCTCGCTCGCGAACCACTACGAGCTGATCGGCCCCGAAGCCCTCGGCGAAGATGCAGCGCAGCCCGACTCGTCCGGATAGAGCGGCCGCACTCGATACGGAATAGCGTCCTCCGCCGACGGTCCCGTCGGCGGCCTTCGGCGCGCCAGAGGGCGCCTACCGCCTGGCGTCCAGCGTTTGGAGCGCCTGCGAGAAGAGCCCGCCCATGACCCGCGCGGTGGTGGGGAAGGCGTGGATCGTGTCGGCGAGGACGTCGATGGGCGTCTTCGTCTTCACCGCCAGGACCGCTTCGTGGATGGCCTCCGAAGCCGCCGGTCCCGCGATGAACGCCCCGACGAGCGCACGCGTCTTGCGGTCGACAACGATCGTGACGTGTCCCGACGCTTCGGCCACGTAGCCCTTGGCGGTCGTCCCCAGGTCGGCCACTTCCTCGAAGGCGTCGTGGCCGGCTTTGGTCGCGCCCTGGGCACGTTGGCGACCCAGGCTGTTGTATAGTAGTTGCGCAACTACGCAATAGTATGGCCAGCCAATCGGAACGTCGGTTGCGTCTCAGCGGAGTCAGAGCGTGCTCGGACTTGACGGTGGCGCGGGTCACTCTCCGATACGAGACAGGTCGCTGCTGACCTGGTCGGCGCTGTGGACGCTCGTCACTCTTGCGAGCTTCGGCCTTGTGACCGCGATCATCCCTAACCCGGTCTTCGGCCGAGGGGTCCCGGTCGAACCATTCGCCGTTGTTGTGTGGCTCGCCTCGGCGCCGTTGATCGGCATGGTCATGGCCACCTACTTCGCGCCCGTTCCTGCGTCCGGCCCGATCCTGCTCGGCAATGGCGAAGAGCCCTCAACCGGCAGTCTGTCCGCCCGTCGAGACGGGACCACGATGGGTTCGATCGGCGGTTTCGCCGCATTTCTCGCGATCGGCTGTCCGACCTGCAACAAGATCGCGCTACTGCTCTTGGGCGCGAGTGGCGCCACGAGCGTCTTCGCCCCGATCCAGCCCTTGATTGGTGCTGCCTCGCTGGCGCTCCTTGCAGGAACCCTCGTCTGGCGGCTCCGGCTCCGGACTCGCGGCGGCGGATGCGCGGTTCCGCGGCGTGGAGTTGCCCCGCATTGACCGCGCTGGGCGGACCATCGAATCGGTCCAGTCAGGGACGCTCCTGACTCAGGCGTTCGCGGATGCGGCGGGCGATGCCATCCTCGACGACCGCGTCGGCGTCGCGCAGGTCTCCCATCGTGGCGCGGATCCCAACCAGGCTCGTGTAGAGGGGCGGGCACGTCGGGCAGCCGGCGAGGTGTCCCTCGACCATCGACTTCGTGGCTTCGTCGAGCTCGCCGTCGAGGTAGGACGACACGTGTCGCCGCGCCTGCCAGCATCTCATCGGCTGTGCCAGGCTCGCCTCCCGGCGCCCGTCAGAGGAGGCCAGTGCGCTCACGAGCATCATCCGGCCGCGCCGGAGACGCTGCTTGGCGGCAGGAAGGCTCACGTCCATCGACTGGGCGATTTCGACGCCCGTCCAGCCGAGAGCATCGTGCAGGACAACCGGCAGTCGATAGATGACCGGCAGCCGAGCCAGCGCGTCCTGGAGTTCGTCACGAAGCTCGGCCCTCTCGATAACGAACTCGGGTTGTACGGAATAGGCATCGTCTTTCCAATCCGATTCGATCTCGTCTATGTCGAGTTCGTCATGCCTGCGCCGTGACCGGTCGATGATTCGGTTGACGAGACTGCGCCGAAGCCAGGCAGGGAGCGCGGCAGGGTCGCGGAGTTGGTCGCGCCGACGCCATGCGCCGACGATCGTCTCCTGGGCGCAGTCTTCGGCCTGGTCCGGGTCGGACAGTAGGCGGGTGGCCAGCCCAACCAGGCGCGGCAGCTCGGCGGCAAGAAGCCCGGCGAACGCATCCGCCTCGGTCTCGCCAACCTGAGCTGCCGGCTGGGTTCGTTGGGTCACAGGCTTACCTTCGGGCGGAGACGGTGCTGAGCCGAAGGATGGCATACAGCGGGCAGAAGCCGACGATACCTGTGACGAGCGCGACTGCGCCGACGGCCGAGGTCACGTAGACGATCGGCGCGGCGACCAGCCCGGCGGCCGCGGCGGCCAGCAGTGCAACCCCGATGACGATGCGAATGCCGCGGTCGATCGGGCCTTCGTTGATCTGAAGCTTCACGGTGTAGTTCTCCTTGGTTGAGACGGGCTGTTCTACCGCCTTCACTCCAAGGACGAGATCCGCGGCGAAATGGATACAAACCTCGAGTCCTTAGGCCTCGCGAGCGAACCTTCGGCTCGGAAGCTCACCGCAATACGAGGATGCTAATCAGGAGTATGAGCAGCACGGCCGTTGTGATCGCCGCGTAGAGACGGTCGCCCTCCAGAGCGAAGCCGGCAACCGACGCGGCGACTCGCGCTACTGGCGTGGCCAGCAGAGTGACAAGGCCGAGTTGGGCGATCGCGGCCGGCTCGAGCGAGGCCAGACGGCCGGGCAGGTTCGAGAAGTCAGTCGTGGCTGGTGCCGCCATCGCCGCGCCGATGAGCGACCCCTGCCAGCCGACCGCCAACGCAGCGGCAAACCCCACGGCGATGAACGCCGCGCTCACCACGACGCCGACGATGAGGACGCCACTCACCATCTCTCGGAACCGTTCGGGAGTCATATTCCGAACCCCAGGCCGCGGCCGATCGTCTCGATCCCCACCGCGATCAGCACCGGCAGGAAGACGAGCCGCACCGATCGGTTCGAGATTTGTTGCAGGAGGCGCGCACCGATCAGAGCCCCTGTCAGCACGCCGAGGGCGACAGGCGCTGCAATCTGCGGATCGACATCGCCACGGCCGAGGTAAATGCCGGCCGAAGCCGCGGCGGTCACGCCGATCATGAAATTGCTCGTCGCCGAACTCACCTTCATCGGCAGTCGCATCGCTCCGTCCATCGCGATGACTTTGAGCACGCCCGAGCCGATGCCGAGCAGCCCCGAGACAACTCCTGCGATCCACATAAGCACGAAACCAAGCGGGATGCGCTGCGCCGTATAGGGGACTTCACGGCCGAGCTTGCGGTCGGGGTAGGAAGACGCCAGGCGCAGACGCGTGGCCAGGCCGGACGTAGAAACCGTCGGCGGCGTCTCCTCTCCCATTCGCGATACCTGCATGCCGGCGGAGCCGAGAAGGACCACGCCGAGCAGCACATAGAGGAAGGCTGGTGCAACCACAGCCGCAAGGAGGGCGCCGCACACCGCGCCGGTTGTGGTCGCGAGCTCGAGGAACATGCCGACGCGCATGTCGGTCATCCGGTCCCGGACGTAGGCGGCCGCCGCGCCGGAACTCGTGGCGATGACCGACACGATGCTTGCGCCGACGGCCAGGTGGATGTCCACGCCGAAACCGATCGTCAGGGCCGGGATCACGAGGATGCCGCCGCCGACGCCGGCGAGGGCACCGATCAGACCCGCGGCGACGCTGATCGCGAATATCCCGAGATCGGCCTGTGGTGTCATTCGTGCGAGGTCATCGGCGCCTTGTCTATTACTCTGCTACTTGCGCAATAATGCAAGTGCTGCTATCTTCCCACATGCCCGGCGGGACCGTCGGAGATGGCAAGAGGACACCCGTGAACGATAAGGGCTATCGAGATCCGGAGCGGTATCGACTCCACGCGGAAGTCTGCCGAGTGCTTACCGATCCCAAGAGGCTGATGCTCCTTGACGTCCTGCGCGAAGGAGAGCACTCGGTCGGTGACCTGGCCGAGGAGCTGGGCTGCAACCTCGCCAACGCGAGTCAGCACCTGGCCGTGCTTCGCTCGGCCGGCCTGGTGGACACCCGCCGGTCCGGCACCACGATCCTCTACACCCTCGCCGAGCCCGAGCTTGTCGAAGCCTGCGATGTGATCCACCGGATTGTCGGTCGCCGACTTGCGAGCCGATCGGCCGGCGTCGTCGCGGCCGGAAGAGTCGATGAAACTAGCCCCGTCGCGAGCGGCGCGAGGTGAGCAGCAGTATGTCCGTCACCACTTCATACACGTTCGGCACGACCGTCCCGATGTCCGTGGCCGAGGCTCGCCCGATTGTCGAGGCCGCTCTCAATGCGGAAGGCTTCGGAGTCCTGACCGAGATCGATGTCGCCGCAACGATGAAGGCGAAGCTCGGCACCGATGGGCCGCCGTATCTGATCCTCGGTGCCTGCAACCCGCCACTTGCGCACCGCGCGCTCCAGGCGGAACCGTCCGCCGGAGTTCTTCTGCCTTGCAACGTGGTCATCCGGGACCAGGGCGGCCAAACGATCGTGGAAGCAATGGATCCGGCCGCAGTTCTCGGAGTCGTCCAGTCAACCGCGATCGAGCCGATCGCCCGCGAAGCCCGCGAGCGCCTGCTCCGCGTCATCGCGTCATTAGCTTCGGAGTCCAACTGATGGGTAGCTGTCTCTCGCAAAAGCAAACCTCCACCGGCGGCGCTCACCGCGTCGTCGTCTTCTCTTCCCCAACGTGCGTCTGGTGCACTCGCGCCAAGACTTACCTGCGCAGCCGGAGCGTGCCGTTCCGCGACGTAGACGTCAGCCGCGATCCTGCGGCCGCGCGCGACCTCGTGCGACGGACCGGTCAGATGGGCGTGCCGGTCATCGAGATCGACGGCCGGCCGATCGTGGGCTTCGACCAGGCCCGCATCGACTCGGCCCTCGGACTGCGCGCCAACTGAGCGGAGAAATCGAGATGTCCGACCAGATCCAGCCACTCGGCAGCCGCGTTCTCGTCCGGATCGAACCGAGGAAACCGTGACCAAGTCCGGCCTGTTCGTCCCTGACACCGCCAAGGAGAAGCCTCAGCATGGCGTGGTTGCGGCGATCGGCGACGACCGGGACATGATCAAAGTCGAGGTTGGTAACCGAGTTCTGTTCCCCAAATACACAGGCGCAGAGATCCGGATCGACGGCGACGACTATCTGATCATCGAGAGCACGGATCTGCTCGCCGTCCTTCGCGACCAGTCTGCGGCGGTCGCGGCGGCTTGATCCAGTTCCACCAATGGAGCAGATATGCGCTTCTTCTCACACCTGAGCACTCCGGAGATCGGCGTCGACGAGCTCGATACCCTCATCCAAAGCGGCAGCGTCCGCATCCTCGACGTTCGCGAGGGTTGGGAGTTCAGCCGCGGCCGCGTGCCCGGAGCGGTGAACGTGCCGCTCAAGAAGCTCCCCTTGCGGGCGCCGCAACTCAAGCGCGACAAGCCATATGCCGTGATCTGCGAGAGTGGCAGCCGGAGCCGTAGCGCAACCAACTTCCTGCTGGGCGAGGGCTTCGAGGGTGCGGTCTCCGTCAAGGGTGGCACGAGCGCCTGGGCCCGCACGAACCGACGATTGGTAAGGGCGTAGCCGTGGCAGCAGATCAGCGCCTACGCGACTGGGACGAACGGCACAAGGGCGGGGATTTCGAAGGCGAAGGCCCGAACCCGACGCTCGTCGCCGGGGCGTCCGGCCTCGTGCCCGGTTCGGCCCTCGAGCTGGCTTCAGGCAGCGGCACCAACGCAGTCTGGCTTGCGCAGCAAGGCTGGCGGACGACCGCGGTCGACTGGTCGCCGGTCGGCCTCGCCAACGGCAAGGCGAAGGCGGACGCCGCCGGCGTTCGGGTCGATTGGCTCGAGCGCGACCTGTTCGATTGGTCGCCGCTGCCTCGGGCGTTCGATCTCGTGGTCATCGTCTATCTGCACCTGCCGGTCGACGAACGCGTGCCCGTCTACGCCCGCGCCGCTGCGGCCGTGGCACCCGGCGGCCGGCTCCTGATCGTGGGCCACGACCGCCTGCACGGCGCCGAGGGCCAGGGCGGCCCCGATCCAGATCGCTTGTTCACGGCCGATGAGATTGCCGCGGCCCTTCAAGCCGCCGAGCCCGACTTGATCGTGGAGCGCGCCGAGGTCGTGCGCCGGGTGCCGGCGCCCGGCCAGGGCCCAATCGATGCCCTCCTCGTCCTCCGCCGACCATAACCTCCCAGGAGTTGTCCCAGTGACCGTCAAGACAACCACAGCCCGATACGATGGGCCCGGTCTGCGTTTCACCGCCCAGACGGGTTCCGGCCACCAGATCATGCTCGACGACTCCGGCGGCAACGCCGGCCCGCGTCCCGTCGAGATGCTCCTTGTTGGTCAGGCCGGCTGCACCGGGATGGACGTCATGTCAATCCTGCAGAAGAAGCGTCAGGTGATTACGAGCTACGAAGTCGCAGTGTCCGCAGAGCAGCGTGACAGTCAGCCGGCCATATTCACGCGAGCCGACGTCGTGCATATCGTCGAGGGGCCGGCGGTGGACGAAGCGTCAGTGCGCCGCGCCATCGAACTCTCGGCAACGAAATACTGTTCGGTCGCGGCGATGTTATCGGCCGGCACGGTGGAGATTCATCACCGCTACCGCATCGTCGGACCGGACGGCGCCACGCCGATCGAGGGCGAGGTGATCGTCAGCGGACCCCATGCCGACCCGGACTCGATGGGGGAACCCCAACCGGAGTGAAAGTGCCGTGGTCAACACAGAACCATCGGCGACTCGCTCGCCGGACGGATCTTGCGAGCGATGGGGCGACGAAACGGCCGACTCAACGCGATAGCAATCCCAGGATCAGCCCCACGGCGAGCACGGCGAATCCAACGATCGCAACTGGGTTATTCCTGCGGAAGCGGCCAAACACGATGAGGACGGAGGCGATCACGATGATCGTCAGGGCCAGTGCCTTCATATATACGACTTGCTCCTGTCTACCTGTATGGGCTCTGGCCCGGCGTCATCCACGAAAGGCGTCCCGGAAACTCACGCGCGTCCCGAGGTGCAGGGCCGAGTTGGCGTAGATGCGACCGGCGAGCCAGGTCAGGCCGGACGATGCCACCGACCGTCGTCGACATGCCGAGCCCGCTCCCGACGAAGCCGCCGTGGGCGGTGATCTCGTACATCAGGAAGTAGGCGGCCACCAGGCCCAGGATGCGCTCTGGACCACCCCAGGATCCCCGGTTCACCCTGCCGCATCGGGCCAAAACGAGGCCGTTTCGATCACCTCCTTGCAAGGAAGACAAGGGCGCCTGCGACCACAAGGACCGCGAATCCGGCGACCAGGACCCAGTTGCCCCACCATATGTCGTGGTTGACCCGGCCGACCACGATGAGGATCGCGGAGACCACCGCCAGCAGGGTCGCGAGTGGATGAGACATCGCACGAGACATAGCCTTGTTCCTCCGATCTGTCGGCCCGATGGGGCCTGAGCGTGCTGGATCTAGCTGCGAGCGTTACCCACGGAACGCATCCATGAACCGCACACGGGCCCCGATGCGCATCGCCGAGTTGGCGTAGACGCGGCCCGCAAGCCAGACCACGCCGCCGATGGTGGCCAGCGTCAGCGCCATCGCGAGCGCCACCTGCCAGGGCTCCGCGAGGCCCTCGGCGATCCGCACCGACATCAAGGTCGGGGCCGTCGGCGGCAGAAACGAGAGCACCGTGGTGAGGGGGCTCGTCGGACGAGCCAGGGCGAAGTACATGAGCAGGTACGACACAGCGAGCAGGAGGCTGATCGGCGCAGTGGCGCCGGCGACCTCCTCCTGCCGCGAGACGAGGGCCGCGACCGTGGCGTAGGCCGAGGCGTACAGGAGGAAGCCGAGCTCGAACCAGACGAGATACGAGCCGACCTCGACGACGCCGAGGGCCGGGATCGAGACCGTGTGGGAGATGGCGCCCGCGCTGAGCGCCGCGGCGGCCACGAGGCCGAGCTGCAGGGTGGCGACGAGGCCGATCCCAATGACCTTGCCCGCCAGCAACTCGGCCGGACGGATGGTCGCGAGCAGGATCTCCATCATCCGCGTCGCCTTCTCCTCGACAACGCCCTGCGACACGAAGTTCCCGTACATCCCGAGCGCCATGAACAGGAGGATCCCGACGACCAGGCCGGCGACCGCGCCCTGGTCGAACGGCTTCCTCGACCCGGTGGGCTGCACGCGCTCGACCGAGACGACCGCCCTGACCGACGTGATGGCAGCCGGCGTAAGGCCTGCTGCGGCGAGGCGGGCGTCCTGTGCCGCGGCATCGAGCGCGATCTCGGCCAGCGAGGGGAGGCTCTCGCTGGCCACGGCCACGGGCGCCGTCGCCGTGCCGCTCACCGCCATGTCGAGCGTGCCTGCCTCGACCTGCGACCTGCCCGTGCCTGGATCGGCGACGTCCGTGACCGTGACCGTCTCACCCAGGGCCGCCGCGGTCGACCTGAATGACTGCTCCAGGGCCTGCGACCCCCCGCTGAACCCGACGTGCACGGCCGTGGGCTGGCTCGGCGTGCCTACCTGGAAGTACGAGGCGGCGAGGATCCCCCCGGCGACGAGGACGACCATCACGACTGTGCTGCCCGCGAACACCCGCGACCGCAGGCGGATCAGGATCTCCCGCCGGGCGACCAGGAAGACGTTCCGACGCCAGGGCGACACGTCCCCGGCTGGCAGGGATGGGCTCATGCCTTCACCTCCCCGACGACATCGCGGAAGAGTTCCAAGAAGACCGGCCGGCTGGGGTGACTCTTGTTCACGGCGCAGACTCCTCAACAACAGTCCGGAAGATCTCGCCGAGGCTCGGCTCGACTCGGCTGAACTCGAGCACGGGCCCGGTCGCCAGGGCGGCGTGGAGCAGCGCCTGGTTGTCGACGCCGGGGTCGAGCTCGAACAGCCATCGCGAGCCGTCGGTTTGCATCAGGCGGGCACCATCGACTCCTGAATCCCACCCGGCCGCCGCACCGGGTGCGTCGATCCACAGGCGTTCATGCCCGCCGGCCCGCAATTCCGCCACCGTGCCGATCGCCACGATCTTGCCGCGGTCGATGATCCCCACCCGATCGCACAACCGCTCGACCAGCTCGAGCTCATGGCTGGAGAAGATCACCGGCAGGCCCGCCTCGGCCTGTTCTCGGAGGACCGCGCTCATCACGTCGACGGCCATCGGATCGAGCCCGGCGAACGGCTCGTCGAGGACCAGGACGTCCGGACCGAAGACCAGCGCGGCGGCCAACTGGATGCGTTGCTGGTTGCCGAGGCTGAGCGCCTGGAGCTCGTCGCTGCCCCTGTCCTTCAGGCCGAAGCGATCCAGCCAGCGCACGGCCGAGACCCGGGCCTCCGAGCCGCTCATGCCGTGAAGCTCGCCGAGGTACGCCAGTTGCTCGGCCAGTCGCATCTTTGGATACAGCCCGCGCTCCTCGGGCATATAGCCGATACGCCGTCGCATCGCGAAGTCGAGCGGGACGCCATCCCACCGCACTTCGCCCGCATCCGGGGCGAGGACGCCGAGCACGATCCGCATCGTGGTGGTCTTGCCAGCTCCGTTGCGCCCGACGAAGCCGAAAAGCTCGCCGGCGCGGACGTCGAAGCCCAGGTCTTGTAGGGCGACCGTCTCCCCGTAACGTTTCGAGATCCCATTGATCTCGAGACTGCGATCAGTGCTCATGCTTTCTCCGGCGCAACGGCTGGGGCTCCGGGCCAACCTTACGCTCAAACAGCGCCGTCGAGGGGAGATGGCTTACGCCTGCGGCATTGTCTCTACGCGCGGTTCTTCTGGACCAGGGTTCTGCCTGACGATTGCCAGGCGTTCATGCCGCCATCGAGATTCCAGACGTTCGTGTAACCAAGATTCAAGAGGGTCTGGGCGGCCTGGGCGCTTTCCACGCCGCTCTGGCAGTAGACCAGGATCTTGGCCGACTTGTTGGCCGGCAACTGGCTCGCTCGGGCCGACAGCTGATCGTAGGGAATGTAGAGATCCGTGGCGTCGATCTCGCCTATGTAGGGCGTCTTGACGTTCACGAACGTGAAGTCCTTGGTCGTTAGCATTTGCGCGAGCCGGTCGGGGGTCACATTGGTCCAGTGGCCACCTTGACCCTGGAAGATGGTTTCGCCCGACCGAAGGTTGGGAGCGGCCTTGGATCCGACGCCGCCCAGAGCCACGAGACCGATTGCGATCACGGCAGCAGCGCCAGAGCCTCACTGGCGATCGCCAGATAGAGCTTGCTTCGGTTCGGGGCTACGGGGGCGTGTGTCGACCGGCGACTCGGTGCGCCCGACCTGTATCCCGCGCCTTTGGGTGTCTTCTTGCTGGCCATGATCGGCTCCCCTCCGATGCTATTCAGTTGTCGTGCTGATGACCGCCGCCGCAGGAACCGGAGCCTGGCCCGCCGCAGCTGTCCTCCGAACCCACGACGCGAAGTGAGCTACGGCGGAAGGATGCTATTGCCGAGGCCACGTCAGGTCCATCCGAAACGTATACCGGGACTCCGGCCTGCTTGAGACGGTTGATGGCCCCCTGGCCGATGCTCTGGCACACGACCGCGTCGTAGCCGCCGTCGCTGAACGCCTGGGAAGCCGGCACACACTCGCCGTGTCCGTGGGCGACGGACGGGTTCTCGACGACAACGATAGTGTCGGCATCCGTATCCGCGATCGCATAGAACGGGGCCCGTCCAAAGTGGCCGGAGAGCTGAGCGCTGGCGCCGTTGGTGTCGTTGGTCGGGATGAGTAGGCGCATTCGGTCTCCAGGACTGTGTCGGGAACCCACGTTCGAGCGTGTCTGAGATGAACTCAGCTTACTGCCCGCCCGCCACGGCCGCGGCCTCGTGCGGGATGCGCAGGCGGCATCGATGGTCTCCGCACAGATCGGTCCGAACAGATCAGACGGGTAGACTGGCCGCCATGATCGACTTCACGCCCAATCCGATCGCCCTCGCCCTCGGGCCGCTAGAGATCCGCTGGTATGGGATCGCCTACGTGGCTGCCATCGTGGCCGGCACCTGGCTCGCCTTCCGCCTTGCCCGCCAGCGCGGCGAGCGCACCGACATGCTCATCGACGGCTTGATCATCGTCGCGGTCGCGGCCCTGATCGGAGGGCGGGCATACCACGTCATCGATCAGTGGGCCTACTACCAGAACCACCTCGCCCAGATCGTGCTGCCGCCCTACAGCGGGCTGGGTATATACGGCGGCCTCTTCACGGGCATGCTCGCGATCATCTGGTATGCCCGGCGAAAGCATCTGTCGTTCTGGCGCTGGGCCGACATCATCGTGCCGTGCGTCCTGCTGGCCCAAGCGGTGGGCCGGTGGGGCAACTTCATGAACCAGGAGCTCTACGGCCCGCCAACGAACCTGCCCTGGGGCATCGCCATCCAGTGCCAATACCGCGTGGCCGAATACGCCTGCTCCGCCGGTTCCGCCCCGACGGCGACTCTCGGTCAGCACTTCACGCCGCTCTTCTTCTACGAGTCCGTGCTGAGCCTGATCGGCGTCGCGGTGATGCTCTCCCTGTGGCGTCGCTTCACGGCGCATCGCCGCTTGCTGATCGCCGGCGACGTCGGTCTCCTCTACTTCGTCTGGTATGGCCTCGAGCGTAGCCTCCTCGAAACACTGCGCAGCGGCTGGAACTGGACCTTCTTCGGCCTGGCCACAGCGCAGGTCGTGGGCCTGAGCGCGGCCGCGGCAGCGATCGTCGCAATCCTTATCCGCCATTGGTGGGTACGCCGCCACCCCGAGGAGGCCGCGGGCGGACCAGCCGAGGCGGCGTTTGCGCCAGCCCAACAGGCCGACTCCGCTCCCGCAACCTGAGCCCGGCCTATCAGCCGGCGACGCCGATCAGGCTTGAATTCGGCCCCTTAAGGAAAGGACGAGCGTGGACTACGCGCAGGCAATCATTCTCGGTCTGATCCAGGGCGTGACAGAACTCTTCCCAGTCTCGAGCCTGGGCCATTCGGTCATCCTGCCCCAGCTGTTCGGCTGGACCAGCGTCGTTGCGGCCCAGTCCGCCTCGGAGTCGTTCTACCTGGCTTTCCTGGTCGGTCTCCACGTCGCAACAGCGCTTGCCCTTGCCTTCTTCTATCGGGACCAGTGGATCCGCATCATCCGGGGCGTGATCCGCTCGTTGCGACGCCATGAGATCGAAACTGCGGACGAGCGCCTAGGCTGGCTGCTGGTGGTCGCCACCATTCCAGCCGGCATCGTCGGCCTTGTTCTGGAGCATCCGCTGAGGGTCCTCTTCGCGACCCCGGTGGCGGCGGCCGGGTTCCTGGTCATCAACGGCTTGATATTGCTGGCCGGCGAATGGATCCGGAGGCGCGCGCAGGTTCGCGCCGTAGTCGCCGCCCACGAGCAGACAGCAACCGGTGATCGCAGGCTCGACACGCTGGAATTCCGGGAGGCTGGCGTGGTGGGCGTCGCTCAGGTCTTCGCTCTCCTGGCCGGCATCAGCCGCTCCGGCATCACGATGGTGGCTGGTCTGGTCCGCGGTCTCGACCACGAGGACGCGGCGCGTTTTTCGTTCCTGCTTGCCACGCCGATCATCCTCGCGGCCGGGGTCTACAAGCTGCCGGACCTTCTCGGTCCCAACGGCGACGGCGTCCGTCGTCAGGTGCTGGCGGGAAGCATCGCGGCCGGAGTCGCGGCCTACCTATCAGTCCGCTTCCTGAGCCGCTACTTCACGCGCCGGACTCTCCTGCCCTTCGCGGTCTACTCCCTCGTGGCGGGGGTGCTGGCCCTTATCCGGTTTGGCCTGTAGCACGAGCGAGTCGAGTTCAGCGGACCTCCCCTCATGCGACTGCTGTTCCCGGAGTGCTGGTCACGGCGGTTGTCGTTGCGTTCATCCTCAATGTCGCGACCGGGTTGCCTATGAAGGAGGCATTCCTGGTTGAGGCCATCGTCTCGGCAACCGACCCAGTGGCGGTCGTTAGCACGATGCGTCGGCTCTCGGCCCCGCAGCGCCTCGTAACACTGGTCGACGCGGAGAGCCTCTTCAACGACGGCACGGCCGCGCTGGTGTTCGTGGTTGCCGTGGCGGCGCTCGGTGTAGAGCCACCCAGCTTCGGCGCCGCCGCTGCCCAATTCACCGTCGGGTTGATCGGAAGCATCGCCATCGGAGCCATATCCGGTTTCCTCATCTCGCGAGTACTGAAGTCGACCAGCGAACACCTCATCGAGTTGACGCTCACCTTGCTCGTGGCGTATGGGACCTACCTCGTCGCGGATCTCCTGCATCAGTCGGGGATCATCGCCAGCGTCGTGGCCGGGATCGTCCTCGGAACGTACGGTCGCCGGGAAGGCTTGAGCCCCCGCGCACAGGAGGCGATCGACGTCGTCTGGGAGTTCCTCTCCTATGTGCTGACCGGGGCGGCCTTCCTTCTGGTGGGGATCGCTATCCCCCTGGGCGCGCTTGCGGCGGCCGCCATCTCGATTGCCTGGGGCGTCGCCGCCGTCTTCATCGGGCGGGCCATCGTCGTCTACGGGATGCTCGGCGGTGCGTCCGCGCTCGCGGGCCGGCTCGGGCGCGGTCCCTCGCTGCCGTTGGCTTGGCTCCACGTCATGAATTGGACTGGGCTCCGCGGCGCCGTGGCGACCGCGCTGGCGCTGTCGATCCCACCCGGGACGCCGGATCGCGAGCTACTTCAGGGGGTCGCGTTCGGGATCGTTCTTTTCACCCTGCTCGTCCAGGGCACAACCGCCGGGCGCGTTATCCGATGGGCGGGGGTCCAGCGGGACGATGACGCGCAAGCGGCCACTTAACGATGCTCTCGATGGCCATCTAGCCCAGCAATGCGAACATCGCCCGTCGTTTCCACGGCGAAATCCTCGACGGAAGGGTTCATGCCGCGGCCGTTAGGACGCGGGGAATCTGCTGACGCGGCCGTTTCGATTCCAATTAGCCTCTCTGGCCCAGCGTGCACAACGACACTACAGAGCCTAATTGCACTTATGCGCTGTGCGCTTGGGGCGAATAGCTCAAATCGGTACAATTAGGCTCTCTATGAGTCCGGTGCTCGACTTAAGAGGCCGAATCCCTACAGTTGTGCGCTGTAGTTGAGCACGAACCGAGCGGGAGTAGCTCAGTCGGTAGAGCGTCAGCCTTCCAAGTCAGAATCTCGGAAGCGCGGTGCTCTCGTCGCGAAATCCTCGCTATTTCAGATGCAATTAGGTTCTCTGCCACGGCGTCTAGTTCGCGTTACAGAGCCTAATTCGCAAACCGGTCTACCGGGCCTTTCTGAAAGATCGGCGGCGTCTTTGGCGGCCAGGACGGCGTCAGACAAGCGCGGTGCTAAATCGACGTCTTCTCGTCGCCTGCTCTTTCGGTCTCTGCGTAGCCAGACTTGAACATTCGCCATGTTTCGAGATGCGGTGGGGAGACCGACCTTCGACCGGATGTCGAGCGTCACCCCGACGAAGCCAGCGACGTGACGCGTGCGATTTCCGCTCGGATCTTGGACGCCAGACCCTCGGCCTCTTCCGTGATCAATAGTGGTGGAAGCTGCGCTTCAGCCTGGAAGCAAGCCGACAGAGCCTCGGCCATCCGTCCCAGCTCGACCAGAGCCTCCGCCTTGTTCATTAGCACAAGCGCAAGTCGCGTTCCTTTGAGGCGCTCGTCGAGAGATGTCCGAACGGCTAGCGAGGCCTCATAAGCCTCCAAGGCATCCGGCCAACGACCCAGTTTCGAAAAAACGACCCCTTTGTTGTTCAAGAGCCGTCCTCGGACCTGGGCCGAGCCAAACGTTTCGGCGAAGACGAGCCCTCGATCGAACGACACCAGCGCGTCGTCCAGCGCGCTCCGTTCCATTTGCCTGAGGCCCGCGTCGTCTATCGCGCTTGCAGCTGCTTCCCTTAGCGCCGGGTCCAGGCCGAGGCGTTCGTCCGCGAACCACTCGAATGTGCGCCTCCACGCCGCCGCGGCGTTGTCAGACGGTCTACGACGCTCCTCGGCGAGTGCGTCGAGCACCATTGCCCGGGCAATCGCTGCTTGCATGCGTGGGTCCAGGTCCGCCCCGAATCGGTCGATCAGGGGCTCGTAAGTGGCAACTGACAGATCGAACTCGTCGAGGGCGTCCAACGACTCTGCGCGGCTCAGCATTCCAGCCGCGACGAACACGTCCTCGTCCGCCAGACCGTGGCCCGACGCGAGCGCGACTACTCGATCGGCGGCCTGGAGCGCCTCTTCGTAGCGGGCGGCCTCGGCCAGCGTCTGTGCAAGCCCAAGCCATGCACGCGATTGCGTTTCCCGTTCCGATTGGGAGATCGCACCGTCTGTCACGCGAACGACCTCATCGAATGCCGCCAACGCCTCGGCCAGACGATGTAGGGCCAGCAGACTCGCGCCCTTGTTCACCCACGCATGATTGACAAGCATTACGTCCGCTTCATCATCGCGGCCGTGGCGCTCGATCAGCCGATCGAAGACCTGGACGGCATCATCGTGGCGACTAAGGTCGGCGAGGGTATGGCCCCAGTTGAATAGCGCCGTGGCGACCTGGAGGCGGACGCCCGGGTTTGCGTTGACCTCGAACCGGGCGACCATCTCGGCATATGTGTCGAGGACTTCCTGGTGTCGACCAGCTTCTGCGGCCGCGCGAGCCCGGTCGGACATCTGCCTCGCGTTGAGCTCCGGGCCTGAGCCGGTGACCCAGGCGAAGATGCTCTTCGGCGCTATCGGCAAACCACAATCCCTCCGGTCATGCCAACGTAATCGCGCTGATGCTACACGAGCAGGGATCTGGATGGCCCCGCTCGTCGGCTACTGGATCCCCCCTTCGGAGCTCGGTACGGGTGATGCAGGCGCGGCAATGCTAGAGTGGTGCCGCGTCCCTGAAGGAGAGGGCTGAGGAGTGAGCGTCGGTGCCTGCCCGCGCTGCGGCACGTCACGCGGAAGTTCGTATCGTCTATGTCCGCAGTGCGGCTTCGATTTCTGGGCAGACGCCGGGATGACGCTCTGTCCGCGGTGTCGGGCCCCTCGCGGGGGCGCGGCACCAATCTGTCCTAGCTGCGGCTTCGACTACCGGACGAATCCCGTCGCGGCACCGCTGCCGCCGATCGTTCAGCCCACGACGTCGCGGAAGGCGCTCAGCATGCAAGGTTGGCCCGTGCGCAGCGTCGGGTTGATCGTCCTCGTCGGGCTCGCGATCAGCGTGGGTTTGCTTCTCTGGAGAAATGGCGGCTCCTCGAACGTGCCGCCAGCGGGTTCGGTCTGGTTCGGTTCGTCGTTCGACGCGAAGTCGTTCGAGATCCGCGATCGTGCCGATTCGTTCACCTCGGGCGCCCCGGTAGCCCTCGTGGCTCATCTCAGCCAGACGGTGCCCGCAGGCTACGCCGCGACGATCGACATCGACGGCCGCTCGACTCCGACCACCGTCGCGCCCTCGGCCGGAATGGACTTCTACGGGGTCGTGATCCCTTCCGCGTTTCTCACGCCGGGGATCCATCACGTTCGCGTTTTCGACATCGGCGGGAATGAGCTGGCGTCGGGATCGCTGACGGTCGGATAGAAGCGCGCCACCGAGTACGCGCGCGCCTTTTTCGGGGACGATCGATCGATGACTGTCGACTTCGGATCGGGCTGAAGCCGAGCGTCCCTGAACTAACGCGGTCGGAGACGCGGGTGACGCGGAGCTTGAAGTGCTGGGCCTGTGACCTGCGCGAGTCCATATGCCGAGGAACGTGCCCATGGCCCGAGGTCGCCAGTTGCCGTCAAGTTGCGTGGGGGCTGCGCGGGTAGACTGGCCTACCTTTATGGTTAGGCGGCAGGGCGGCGGGTACGTCACGCAACCGTTCGATCCCGAATAGGCTGGCTCTCTAGCGCGGGCCTCAGAAGGTAATCTACAGAGCCTGAGTAAACTTATACGCTGTGTTGGGCGTCCCTGAAGCCAGAATCGGTACAATCTGACGCTGTACCAGCCTAGCGGCTGATCGCGAGAGGCTAGATCCTACAGTTATATGCTGTAGTTGAGCGTGAACCGAGCGGGAGTAGCTCAGTCGGTAGAGCGTCAGCCTTCCAAGTCAGAATCTCGGAAGCGCGGTGCTCTCCTCGTGAAGTCCCCGCACGAATCGGGCATTTCAACTCCAATTAGGCTCTCTACTGGAGAGTGTCTAATTCGCGTTACAGAGCCTAACTAGTAGACTGGTCTACAGGCATTTCTGAAAGATTCGCGGCCTGTTCGGCGGGTAGGTGGGCGGCCGATGTGCGCGGTGCTAAATCCGGTGATCGTCTCTATTCCCACGCGCCCGCGCGGCTGGTCTCGAAGAGCATGGATCAGTGGGCTGAGCGTGCTGGAGACTCGACCGAACGCGGTGCTCTTGGGGTCGCCGCTCGGGTTCAAGAGGATTTGAGCTGCGGTTCCCAAGTGCCGGATCCTGGTGCCGATCCCGATGAAATCAGCTCGCCCCACCTGGGGGCGGAACATCGCGGGACGGCTCGACCCCAAGCAGGACCCGTACCACGTCGGCGATCGGTCCCTGGAGCTCGTCCGCGGACGCGGTCGCAAGGGGCTGCAGGTCGATCGTGGCTCGAACCGTAGCGATGCCGAGGCACAGTGCGATGACGAATTGGGCGCGAAGCCGCTGCTCGGTCGTAGGCTCGCAGCCGGCGGCCTGGAGGATGGCATCGGCCGTTTCCTCGATGGCTCGTGTTCGGAGCGCGTCTGAATGCTCATCACCGGATCCACGAAGCCACAACATGAGTGGGTTGCGCAGGCTGTCTTCGGTCTTGGGTAGATCCAGAAGCTGGGCGACCAGCGCCTCTGCGATGCCGCTGCCCTCGGACGTGCGCGTGCTCACGAGGAGCGGCATAGGTTCGCTCAGGCAGGCCTCGAAAAGGCCCTCTTTCGAGGTGAAGTAGCGCGCAATCAGGGCGACGTTGACATCGGCGTCGGCGGCGACGTCCCGCAGCGTCGTGCGTTCGTAGCCGAGCCCAGCAAACCGACGCCGCGCCGCGAACAGCAAGCGGTTCCGCGTCGCCTGCGGGTTCCGGCGGCGGACGGGCCGCTCTTCCCTGTTCGTTCGTTCAGCTACTTCTGACATGCCTCACACCCACGCGCACGGACTGTCACCAAGGTCGACCTGTCGGTCTCTAAGTATACAGCTGTTGACAACGGCAGCCAGCAGGCTTACCTTGGCAATGTCAACGGCCGATTACTTAGCCAGGCCGAAGAGCGGCCGAGGGGCTACAGCCCCGGCTCCGCCTCAGACAACCCGCCTCTTGGCCAGCCGCCCCAGCTCTCTCCGTCGAATGACCGCGTTCGCCAACATAAACAGGAGTCTTCCATGGCAGGGTTCCTCTACCGCCTCGGCCGCTTGTCGTTTACGAGGCACAGGATCGTGGCCGTCCTTTGGGTGGTCACCTTGGTCCTAATGGGCGTTGGAGGGCTGGCGCTCGGCCGCTCGACAGACGCGGGCTTTAGCGTTCCCGGCGCAGAGTCCCAGCGCGCCGCAGACCTGCTGAGCGCGAAGTTCCCTCAGGTATCCGCGAGCGGAGCTACGGCCCGGATCGTCGTCGAGGCGCCCGCCGGCCAGACGCTGACCAGCGCGGCGAACCAGGCAGCAGTCGAAAAGCTCGTGGCCGAGATCAAGACCGCGCCTCAGGTGGCCACGGTCGTGGATCCGTATCAGGCTCACGCGGTCAACCAGAGCGGTACGATCGGCTACATCCAGGTTGCCTACACGGTCACTTCTAACAGCGTCACGGACGCGGCGAGGGCGGCGCTTCAGAACGTCGCCGCCGACGGCCGCAGGGCCGGCCTGACCGTCGAGATCGGTGGCAGCGCACTCCGGGTCAGTCCCAGCTCTGACCCTACGATGCTCGTCGGCGTCCTCATCGCCGCCGTGATCCTCTTCCTCACGCTGGGCTCACTCTGGGCGGCCGGACTGCCGCTCATCGTCGCGATCTTCGGTATCGGCTGCGGTCTCTCGGGGATCTCCATCGCGACCCACTTCGTAGACCTGACCTCCCAAACCTCGACTCTGGCCATGATGCTGGGCCTGGCCGTCGCGATCGATTACTCGCTCTTCATCGTCTCCCGCTACCGCCATGAACTCATGACTGGTCGCGAACCGGCGGACGCCGCCGGCCGCGCGATTGCCAGCGCGGGGTCCGCAGTCCTCTTTGCCGGCTCGACCGTCGTTATCGCCCTTGTCGCGCTGTTGGTCGTCGGCATCCCGATTCTCGGCCAGATCGGCCTCGCCGCCGCGTTCACTGTGGCGGTCTCGGTCTGCGTCGCACTGACTCTGCTGCCGGCCCTGCTCGGCTTCGCCGGCCGGCTCATCCAGCCTGCTCCTGGCGCCCGCGACGCCGAGGCCAACGGCTCGGAGAACGGCATCGTCCATCGCTGGGCTCATTTCATCACAACACACCGAGTCCCCGTTGTTGCCGCCGCCGTACTCAGCCTGCTCGTCGTCTCGACGCCGATTCTGGGCATTCAACTCGGCCTGCCCGACGACAGCACCGCTGCTCCCTCGAGCACCCAGTACAAGGCCTACCAGCTCCTGAGCAAGGGCTTCGGGCCCGGCTTCAACGGCCCGCTCATCGTCGTCGTCGAAGCACCGTCGGGCGCGGTCGCGAAGACCGCCACCGCACAGGCGATCAGCACGATCAGCCACCTTCCGAACGTGGTCGTGGCCACCCAGGCACTCTACGACTCGACCGGCGAGACCGCGCTGTTCCAAGTCATCCCCGCCAGCGGACCGAGTAGCCAGGCCACGGTGGACCTGGTTACGGCGATCCGAAATGCCGGCCAGACCTTGCGGTCCAGCACAGGCGCCTCGCTCGCGGTGACCGGTCAGACGGCCATCAACATCGACACGTCGTCCATGATGGGCGGCGCGCTCATCCCCTACTTGCTCGTCGTCGTGGGTCTCGCAATCCTCCTGCTTACCCTGGTCTTCCACTCGATCGTGGTACCGGTGAAGGCCGCACTCGGCTTCGTTCTGTCGCTCGCGGCGACGTTCGGGGCGGTTGTTGCGGTCTTCCAGTGGGGCTGGTTGGACAGCCTGTTCGGGGTCCAGCAAACGGGGCCGATCATCGTCCTCTCGACAATCGTGATCATCGGCATCGTCTTCGGCCTGGCGATGGATTACGAGGTCTTCCTCGTGAGCCGGATGCGCGAGGAGTACGCCGCCGGGGCCGAGGCACACGCGGCGATCGAGAGCGGCTTCGCTCACGGCGCGCGGGTTGTCTCGGCGGCCGCGATCATCATGATCGGCGTCTTCGGCGGCTTCGTCCTCTCGAGCGACGCGCTCATCAAGGAGATCGGCTTCACCCTTGCGGTGGCAGTTCTGTTCGACGCGTTCGTCGTTCGAATGACGATCGTGCCGGCGGTCATGGCCATCGCGGGCGATCTGGCCTGGTGGCTGCCAGGTTGGCTGCGCCGAGTGCTCCCCAGCCTCGACATCGAAGGCGGGCAGAGACATACCGGGGCACCCACCCTCGTGGCTGCCGCGGGAACAGGGACGCTGGTGCCGGAGCCTGTCGAACAGGAGCGCTGACCAACGTAAGGAAGCCAGCGTGCCGGTCACGGCCTCACGGCCCGCTGGCTTCGTCACGCCCTTGTTTCTGATGACTCGATCCGCTCATGGAATTAGGAGACCTCAGAGCCTGTGCCAGTCCTAGCAACGCGGCAGGGAGCGGCCATAGCGACAGCTCATAATTAGACGCTGTCGCCCAGACTTGAAGTGCCTCCAATCAGCTACAGTTATACGCTCTGGGAGCGTGGTGCTAACCATCCTTGCGTTCTCTAGGGGTTCGGTGGCCACTCAGACCCCCGGTTCGTTAGGCTAGCGAGGGCTAGAACGCGCCGTAGCCTAACAAACAAAGGTAATCGAGCGGGAGTAGCTCAGTCGGTAGAGCGTCAGCCTTCCAAGCTGAATGTCGCGGGTTCGAGACCCGTCTCCCGCTCCAAATCCCCCAGTTTCCGCGCTGTTTGGTGCGGTCTGGTGCGGTTAGTGGCGGTTTATCGAGTCTTGACGAGGGTTTCGTCTCGCCCAGGGTCCCCGAGTCGAGATGATCGAATCGGTCGGGACATTCAGCCTCCAGGGTCTCCACGCTCGCGGCGACATTCAACCAAGCCGATTTCGACGTCTCGGACCGCGCTCGGGGTCCGGGGTTCGCCATGTCGGTGACCGCGAGTCTCCCGCCGAGCAGGGTCGGGAGGCCCCGCGATCATGGCTCGAACGAGGGAGTCCAGTACGGTCCGGCCCGAGGACCTGGCGCCGCTCATCGACGAATCCAAGGCGGCCAGCGCAACCATCTGGAGCGAGGCGACGAAGAAGAAGCACGAGGCCGATTTCGCACGTTTCCTGGCATGGCTCGCCCGCAGCAATCGCCCTCAGACGACGGAATCCCTCAGCTTCGCGGCAGTCGTCCAGTATGTCGACGACCTGCTCCACCAGCCAGCCGTGCATGGAGTCTGGCGGGGAGATTCCGGGTCGGTAAAGAAGGCGCGCGCAGCAGCCGGCCGGACGCTTTCTCGTAACACGGTCCACTCCTACCTGTCGCCTCTTCGCACGCTGTGCAGCTACCTGTCGAGTGAGGGCATCCTGGCTGACGACCCGTTCCGCCGCCGCGGCCGGGCCCGCTCGGGGGTATCGAAGTGTCGAATTCGCTCTCGTGGGCCATCCGGTCCATGTTGGACCGCCGGCCTGGCGGCGGCGAGCTAGTCAGGTGTCGGGCGGAGATTCGCCGGCCTGGTGAGACGCTCGTCTCCGCCCGCGGCAGTCGCCAGCGCGGTTCTACGTACAGGGTCTTAGTGACGGCATGGCGCCGCGTGTCCAGCTTTGACTCGATACGTCCGTCAGGCGAGTCCGGATGTTCGCGGTCCCGATGGAGCCCGGCCCGCCGTTTGCGCCTGACCGGATCACCCCATCCCGTCGGAGGAGTCCTTCATGAGGTCCCGGGCTAGAGGTCTAGCGATCGGCGGGGTTCTGCTCGCCGTGGTGACGGCCGTGTCGTTCAGCTGGACCGGCGCGCCCGGCGCGAAGGCCGCGGTGTCGGGCTTCGTCGGGCGCTGCGGTATCCACTTCTGTGTCAACGGCGCGACGGCGTACTTCGCGGGCGCGAACGCCTATGACCTGTTCACTTTCGGCAGCGGCTCGAACGACACCGAAACGATGTACATGGACAAGGCCGCCATCGACTCCCAGATGGCCAACATGGCCGCCGACGGTGTCACCCTGGTCCGCACGTGGATGTTCTCCCACGAGACCTGGCACGGCTTCGAGCCGACCCGCGGCGTCATGAACGAGCAGGAATGGTCCGAGTTCGACTACATCCTTAACTCGGCGTCAGCGCACAACATCCGGGTGATCCCGGTCATCGAGGGCTACTGGGCCGCCTACGGCGGCATCGGCACGATCCTCGGCTGGAACGGATTGCCCAGCGGCGACCCGGCCAACGGCGCCTTCTTCGATCCCGCGGTATGCGCGGGCTGTCTCGCCGACTACGAGTTTGAGGTGAACTACGCCCTCAACCGGGTCAACCACTACACCGGTGTGGCCTACAAGAACGACCCCACGATCTTCTCGTGGGAGCTGATGAACGAGCCGCGCCACCAGAACCAGACCGTGAACCCTGACAACACCACGGGCACGATCTTCCGGGCCTGGGAGGACAAGGTCGGCGCCTACACCCGCACCATGGACACCAACCACATGATCGACAACGGCATCGAAGGCCAGGGCACCGCCTACAGCTACGGCGGCGACAACGGCGTGCCCTTCGTCTACGAGTGCCAGTCCGCGTACATCGACTTCTGCTCCGCCCACATCTACCCCACGGATTGGGCGCAGCTGACCGTGGCGGCCACTCAGACGCTTGTCGCGAAGTACATCTCCGACGCGCACGCCACGGTGGGCAAGCCGATGTTCCTCGGCGAGTTCAATACCTCGGCGAGCACCCGGTCCACGTATTGGCCGGCGATCTACAGCACCATCGAAGCCAACAACGGCGACGCCGACGCTTTCTGGTGGTACATGAACAGCTCCAAGGACGGCAACTACGGTCTCCAGCACGGCGACGCCGCTCTGTCGATCTTCACAGCCCATTCCAACGTCGACAAGGCCAGGAGTGGAACGCCCACCACTACCCCCTCGCCGAGCGCCAGCGCATCCCGCACGGCCACGCCGAGCGCCAGCCCGACGCGCACCCCGACGCCGAGCCCGAGCGCCAGCCCGACGCGCACCCCGACGCCGAGCCCGAGCGCCAGTCCGACGCGCACCCCGACGCCGAGCCCG
>OCZT010001234.1_pt1 | contig 26526 bp, 32 predicted proteins | sample 1539031 | NCBI WGS metagenome assembly OCZT01 (sample SAMEA3539308, study PRJEB22396) | soil metagenome | biome: tundra; feature: field; material: soil | place: USA | collected 2010-05 | depth 0.15 m | reverse complement strand
CGGCCGCGCGCACCAGGGAGCGGGCTTCCCCGATCGAATGCTGAATTTCCGCCGCAGTGTTCATGCGCTTTCCGACGTTTTGTTGGCGAGGGCGTGCGAAATGAGGGCCCGACTCACGTCGCTCGAAGCCGGCGAATAGCGGCCGCTGCCATACAGGGCCGCGAGATGACCCACGCGGTCTGACCGCCGCGCCGACTCCGTGCTCAGCCCGTCCGCTATTCGTCCGGTCAGAGAAGAGATCTCGATGCGGTCCGCACCAACCGAGCCCACCGATTGCAGCCGGTGCTTGTTCCCAGCACCCACCTGACCGGCCGCACCATCGGGCCGTCCGGCCGGTGCGCTCAAGGCATTATTTGGAATTTGATTGTTGATTTTCAAATCCATATTGATCGAACTTTATAGAGCATTCTCAGTTCCAATCATAGGAATACTTCTGTTCTCAATTGTATGCAACGTTCACAAAGCGGATCGGTGGAATACTGCCATCGGTTATTACTCGTCGGAGATATGCCCAAAGAGGACTGGTGAGTCTGGTCTCCCTTTAGATATAAAGATGCCTATGTCCTCGTTGAAGCTCCTGTGCCTGTTCAGCCCTGATGTTCCTCTGGACGGCGAGTGGCAGCAGATCCTGACCGATTTCGACGTACGCCGGGTCAACACTCCGGCCGAAGCTTACGAGGTACTGTCCACTCAGAGAATGGACTGTGCGCTGGTTGCCGGCATCATTCCGGGCGTGTCTTTTGCGGAAGTGCTGGAGTTGTTGCAGCGCCTTGACACTCTCCTTCCCTTCGTTTTTCAAGAAAAGGGGATGACCGCCGCAGACGCAGTCTGTCTCATCCGGCTGGGTGCGTATCACTGCTTCAGTGGCGCGGATTCTTCCGACGCGCTGCGGGAGTGCCTGGTGCGGGGGGTGGAGGAAAAGCGCTGCCGCGAAAAGACCTGGAATCGGAGCGGAGATAAGCGGGAAGAGTGGCGGCGATGGCTGGTGGGCGAAAGCCCTGCGATGCAAGACGTCGAGAACACGATCCGACTGGTCGGCGCGCGCCGGTGTACGGTCCTGATCGCAGGCGAAACCGGGACCGGAAAGGAAATGGCAGCCCGGGCGCTGCATATGGCCAGCCCGCGGGCGCATCTTCCCATGGTTGCGGTGAACTGCAGCGCATTACCGGAGAATCTGCTCGAAGCTGAACTCTTCGGACATGTGAAGGGCGCGTTCACCGGTGCGGTGAACAACCGCGTTGGACGTTTCGAACAGGCCAATAAGAGCACGCTCTTTCTGGACGAAATCGGCGACATGCCGACGGAGCTGCAAGCCAAGCTCCTCCGCGTTCTACAGGAGCGGGAGATTCAGCGCCTCGGAAGCTCGGAAACCGTCCGGGTCGATGTGCGGGTGGTGGCTGCCTCAAACGCCAATCTGCTCGACCTGGTGCGGCAGGGCCGCTTTCGAGAGGATTTGTACTACCGTCTCAACGTAGTGCCGCTGCAGATGCCGCCATTACGCCAGCGGCGCGGCGATATTCCTCTGTTGGTGCGTCACTTCGTGAAGAAGGTCTGCGATGCGGAAGGTCTCCCGGTGAAGAACGTCGCTCCCGAGGCGATGCGTGCTTTGGAGGCGGCGCCCTGGCCGGGAAACGTCCGCCAGGTTGAGAATACAGTCGAGATGGCGGTCGTGCTCAGTGGCGATCGAGATTACTTGAATGCGTGCGATTTTGGTTTCACCAGTTCGGCCAGCGCCAAACTGGCAACGATCCAATTCCTCGCACCCGCGCCCGAGACTTACGAAGCCGTGGACTTCGAGACCGCGGTGACCAATTTCGAGCGCACCCTGCTGGAAGGGGCGTTGCATAAGACCGGGGGCAATAAAACCACAGCGGCTGGGATGTTGGGGATGAAGCGTACCACACTGATCATGAAGCTGCGCAGCCTGAGTACGACGGCCGATCGCATGGCATTTGCCGGCTGAGCCTGGGCCGCAGGCCAATCAGGCCAGGGGTGGATCCTGGATCTGCTGGACTTTCACGAGCAGTTCGACTTCATTGCGGGGGGCGCGCAAGGCACTGGCGATACTCTCGACTGATTCTCCGCGGCGCAGCATCCGCAAGGCTTGAGTGCGCTTCGTCAGGTTGAGAGCGGGTCCTGCGGCGGGGGCCGAAACAGGAGCCGGCAAGCTCATCTCCGTTCGCAACTGCTCGACTCCCAGCGACATCTCCTGCACGGCACCGTCCACCGCCTGCCGCGCGTCGCGGGCCGCGCGTAGCGCTCGCTGAATCTCCAGCTTGGCCGTGATGAACAGAACCAGTGTTCCGGTTAATGCCATCGCGATGACTGCGTAGATTGTGATAGGGCTCAAAATCCAGTTGAGACTCATTATCCGGCTCCCTCAGAGAATTCGACGGTGGACGCGCCGCCCCGGAGCGGCAAGCTTTGGCGTTCGCGAATTTCGGTGATCCGGAGCGCATAGTTGCCCTGGACGGAGACGACATCGCCGCGTGCCACAAGGTGACCGTTCACCACGATATCGACCGGTTCATCCATACCGCGATTCAGATCGACAACTGAGCCAGGGCTCAAGCGCACGATGTCCTCCAACAACATCCGCGTGCTGCCGAAGCGCACGGTAAGCGGGATTTCCGTGTCGAGTAGGAGGTCGAGGGTTGTGCCTGTGCGCACCTGCGGTGGCCTGTCGGGTTTTGCATCTCGGGTCACCTTGCGCAGGTCGCGGCATGCGGCAAACAGATGAATGGCGCGCGTGCCGGGCATCTCGACCGCGATACGCAACAGTTGCGCGTCCGGCGGCGGAGTGGTCAAACGGACGCCGCCGACGGCGCCTTCCACGCCTTGCCAGGAACGTTGCAGCAACGCCTGGTAGCTCTGCTCAGCGTCCCGGCCACCCGGATCGCCGATTGCCACCGCACCTGAAGCGGAGGATCCCAGCGCCTGACGCACGCACGGTTCGGCGCCGATCCAAACGGACAGTTCAGCGGCGCCGAGAGCCTGCTCACACCAGAATAGCTCCGATGGCACAGAGTTTGCGCCGATAGAGACCGCGGGCTGAATATGGGGTCGGGCGCCGGTCAGGGTTTCAATCACTGCCGCGAGATTGGCCAACCAGGCACTAAGAATCGGCTTCAATGCTTACTCCTTGGCACAGAGGTCCACACCTTGTCCAGGTGGCTGCGAAGCCGGAGAACGGCCTGGACCCGCAACTGCGCCACGCGGGAAAGGTGCATACCCACCACGGTCGCGATTTCGCGAAGAGTGAGTTCTTCGAAGTAGTACAGGTTCAGGACCGTGCGTTCGATCTGCGGTATCCGCTCGATCGCGAGGGTCAGGATTCGCTCGAGTTCCGAACGCTCGAACACGCGCGACGGCAGGCTCTCGCCGTCGTCCGAGATGAATTTCAGCAGGTCGGGCTGTCCGTCGCCGCTGGACGACTCCAGCCGCTGCAGGTCGAGGCCCTGTCCGTCATTGAGCCATTGACGGTACTGATCGGGTGTGACACCCAGTTCGGAGGCAATCTCTTCTTCGGAGGGCTCCTGCCCCAAGCGTTGTTTCGCCCGGTGAATCGCAGACTCAATCATCTTGGAACGCTTGCGGGTTTCACGCGGAGCCCAGTCCAGATCGCGCAGGCTGTCCATGATAGCGCCACGGATGCGCCGCTCCGCGTAGGTATTCAGTTGGACGTTGTAAGAGGGATTGAAATTGTCGACGGCCGCGAGCAGGCCGACGACGCCCGTGGAGACCAGGTCATCCAGGCACACACTGTCCGGCACGCGGTTGTGGATTTGCTTGGCAATCACCCGGACCTGCGGCAGATGCTGGAGCACGATGGCTTCGCGCCGCTGTGCTGCATCTTCGTCGTAGTCGGAACCATACGCGAGTTGACCGATTGCCATGCCGATCTCAGGCTGCTGCCAGCAATGCTTTGTGCAATCCGAGGGCCAGAGAATCGGTGATCAGCTGTTTGGACGCGGGAGCAAGATCCTCCGGGATCAATTGGCCGGCAGCCACGAACGAGAGCGGCAGATTCCGCCGCGCTGCCTCGCAAAACATTGATCCGTAAGCGTCCGTCTCATCGAGTCGAGTGAACAGAAGTTTGGACGGACGGAATACCTCGAAGCTGTCTGCAACGCGCCGCTGATCGCGAGGCCGCATCGACGCCGTCAAAACCAGATGGGTGTCAATGTCTTGACGCCCGCTGAGGAACGCGGCCAGGTCGCCGGCCGATTCTTCCAGGGCGGCTCGGCTGTATCCCGGCGTGTCCACAAGAACGAGGGCGTTATCCGGCGCCGCATTGATGGCGTGCGCGAGTGCGACCGTGGTTTCGCAGGCCTGGAAGGGAACTCCGAGAATAGCGGCGTAGGTCCGCATCTGTTCCACTGCGGCGATGCGGTAGTGATCGGTGGAAAGCAGGTGAACCGGCCGGCCAGCCGCCAAACCGCGAACCCCTAGTTTGACGATAGTGGTGGTCTTGCCGGAGCCCGGAGGGCCGACCAGTGCGGTGATACGCTCCAGTTTCGGCAACACTTCGAAGCGGCTGCCGATTTCCTCCAGCGCTTCACGAAGCACGGTGTCGGGATCCGGTTCCGCGTGGTGCCGCCGGCCCATTTGCAGCGGGGTACGCGCGTTGGCGCGCTGCAGCACACTCTCGCTGATCTCCCGCGCCATCTCCGGGTCTACGCCGGCGTCGACGAGCGATTCCTCGAGCAGGACGGCGCCCGCGGCGGCCGGCCGGCCGGGCTTCGCCATCCGAGTCACAAGATCGCGAATCTCTTCCATGCGCAGCCGCAGATCTTCCACGGCATCGCCGCCCGTCGTGGGCGACGGGATGCGCACATCCGAAGCCACACCGAAGACCACCTCGTATTCGCCCAGATGCCGGGCTTCCGGAGGCGCCTCGCGTGTATTCAACAGCAGGGCGTCCGGACCCAGGTCCGCGCGCGCCTGCGCCATCCCTTCATCCACCGAAGAGGCAAAGTAGGACTTCACAAACAGCTTTTGATTGGCTACGTTGACGGGCATGGCTTACTGAATGACCCCCAGGGAAAGAATCTTGGTCTCCATCGGAATCTCGTTGTGAGAGAGGAAGTAGAGGTTACGCATGGTCGGCTCGACCAGTTGCCGCAGGAAGTACCGCGAGCCGGAACTCGCCAGTACGGCTACAGGGGCTTCTGGTGTTCCCACTTTCAGACCGATGCGCTGCAGCAGGTCACGAATCGCCGGCGGCGACAAAGTCAGATGACTGTTTTGCTCGCCGTGTTCCACCACCGATTCGACCATCTGTTCCAACGCCGGGTCAAGCAGATAGGCGGGCAGGTCTCCGCCTGCGTTCAGGTACGGTTTAACGACGGTGCGCCGGATCCCCTGGCGTACATACTCGGTTAACAGCACTGCATTCCGGGTTGTCGCGGCGGCTTCGCCCAGGGCTTCCAGGATGCTGACGGCGTCGCGAATGGACACCCGTTCCCGCAAGAGGTTCTGCAGTACGCGTTGCACTGCCGCCAACGAGAGCACTTTGGGAACCAGGTCTTCCACGACCTTCGGATTCTCGATCGTCACCCGGTCCAGTAGCCTTTTGGCGTCCTGCCGGGAGAAAAGTTCGTGCGCGTAACGGCGGACCAGTTCCGCCAGATGCGTCCCCAACACGCGCACCGAATCGACGACGGTAAAGCCGCTACGGCGCACCCGTTCCTCCTGGTCGGCGGGCAGCCACCAGCCGGTCATTCCGAATGCCGGATCGCGAGTCTGCTTTCCTCCTGCCGGCGGTTCGGTCTTTCCGACCGGGATGGCCAGCTCACAGCCGGGTGGTAACTCGTAGCGGGCGATAGCCGCGCCCTTGAGAGAAATCGAATATTCGTGCGGCTTCAGCGATATGTTATCCACAAGGCGGACGGGCCCGAGCAGAAACCCCATGTCGCTGGCCAACTGGCGCCGGATGCCGGCGACGCGCTTGATGAGGGGCGAATCCTGGCCGCCGCCAACGTATTTCACCAGCCCGATGCCTACCTCCACGGCGATCGCCTCCACTCGCAGCAACGCGTCCAGGTTCTCCTTCATTGCCGCCGGCTTGGCGGAGGCGGCGGCGAGTTCTCCGGCGGCCTTCTTCTTGCGCATGGTCCAGCCCGCGACACCCAGGCCCGAACCCATGATGAGAAACGGAAGCGTTGGCATGCCCGGAAACGCCGACAGCACGACAAGAACGCCGCTGGCCAAGAGCAGCGGCTGGTGACTGCCGAACAACTGCTTGGCGAAGTCCGCACCCAGCTTTTCGTCAGAACTGGCGCGGGTGACGATCAAAGCGCCCGAAATCGAGATCATCAGCGCGGGGATGACCGTCACCAGGCCATCGCCGATCGTCAGGACGGTGTAGGTTTCGAGCGCGCGGCGCAGGTCCATTCCGTGCTGCAGCACGCCGATCAGGAAGCCCGCAATAATGTTGATGGCGGTGATGATGATGGCGGCCACCGCGTCGCGTTGAGTGAAGCGGGATGCGCCATCCATAGCGCCGTAGAACTCGGATTCGTTGACCAGTTGCTTGCGGCGGCGCCGCGCTTCGGTTTCGTCGATCAGACCGGAACTGAGGTCGGAATCGATCGACATCTGCTTTCCGGGCAGCGCATCGAGGGTGAAGCGCGCGGTGACTTCGGAAATGCGCACCGCGCCATGATTGATGACCACGTACTGGATGGCAATGAGCACAAGAAAGATGACCGTACCGATGATGTAATTGCCGCCCACTACGAAGTTGCCGAAAGCCTGGATCACCTCTCCCGCAGCGGAGGTGCCGAGATTCCCGTTCATCAGGATCAGCCGGGTGGAGGATACGTTGAGCGAGAGGCGGAAGAGCGTCAGTAGCAATAGCGTGGTAGGGAACACGCTGAACTCCACTGGCCGCTGAATATACAGCGCCACCATCATCACCACCACGGACATCATTATGTCGGTGACGATGAGGATGTCGAGCACGAAACCCGGCAGCGGGGTGATCAACGCGATGACGATGCCGAGCACGGCCATGGGCACGGCGATGTCGCGCCAGTTGCTTCCGAGCATTCCCGGGAAGGCTTTCCAGGTCGCCACCGCCGCGGTTGATTTCGTCTGTGCCAAAGTCTTCTCCCTTGTCCCCGAATCCTTATGCAGGTAGGCTGCCGTTCATTAACTTGAAGATGTAGGCGAGAACTTCCGCCACCGCGCGGTAAAAATGCGCCGGAATCTCCTGGCCGACATCAACGGACTTGTACAGCGCCTGTGCCAGAGGCGGATTCTCGATTAGAGGTACCTGATTGTCGATTGCTCTTTGCCGGATCCGCAGAGCCAGGTAGTTCTTGCCTTTCGCCACCACTCGCGGTGCGCCGGGCGAGTTCACGTCGTACTTCAGAGCGACGGCAAAGTGAGTGGGATTCACGATCACGGCCGTGGCCGTGGGTATTTCGTGCATCATGCGCCGGCGAGCCATGTCGCGGCGCAGGCGCCGGATGCGCGATTTCATCAGCGGGTTGCCTTCGAGCTCCTTGTGCTCGTCGCGGACCTCCTGCTTGCTCATCTTGAGATCCTTCTGGTATCGCTGCTTCTGCCGGAATAAATCCACCGCGCCGAACACCATGAACAGCAACGACGCCTTCCACAACAACAACTGCAGCGATGCGCCGACGTGCGCCGCGCCGGCAGCCACGCTTTTCAGCGGTAGGGAAAGAAAGCCCTCAAAATCGTCCCGCACCAGGTAATAGACCGCGGCGCCGAAGACAGGTAGCATGATCACCGCTTGAAACAATGAGGGGATGTTCTCTTTTGGTAGCTGGCGAAGTTTGGAAAGCGGATTCAGCCGTTTGAGATCGGGCGCCAGCTTCTTGAGGCTGATGCCGAAGCGTGTAACCAACAATTGCGCGGCCAGAGTCACCAGCATTACCACCCCGCCTCCCAGGCCCAGCGGGATCAGCGCCTGCTTCAGGAAATCGAGGCTGAGCGCAATCACCTGGTTGGGCTCTAGCCGCGGCGCAAGTCCGTGCTGCAGGAGTAGCGCCATGCTCCGATGCATGGCGGCGACCCACTCGCCGCCCCAGGAGTGGATCAGACCAACAAACGTGAGAAACTGCAGCGCGCCGACGAAAAGCCGCGCCGTTGGGAACTGACCCTCTTCGCGCGCCTTGTTCAGGCGCCGTTGTGTGGGTTGTTCTGTTTGTTGGCTCTTGTCCGCCATGCCGGCTACCGCCCCGCCAGATTTCTGATGGCGGCCAGTGTGATAGCGGCGTCGATGCGGAACAGGGTAGGCAGCAGCAGCGCCACCCAACTCAACACGAAAAGCCCTACCATCATCTTGATCGGGAACGCCACCGTCAGTAGTTGCAGTTGCGAATTGATGCGGCCCAACAGCGCCAGCGAGACGTCAACCAACACCAGGATCGCCACTACCGGCAGGGCGAGTCGAAGACCGGTGGAAAACATGGTGGCGCCGAGCGATAGAAGATGTTCGCCGGCGCCTCGAGAAATCAGGATCGAACCCGGAGGCATTACTTCTAGACTGTGGGCGAAGATGCGTAGAACTTCGCGGTCCAGTCCGAGAGTGAAGAACAGCAGCCCGGACGCCAACTGCGCGAAGATCACGAGAATGCCGGAGTCTGCCTGGGTGCTCGGGTCGATGGTGGAGGCATACGCGTAGCCGGCCTGGAGTCCCATGATCTGCGCGCCGACGCCAAACGCTTCCGTCACGAAGGCGACGGCCAACCCGATGCCGATGCCGAGTCCGGCTTCGCCGACCATCCACGCCGCCACGACACCGATGGAGGTATCAGCGGGTACTTGAGGCCATTGCGCGAATAAGGCGATCGTGATGCTTACGGTCAGCACGGTGCGAGCCAGGTCGAAGCCGGTTCTGAGGCCCGGCATCGGCACAAAAATGAACGCGCCGGCGACGCGGGCCAACGTTAACAGAAAACCGAGCAGGGTCGACGTGGTGAGGACCAGGCTACCGCCCATACCGGCCGAGGTCTCCGAGGATCAGGACCGTGTAGGATGTCATCTTCTGCAGCATCCACGGTAGTGAAAGGATAAAGGTCGCCAGGAAGATGGCAAGGCGCGGGATGGTGCTGAATGCGGAATCCTGAATGGAGGTCACAATCTGCACCAGGCTGATCACAATACCGGCAATGAACCCCACTGCGAGCAGCGGAGCGGCGAGCCAGAAGGCTGTCATCAAGGCCTCGCGAATAATCTGAATCACAAATTCCGGAGTCATGCGTAGAATCCTTTCAACAACGAGCCGATCACCAGATTCCATCCATCGGCTAGGACGAAGAGGAGAATCTTGAACGGCGCGGAGATCATCACCGGCGGCAGTTGAATCATTCCGATCGATAGCGTGACCGACGCCACTACAAGGTCGATGATCAGGAACGGCATGAACAAAACCGCCCCAATTTGAAAGCCCGCCTTCAGTTCGGAAAGGATATAAGCCGGAATGAGTATCCGTAGTTCCAGATCCGCGGGCGTTCTGGGAGCGGCAGCGTGTGAAATCTCGACGAAGAGCTTTACATCCTTCTCGCGGGCATACCGCAGCAGGAATGTCTTGAGCGGTTTTGCCGCCGCGTCGAAGGCCTGCTCCGAGGATATTTCGTTCTTTTGCAGGGGTTCCCAGCCCTGGTGGTACATGTCCACCGCGACAGGTTGCACGATCAGCATCGTCAGGAATAGCGACATCCCTAACATCACTTGGTTACTGGGCACCGTTTGGGTTCCGAGCGCCTGCCGCAGGAAGTGCAGTACGATCACGATGCGCAAAAACGGCGTGATCGACATGATCACGGCCGGCAGCAACGTCAGCAGCGTCAAAAGAATGACGATCTGCAACGGCACGGAGAGGGAGCCGTTGCCCGGGTTCATGGTCACGCCAAAGAGGGACGTGGGTGCCGGCGTTGTGGCCCCGAAAGCCGGCAACGCAGCCAGGATCAGGACGCCGCAGCGTTTCATCGCACCGGCTCCTGTCCCCGGGGCAGTCCATCGCCGGCCGATGCTTCGAGCAGCGCGCAACCGCCGGGCGACGACGCGACCAGAAGCGTACGGCCGCCGACCCGGACCAGGTGCAGCGAGTGGCCGGGCGAAAGAGGCAACTTCTCCACCACCTGCATCTTGCGCTCGCACTTGCGAAACCCGGGATGGGAGAACTGGGCCAGACCTTTACGCCGCAGCCACCAGAGGCCTCCCCCCAGCAAGCCCAGCACCAGGCTCATCGCCAACATCTTTTGAATTGCATCCATCTTCGCGGGTACCTGGCCTTACTGCTTCATGTTGAGTGTGTCCTGCAGCATTTGGTCGGTCGTAGTGATGACCTTCGAGTTCGCCTGGTAACTGCGCTGCATCGTGATCAACGCGGTGAACTCGTGAGCGATGTCCACGGTGGATGCTTCGATGGCTCCGCCGACCACTTTGCCGCGTCCGCCGCTGTCGGCGGTTCCGACGGCGGGCGGGGCGGTGTCGACCGTGGTCTGCAGATTATTGTTGCCAACCGCCTTTAGCGTTTCGGGATTGCGCACGATAGCCACCGCCAACTGTCCCACCGTAGCTTGCCGCCCGTTGGAGTACTTGGCCACCACCAGTCCGCCATCGGCAAGTCCGACGTTTGTGACCTGGCCCGCGGGGGAACCATCCTGGGTGGAGGTGGAAAGGCCTGAAGTTTGCGCAAACTGCGTCAGGCGTCCCTTGCCGGCGGTATCGTACGGACTCCAGTCGATGGTCATATCGGCTGCGCCGTTAGCCAGACCAACGATCTTCACCGACGGATCGGCGGTCGCCAGGGGACTGGTCAACTGGCCGCTGGAATCGAAGACCAGCGAACCGGTAGCGACGTTGTTGCTGCCGGTGCCCTGCAGATCGGCCGCTGGAATCGTCACGTTGAAGTCCCACTTGTTGACATCGGTCTTGGTGAAGCTGGCCGTCAGCACGTGCGAGCCGCCTTGGGAATCGATCACCTCGATTGGAGCGGAGACCACGGCGCCCGTTGCGGCCTGTGAATCGAGGTTCACGTCCATGGTCATCTTGGTGGTGGCGGTAGCGGGGAAAACAGATCCAACAGGGATGTTGATGTTTCCGATCGGACCGCTGGCGTTCAGCACACCGTTGGTCGCGCTCCATCCCTGCACATTTTCTCCGGTCGCCGTCATCAGGTTGCCGTTGGCATCGAGACGGAAGTTCCCGGCGCGAGTGTATAGAGTCTGGTTGGCCTGGTTGCGGACCACAAAGAACCCATCGCCCTCTATGCCAGCGTCGAAGGCACCGCCGGTGGTCTGGATCGCACCCTGGGTGAAGTTGCGGACCGTGCCGACCGCACCGACTCCTTGCCCCACGTCGGTGTTGTCGATTGCGGCCCCGAGTGTCTGCGACATCAGGTCGTGGAACTCGAGGCCGGTGGCTTTGTAGCCCACCGTGTTGAGGTTGGCCAGGTTGTTGCCGATCGCATCCACGGCGATGGCGTTGGCCGAGAGGCCGGATAGGGCGGTTGAAAAGGCTGTGAACATTCTCTTTCTCCTTGGTCCGTATTAAGGTGCGGTGGTGGCATTAGTGGCGGTTGTTCCGGAGGTTCCGGTTGTTCCGGAGGTTCCGGTTGTTCCGGTTACTCCGGTTGTTCCGGCCGCCGCGGCCGCGGTTGCCTGTGCGTCCAGGTCGCCGCGGATCGCGATTACCTGCTCCAACTCGCTGAACTGTGCCAGTTGCGCTACAAACTGGGTGCCATCGCTGGGATTCAGCGGGTCCTGATTCTTGATCTGCGCCACCAGTAGTTGCAGGAACATGTCTTTGCTGGGCGTGACGCCGGTAATGGAGGAAGTGGATTGGGACGCGCCCGCTGTGGCGGCGGAGGAGCCCATAAGTGCGTTAACGGAAGAAGCCATTTTTATCTCCTGGTAAGGGTTCGTTCGTGGGGGTGAGGCTGCCTTCCAGCTCCTCCACCCAACTGGGCCGGTTTGACTGTTGTTGACCACGCTGGTCGCGAGATTGCTGTTGCGACCAGCCGGGGTGGGATTGCGAATCACTGTGGTTGCGGAATTCCGCGGCGCTCTGCTGCGGGCTAGAGGAAGCGCTCACCGAAGCAACGCCGTGGACCGGACGCCACGTCTGCGTGCGGAAGCCCGTCTCCTCGAGGCGGCTCACGAGGTCCGAGATGCCTTCACGGAGGCCGTGAGCCAGGTCCGTGTTGCCGGTCCGGACAGCGACGTGCAGTTCACCGGCGCGTTCCACCATCCGCACTTCAACGCGTTCCTGGTTCTGATTGCCCACCTGCAGGGTCAATTCCTTCATGGGCTGTGTGGACTTGACTGGGGCAGCGTCAGTCGCGATGGCGCGGGTTTCTGAAGCGGCCGGCGCGGGGGACTTATCCGCCAGACCAAGGGAACCAGGTCCATCACCGGTGATGAAAGTCTGAGCTGCGACGTTGGCCATCTGCTGGTCCGGCGGCTGTCCCGTGTTCTGGTTCCGCCCATTGTCGAGTTCCGTGCGGCGGAGTTCGGCTATAGGCGAGATGCGAGGGATAGCCTCGGCAGAGGGAGGCGAGCCGGTCAAGTTGGCCGGCGTCGCCGGACCGGGTTTGAGGCGGGCGGCGAAAGCGAGATCCGCGGCTTCGGAGCCGGCTTCGGCTGGCGCGGCCGCTTGCGGCTGACTCTCCCGGAGCGCGGCCGCCACCTGCTGGACTTGCGTCGTAGCCACTTCCAATTGAGCCGATATTACTCGAGCGTCTATTACCCCGGGGAGAAGCTGCTGGACTGTACCTGGCGTCCCGGATCCGTCGGTCGTCTCCACCGGTGGGAGCGAATCACCGGTGAGATGGAGTTCCATGGGCAGCGCGGTCTTAGCCGCGCCCGAAACGCCAAATAGGAGAGCAGCCAGCATGGCGGCCCCGGTTGAATTGTCGGTTGGTTCGTCAGCGGGGGACGTCTGCTCGCCGCTCGCGGCCACCTTGATGGGTTTAACCGGAGTGGTCGGTGTTTGCGGAACCGCAACCTTACTGGCCGCCTTGAAACCCTGAAAATGTTCAGCGAATCCGGTGGAGTCCGCAGGATCGGCCGCGCCCGTCCCGATCATTACCGGGGCGGAAGCGGATGGGCCTGCATCAGTTGCCGTAGCGCTAATGGTCACGCCAGGTGGAAAAGCAGATGAGGAGCCAAAGCCTCGGCCTCATCAATTCAGTCGGATAGAGACGGTGAGTTGGTGTTAGGCTTTTGACGCCTCGGCCTTTCGTCAACAACTTGACGGGGCAAAACCTACCTACATCGGGAACATCGGCAGCTTCTCAGGGATTTTCTAGGATTTCTGCAAACATTTCTTGGGCCACTTACTTGCTCTACCTCGGGGGGAGTTGCTTATGGACCCAATGACAGTGGCCGCCGCCAGCGGTTTGCGATCTCGCCTCGCATCACTCGACCTGCTCGCCAATAACCTGGCCAATGCCGCTACCTCCGGATACAAGGGCGACAGTGAGTTCTACGGCCTCTACACCTCCGCCGAAGGCCGGGATCCGGTCACCGGCGATGCGACCTTCACCCTTCCCGTCGTGGAGCGCCAGTGGACAGACTTCTCCCAGGGAACCCTGTTGCCTACCGGCAGCCAGTTGGACGTCGCCATCTCCGGGCGTGGATTCCTGGCGGTCAACGGACCTTCAGGCCCCGTGTACACGCGCAATGGCAACCTGCGGGCTTCGACTTCGGGCCAACTGACCACCGCCGACGGCTACCCCGTTCGCGGAGTGGATGGGAAGCCCATCCAAGTGACGCCCAGCACGCCAGTCGAAATCACAACCGATGGAACCGTGCGCCAGGACGGGCAGGCTGTGGGGCAGATTGGCTTGGTGGACTTCAAGAGCGCCGCCTTATTAAAGAAGATGGGCGGCACCTATTTTCTGAACCCGGACCCGAAGAACCCGCCTGTGGCCGCTACCGAGGCGACGCTGCAACAGGGCAAGCTCGAGAGCTCCAACGTCCCTGTGGCCGAAGCTGCGATGCGGCTGGTCGGGACCATGCGTCAGTTCGAAATGCTGCAGAAAGCCATCGGAATCAGTAGTGAGATGAATCGCAAGACTATCGAGGAAGTGGCCCGTGTCGGTTCATAAAAGCCAGGCGGAGAAACAGGACAGAAAGAAATGACCGGCCGTGTATCCAATGCGCCCCCGCTGACGGCTTCGAATCCGGCGGCGAAGACACCGGCGACGGCCCCGAACGCGAGCGCCATGACTGCGGAGACCCTGTTCGGGGACTACGCCTGGCTCAATTCCGTGGGCGGGTCGGGATCCCGCCGCAATAGCGGGCACGCAACGAGACGGCGGAACTGGCCCAAACGCTGTGAGCGCGCTCTGGTCCACTACCTTTCCGCGCAAGATGGCCGCAGTCTTGTCCCCGATCTGGCGAGCAGGGAAGTAGACGGGATGGCAGGACCCGAAAGATCCTCCGTCAATTTCTCTGCCGACAGTTACCCGCGGTCCTTCGTCGACCGCCTGATGCCACTGAAAACACAAGGAGCCTAATCCATGATTCGAGCACTCTACAGCGCTGCCAGCGGCATGACCGCACAGCAACTGAACGTGGACAACATCGCCCACAATCTGGCCAACGCCAACACCGCCGGTTTCAAGATGCGGCGCGCCCAGTTTCAGGATCTGCTCTACCAGAGCATGGTCCAGCCGGGCAGTGCCGCGGGTCAGCAGACCGTTGTCCCCACGGGACTACAGATCGGTCTGGGGACGCGCACTTCATCCAACGAGATCATCTTCACGCAAGGCAACTTCGCCGCTACCGACAATCCGCTGGACGTGGTGATTCAAGGCCGAGGTTTCTTCCAGGTGCGCCGCACTACCGGCGATCTCGCCTACATCCGCGCCGGCTCGTTCCACATGGACAAAGAAGGAAGCCTGGTGACCTCCGACGGCGATCCGATTGAGCCGCAGATCACCATTCCGGCCGATGCCCAGAACGTCACCATTGCCCCGGACGGCACCGTCAGCTATACACAGGCGGGCCAGACCACAGCACAGCGGGCAGGGCAGATCCAGATCGCCGGCTTCCCGAATCCGGCCGGGCTCAATAGTATCGGCCGCAACTTGTATCTGCCGACTGACGCGTCCGGTGAACCCACGCTTGCCAACCCGGGCGGACAGGAAGGATTGGGATCTCTGCTGCAAGGTTACACCGAGCAGTCCAACGTCAGTATTGTCGAAGAGTTTATCAACCTGATCGTTGCCCAGCGCGCTTACGAAGCGAATTCCAAGGTTGTAAAGGCCGCTGACGACATGTATTCTCAGGTCAACAACATCACCCGATGAAGCTGTGCATCGCTCTGGTCATCGCCGGTATTGCCTGCGCCGCTTCCGCTGAGCAGCGTGCCTGCCGCGAGGTGGAGGGCGAGCGGGTTTTCGCGCGCGACCTGGCAGTTGCGATTCCCGCATTCGGCGCGCTCGTTCCGCAGTTGCCGGTTGCGTTCGCGCCGGTGCCGGGTTCGCGGCGAATCATGCATGCATCCGAATTGGTCTCTCTGGCCCGCCGCCATTCCATTGAGTTGGCGGTGGTCGAGGACCTCTGCTTCGAGTGGCCGATGCAGCCGCTGGAGCGCGCCGCGGCGATGGAGGCGATGCGCGCCTCTCTGGACGCGCCTGAGGCCACGATTGAGATTGTAGAAATGAGCCGCAACCCGGTGCCGCGGGGCCGGATCGAATTTCCAAGAGATCACCTGGGAACGCCGGCGGCTGGCGGCCCGCGGGCGCCCGTGCTCTGGCGCGGCAACGTGGTCTACGGCGGCGACCGCCGCTTCGCGATTTGGGCTCGCGTGACTGTGGCGGCCAGAGTTGTTCAGGTCGTGGCAATCGAGAGCCTCCGGACCGGCCAGCCGGTGGAGCCTCGGCAACTCCGGCTCGAAACCAGCGAGGAATTTCCGCTGCCGGCAAAGATCGCCGGCTCCATCGAGCAAGTAGCCGGACGTCTGCCTCTACGCCCGCTCTCCGCGGGCTCTCCGATCCATCTGGACCAACTGGCGGCGCCGTTTGATGTCAACCGCGGCGACCTGGTGGATGTGGAAGTACGCAGTGGCGCTGCCCGGCTCTCGTTTTCCGGAAAAGCAGAAACGGCCGGACGCAGCGGCGACGTGGTTGCGATCCGGAATGAAGGTACCAACCGCCTGTTTCAGGCCCGTGTGAACGGAAAAGGAAAGGCGCTCGTGCTCGCCAGAGCGCCTCTGGTGAAATAGCATGCAGTCATACAACTTCCGCATTCTCTTGCTGGTCGCCGGTTGTCTCGGCCTGACGGCTTCGGCAGTAGCGGCCAAGAAACCCAAGGTGGTCGTACCCAGTCCTCTCGACCGCTACATCCAGGAGGCGACGCAGCACACGGCAGCCCCGGCAAACCAGCTCACGCCCGGTTCGCTGTGGTCCGCGTCGTCCCGCCTCACCGATCTCGCTATCGATTTGCGGGCTGCGCACGTGGACGACCTGCTAACCGTGCTGGTCGCGGAGCGCGCATCGGCAATCGCCAAGGGCACCACCAAAACCTCGCGCCAATCGAGCACAAAAGCTTCGGTGACCGCGCTCGCCGGTATAACCCGCAAAGCCGGACCGTGGCAAAACCTGGCTAACACCAGCACGGATATCCAGCTCAACGGTGATGGCACCACCAGCCGCGATTCGTCAATTACCACCACTTTGAGCGCTCGCGTGACCCACGTTCTTCCCAACGGCTACCTGGTTCTGGAGGGCGCGAAGGACGTGATGGTGAACTCCGAGCACCAACTCGTCACAGTCCGCGGCGTCGTCCGGCCCGTGGACCTCAGCCCGGGCAATACGATCCGCTCGGACCAGATCGCGCAGATGGAAATCAAAATCAACGGCAAGGGCGTGGTCAACGATGCCATCCGGCGCCCTTTTATTCTTTACCGGATTCTGCTCGGGCTGCTGCCATTTTGAGAAACTTCTAATGAAAAAGACACTAGCTTCGTTCTTACTCTTCGCCATGCTGGCTCCCGCGGCCAGCCGCCTGAAGGAACTGACGTCGATTGAGGGCGTGCGCGACAACCAGTTGATGGGTTATGGCCTGGTGGTCGGACTGGCCGGGACCGGCGACCGCCGTCAGACGCTATTCTCCGCCCAGAGCTTGACCAATCTGCTGGAACGTATGGGCATCTCGGTGCCGGCGACCGCCATCCAGGTGAAGAACACCGCCTCGGTGATGATCACCGCGGTGCTGCCGCCTTATGCGCGCCCCGGGGCACGCATTGACTGCACCGTGGCAGCGATCGGCGATTCCTCCAGCCTGCAGGGCGGCGAGGTGTTGATGACCGGCCTGAAAGCCCCCGACGGACAAGTGTACGCGGTGGCCCAGGGCTCTATCGTAATCGGCGGTTTTTCCGCCGGCGGCGCCGCGAGCAGCAAGGTGGTGAACCATCCAACGGTTGGGCGGATTCCGAATGGTGCGATCGTCGAACGTCCCTCCCCTTCCACCGCCGTCGGACAGGTGGTGCGACTGCAACTACATCACTCTGATTTCACCACCGCGTCGCGTATCAGCGAGGCGATCAACAAGCGCTTCGGTCCGGTGGCTCACGCCGATGACGCGGCGCTGGTATCGGTGGCGGTTCCTGCCACTTTCCAGAAAACATCCACCGAATTCGTAGCCGAATTGGAAATGCTGACGGTAGAGGCCGATCGTGCCGCCAAGATTGTGATCAATGAGCGCACCGGCACGATTGTGATGGGCAAGGAAGTACGCATCGCTCCCGTGGCGATCCTGCAGGGCAATCTCACTGTGGAGATTCAAACCACGCTCAACGTGAGTCAACCCAACGCGCTCGCTGCTGGAACCACCCAGGTCGTACCGCAGGTGAACGTGGGGGTCAAGGAGGAGCAGGCGCGAAATGTGATACTCAAACAAGGAGCTACGGTGGAGGAGTTGGTCCGCGCACTTACCGCCATCGGCTCTACCCCGCGGGACATTATTGCGATCCTGCAAAACCTAAAGAGTGCCGGCGCGCTTGAAGCCGATCTGGAAGTGATCTGAGGAGGGCATATGATTGACGGTATTTCATCCGCTGCCAGTTCCGTTCCGCAATCGCCGGCACGGCCGAAAGACGATCCGGCGAAGGTCCAGGACGCCGCGCGTCAGTTCGAGGCGCTCCTGATCGGCCAGATGCTGAAGGGAATGCGGGAGTCTGAAGGCGGATGGATGGGCACTGGTGACGACCAATCGATGTCCTCAGCCATGGAGTATGCGCAGGAGATGTTCGCGCAGAGTTTGTCCGCCAGCGGCGGGCTGGGCCTGGCCAAAGTGGTGGCCGCCGGCTTCAATACGCCGACTAAGGGCTAGGCGTTCCAGCTATGCGCAGCGAATTCCGGGCCGCGTTCGGCCTCGAAAGCTCCGTTCCAGACGGCTGTGGAATAGTGGCCGACTGCCGCTTCGGCCGCCGGGTCGTTCTTCGGCTCCGGGGCCTTCTGTATGCCCCTCCACGCCGCCGCCATCGTGGCCAACAGCGATTGGACTTCCCCGAGAATCGCGTCGTCCCGCCTGATGTTGGCCTCCAGCAGCCGCAGCCTCATATACTGATACAAATCGGCCAGACCTCTGCTGATGGAGCCCCCGGCCTGGTGGTTCAGCGAAGCTTCCAACTCCGCCAGGATGTCCGTGACTTTGGAAATGGCCTTCGAGCGTGCCGCAATGTCTCCCTCCGCAAGGTATTGGCGGGCGTCATGCACCGAATCGAGCGCTCCCTGGTACAAAAGGCTAACCAGTTCGAGCGGGTCCGCCGACATGATGCGGCTTTCCAGATAGGCATCTTTCCACATCACAGTGTCAAGGCTCCCTTATCTTGGTTCACCGGCATATCCGCCAGCATTCGCAGGACGGCCTCGGCGGGAATCTGGTCGATGACTTCCCCCGTTTTTGGGTTCGTGATTTTGATAATCACACGGTGTGTATCGCGGTCCCGCGCGAATTGCAACTGGCGGTTCTCGCCAAACAGTTCTGACTTGTTGAGTGCCTGGACGGCCGAGACGATCCGGCGGGTTGCAGCGTCCTGCTGCAACTTGGGCGTCGGATCGACTGGCACCGTCAGGTTGATTCCGGACAATGGCTGGATCTCCACGGCGTTACTCCTTCCACCGCCAGTGAATCCTGCCACTTGGCGGTGCTTCCTTCATAGAGAATATCGGCGGGGGCGGCCTGCTTTTCGAGGGTATTTCATGCAATTTCGTCTGATCGCTTACGTTTGTTTGGGGCTGGCGGGGCAGTCCGGCATCATTCTCGGCGCAGATCCGGCGAGGAAACCGGACCTACGTGAGGCTATGGAGCAGGCTGCGGCGGCGCAACGTCAGTCGGTGATGCTCATGCAGACGTCACTCGAAAAACAGCGCCAGTCCCTTCCGCGCCAAGTGCAGCAACCGACGGTAGATTCCTTCTTTCTGTTGCCGCCGCCCGCTGCCGCGGAGGCAACTGTGTATGCGCCCAGCCCGATTGATTGCGACCCGGTGCCGGTGTCGCAAATCGAATCGCTGATCGCCGGCGCCGCGCAGCGCGAGGGGCTTCAGCCAGACCTTCTCCGCGGCGTCATGAAGCAGGAGTCCGGTTTCCGTCCCTGTGCGGTGTCCCCCAAAGGGGCCATCGGGCTGATGCAAATTATGCCCGCCACCGCCGCGCAGTTCAACGTGAAGAACCCGTTCAATCCAAAGGAGAACGTGGACGTGGGCGCCCGACTCTTAAAGGAACTGCTGGGCCGCTACAACGGTAATCTCGCCTTCGCGTTAGGCGCCTACAATGCGGGGCCGTCCCGAGTGGACGAGGCCGGTGGGGTACCGAATATCCCCGAGACCACCGACTATGTCGAACGAATTCTCTCCAGCCTGCCGCAAAACCCCAAGCAGGAATAGATAGGAAACCCGGAGCCTCCTGCCGATGACTCTGGTGGGGACGCCTTTCTTCGCGACGCACAGGAGATTCTTGATACAGCGCTTGCACGTGATGCCGCAGCCGCGGAGTGGCCTCCGCGGCCTCCCGCCGATCACTCTACGCTGTGATGCTACAGGTTTCCGGGCACTCCTGCGACTCTGAGAACGACCTCTCCCCCCGAGTGCGAAATTCGTAACCGCTCATTCTCAGAACAGTGCAGCCCTCACCCGCATACCCCTCGGTGGCGGTCACGAGCTTTTTGTAGAGCGTCGCGGCGGACCCGATGTTGATGGTCACCTCCTGCCGGCCAAAGGGTAAATCGAGCAACCGCGCGAAGCCGCGCCGGTACTCGAACACGTCCTTGGCCGAGGGCATCTTCAACAGATGAACCGTGGTGGCGCCCAGGACCCGGAGAGTGATCTTGAAGGAGTCACCATCCGGGATTACGTCGTCCACTACCGCCAGACTCACCTGCTCGACGACCTTCATGGCCTCGAAGGCATCGATCTCCGGGGCGTCGCCGGCACGGATCTTCGCCACCAGGGCGGCGTCCACATCCTCGCCGTTGGCGACCGTGGTCTCGGAAATGCCGCGCCCCAACTGCTTCACCAGCACCTTGCGGCGTCGCTGGCGTCCGATCCATTCGTCATCGGAGGGGAAGCGGACGCGGACGGTTTTCACGCCGCCCGGAGTCCGCAGGTTGATGGCAATCGGTCTGGTCGAATCGAACACTGGTGTTTCCATGGCTGTTTCTTTATCCTTATCTTATTGAGCGATGGCATCCACGCCGCACTTCGCTACTGCCGTGATGATTCCGTTGGTCGCGTCATAGATCGGAGTGCAATCCACCGCGACCGTGACGATCTGATCCGTCTCGCCCACTTCCGCCGTGGCGAAGGCCACCTTCTGCCAGGTGATGTCGAGCGAGTTGTTGGTGTCAAACTGGAGATGGATCACCGCCGTGCCGGTGGTCTGCGCCTTGAGCAGCGTCAACTCCGTGGAGTTGTGATCGAAGCGGGCCACGAACTTGAGAGCGCCCGCCCGGTTGCCGAACTCCAGCCGGCCGCGAATCGCCCCGGTGGTCGCGTCGCCCGAGGTCTGGAAGCCGGAGCCAGGAAAGAAGCCCGCATCCATGCGGATGTTGTTCTTCCATGACGTTTCGAGCGAGACGATGTTCTTGCTCGTGACGTAGTCGACGCCGTTGATGGTGAGCGTCAGGGACGCGGACGGCAGGAGTTTCTCCACCGTCGCGGCCGGCATGGTAATCGGTCCGTATCTGCGCCGTGGTCATCTCTCCTTTCACGCGGAGACCGCTTTGGTCGCGCACGAACGGCGGCGAATCCGGAGTGTCGCGGGCTTCGAGCAGCTTCTTCTGTTCGTGCAGGACTCGTTCCACCTGGTGCTGGCCATTGCCGGGCGAGTCGCCGGCGCCGGAGAGCTCAATGATGGTGTGTCCCAGATCGAGCTGGGCGCCGGTCATCCGCGAACTCGAAGGGTAGAAGAGGCGGCGGTAGCATTGGAGAATCGCCATGGCCACATCCAGCTTCAGCTTCTCGTAATCGGCTTTGATCTTGATCTTCTGGTAGTCAGCGAGTGTGAAGTGGTGTTCCTCCGGCTTTTGCAGAAGGCCATGGGTGAGGCGGCGGCGGACCAGGTCGCGCATGTTGGGAATGGCGCGTTCGTCAGCCGCCACGAAGACGAGGTTGTTCTTGAGTTCGCGGATCTTGCGATCGGTTCCCTCGTACTCGAAAATCTCGGCAATATCCGACGGCGGCTGACGCAGATCCGCCGGTACGGCAGTCGATTCGTGATTCATTACCACGAGCAGCGGGCGAGAGTCGCTGACTTCGTCAGGCACTTCATACGGGCCGGCAGGCGAAAGCACGGCGTTGAATTCCCACGCGAGGCAGGCTGAATAGCTGGCGGATGCGCTCGGCCATTTCGGCACGGACTTCGGCAGCGTCGATGTCCCGCATGGTCCGACGAATGATCATCGTGAGGTTCGGCTCCGCCATGAAGCGAAGTGGAGCGCCCGGACGGTCGTCCAGAAAGACGGAATCGGTGACGAACTGCACGCGGGCCTGCTCGATGAATGAAGGCTCTAGTGCGGGCGAGCACACGGACAGCTTCAACTGTTCGGCGGTAATTCCCCTGGCGGAATCGTATGCCAGCGTGTGCCAGAAGATCGTGCGCGCCACGTAAGCGGTTACCGGAGGCAGGCCGGGGTACTTCTGGGCATCGATGCGCTGCGCGAGAGCGGGCTGGTCGCCAGCCACGGCGGCGACGTCGGATGTGACCGCCGGGGCGGAAGGCCGGTGTGCTGACTGCGGAGTATCGCCAACCATTTGATATGTTGGCACTTGCGCGAGAGGCTGGCGGAGGGGATGAAGCGATGAGCGGGACGAAAAACGGCCAATTTGAGAATGGCTCCCCAAAAACCATGGTTTCCAACCACCTCTCCGCTGCGGCACAGATCTCTAACTCGTTGATTCTATGTAGACGAGTGTCTTTGGGGATTGGCCGGCTCCCCAAGTGAAACTCACGGCGCACCCTTCCATAGCGGCCCGGAGCATCTCTCCGGAGGAGCGGCATCCGAGACTCTGTACGAGTGCCCGACGATCCTGGAGTGGCAACTTCGATCTACCCTTCGGCGTCAGGGAGGAACTATTTCTGTATCCGGCAAATGTCAGGAGCGCTTTTCGATCTGCGTCCGCCCCAGGCAAGCGTGCAGGATAAACGCATGAGGTTATCATGAATCCTGGAGGCCGCAATGTCCTATGTTTGCTTTAACAGGATCGCAATCGCTGGTCCGCGGTCCAAGGTGCTCGGGTTCCGCAACGATGCACACCGCCGGATATCGCCGTCTCTCAAGGAATTGCTAGGTGAGCCTTACGTGGCGTTCTCGCTCGAGAGCCTTTTCCGCAAGAATCGCCTGCCAGAGCCTTCGCCGGATGGTATCCCGTTCGATTGGTTCCAGGTCGGCAATGACATCTTGGCAGGTCATTACTTCACCTCCCGTCTGCCTCTGGCGGAGGGATGGCATGGTCACGCACGTATCGAATACAGGGTTGAAGTGAAGAATTACGAGATTTACAACCTGCTGATTCCTGTGTCGCGAGCCTATGCCGAGTTGTGCTTCGTCGATAGCCAAATCTCGCTTGATAGCGGCGAGATCAACGCCATGTACATAACTCGCGGGCGCTGCTCCAGGTGGGATCTTCCGGAGGACTGCTGCAATGCGCACTGGCAACGCGCGGCGAAGGAAAACGGCGTTGCGAAGCTCGATGATGCCTACGAAGACGACAGTGTCAGGAGCGATGCCGAGGAAGGCATGCTCGCCGAGGCCATGGCTCATTGGGACAAGCGCGTGTTACGCGCACTTCGAAGGCGCAATCCATTGTAGATCTCCCCGTTACCGTTTCCTGGCGGCCTCTTCCAGCTTGGGGAGCTTCCTAATGAGTGACGCGTTGAAGATCTCCGCGTCCTCCGCGTAATGTGCTCGGCGGTGGCAGTTCGGGCAGATTCCGATCACCGTAAGGGATGGTCCGGTCCTTCATCCGCCACGCGTGTCGTGTGGTGAGTTTCGAGAAATGGCTCGCCGTCAGCGCCAAGAAACGGAGCGGCAGCCGAGCAGCCCTCGCACCACAGCGAAAGCGTCCCCCGCGGCGCACGGTGGAGTCCGGTTTGGATCTCCGCGCGGGTGTGGAGACTGGTGGGCTGGAAACCCGTCCATCCGCCCACCGCCACGAACCGGTGAGGACCGTCGACGCTCAGTCCCGCGGTATCTTGGAGACCTACCGTCAAGCCTTCGGCGCGCGCCCGCGGCGCGAGGGCCAGGCCGGCCAGAAAACCGCGGCGCGACAGGCCGCCTGGATCTTGAACCCGGCTTGGAAACCGCGGCTTCATGGTCAGGTCTCCAAAGCCTGCAGGTATTGCTCCGCCAACTCCAACTCCGAATTAGGCGGTGCGACGCGGAAGCGGCCACCGGCCCGCGTACCCGCATAGGCCTGGCGCGTCCAATCGTACGCGGTTTCGACATCAAGAACTCCGATCAACTGCTTCATCGGACCGAGTGGAGACATCAACGTCAGCAGCCGGTCCGCCAGGGTCGCCGCCACTTGCGGCAGGTCGAAGCGTTTCAATACGCCGGGAAGAAACATGTCGGCGCCATAGCGGTAGCGGTCGGCCTGCGCCAGGCATTTGTAGGACAGAAGTCCGCGGTGGCAAACCACGGCCTGAATGCGCGCATCGAGCGCCGCCGCGAACAGCAGCCACGTGGCGCCCCTGCCCGCGCCGATCGCCCGCAGTCCGCGGCGATCCACATCACCGCGGCCGAGCGCAAATTCGACGCCACGCAGCAAGTCGAGCACCCGCATACCCAGCAGCGACTCATCCATGAACCAAGCCATGTAAGCGGCCGCGGTCTCGGTGTCGAAGAGCTGTCCGAATTGCCGGGACTCGGCCGGCCGGAAACGCTGTGGCGCGGTCAGGCCGGTTCCGCGCGGCTCAATGGCCACCACCAGATGGCCCTTTCGCGCCAGCCTCTCCAAGACGCCAAACTCCATTCCGTCCGCGCCTTCCTCGGCCACCCCGGCGTCGTTCACGTACAGAATGGCCCGCGTCTCCGCATTTCGTTTCGCTGGTACGAAGACCCAGGCCGGAACATAGATGCCGGGCTCGGAAAGGAACTCGAATTTCTCGACCTGGTAGCCTTTGCGCGCGGTGGCGACCAGCGGACGCACACCCAGCGAACTCTCGACGGGCTGGTAGCGTAGCGCGTCCGCGATCGCGGGCAGGACCTCGCGCCGCCAGACCTGCCACTCCGCGCGCGAGGCCGGCGCCTTCTGCTCCGGCGGCAACCGCGCCTGCCGCTTCAAGATCAGCGAGAAGACCGTTTCCCCCCGCGACGAGTAACGGATCGAACCAGTCGGCGTGCAATACAGGTTCGGCGCCGATTCCGGCTCGAACTCGGGCTCGCTCTCCGGCCCCTTGCGATCGAGGAACCAGCGGCAGAACCAGCCGGTGGTCGCCTGGCGCAGTTTCAGCGTGTAAGCGTGCGGGTCGGTAGCCTCTTCGGTGGCGAACTTCTCCGGCACGCCCAGCAGGCGGTAGCGGTCCCGGATGTGGCCGGCGGCGAGATTGAAGGGGGGATTGAAGTCTTCGGTCAGCGCCAGAAGAGGACGCGGCGCGATGGCGACGTGAAGGTCGCAGCGATCGATGCCGTACAGGGCCGACGGAAACAGGTTCTGCTCGACGTCGGAAGGTCCTATCTGCGCTCCGGGCTCGAGACTCACGGGCCAGCGGTGCGTAGTGCCGCCCTCGTTGACGACCGCGCAGCGCACCCTCTCATCCAACGCGCTGATGAAGAGCGTGAGCGTCCCACCGCCGGAGTGTCCGGCGCAGCCGATTCTCTGGCGGTCCACCTCGGGCCGCGAAAGCAGATAGTCGATGGCGCGCATGCCATCCCAAACCATGTATGCCGTAAGGTTCTCGCCGAGCAGCAGGAGAAGTTGGCCGGGCATGCTGTGCTCGTACACCGGGCCCAGGGCAGCCTCCGTCTCGCCCGTTTTCGGATTCCAGTAGTGCCTGCGTTCGCCCTGCCCGATGGGGTCGTAGGCCAGAACCACGAAGCCGGCCTTGACCAGATTCAGGTACACGAACTGGTAGTCGGGCTGCATGCGCGCCAGGGGATAGTGCCCGCAGGGCGAGACGATCGCGGGAAACGGCCCCTTCCCGGAGGTGGGCACGTAGAGATTTCCGGTCACAAAGAAATTGGGCCGGCTTTCGAACATCACGTTTTCCACGCGATAGCCGTCCCTCTCGGCTACTTTGGCCACCACCGGACGGAGCGGCGTCTTTTCGGGATAGCCATGCAGCATCTCGCCAAACTTAGCCCGCACAAACCGATTGCGCTCCTCCAGTGCCGCCGACGTCCGGATGCCTTCGCGCAGCCGATCCCACCGTTCGGAATGCGCATTCAGCTTGGAGGCCAGGTGCGCCAGCAACATATCCGGATACTGCTGGGCATACGACGGCGCCGTGGCAGGCTGCTGGGCGAACAGAACGGACCGGCCCAACAAAAGACCCCCCGTGGCGAAGAACTCCCGCCGGTTCCATCGACTGAATGCTCGTTTCATCGGGCCGCCGCCAGTATATCACCGGGTGGCTTCGGCTGGAGCGAAGAGATAGAATTCCTCAGGGGAGATCTTCAGAATGCGCCGTCTACTCTTCTGCTGTATGGCACTCGCCGCTCTGGCCGCCGGACCGGCGGCTCGCTTCGACTCCTGGAAAGTCATCGGTCCCGGAGGCGCCGGAGGCATGTTCCTTCCCACCATCAGCCCGCACGATTCCAATATTGTCCTCGAGCACTGCGATATGACAGGCGCATACATCAGTCTCGATGCGGGCCGCTCCTGGCGCATGTTCAACCTGCGAGGGACGGTCTCCGCGTTCGCGTTCGATCCGCAAGACCCGAAAACGATCTATGCCGGCAACCGAGCGCTGTGGCGCAGCCGGGATACAGGGCGCACGTGGAGCATGATTTTTCCCGACCTGGAACGCGAGACCACCGAATCGATGCGCGACGATCACGCCGCCCCGACCTATACGACCGCCGACACCGCGTATCCAT
>OCZT010001233.1_pt1 | contig 26547 bp, 21 predicted proteins | sample 1539031 | NCBI WGS metagenome assembly OCZT01 (sample SAMEA3539308, study PRJEB22396) | soil metagenome | biome: tundra; feature: field; material: soil | place: USA | collected 2010-05 | depth 0.15 m | reverse complement strand
AGACCGACACGCCTTCGCCGGGATCCGCAACGCCGTCGCCCGGGCCGCCCGGGTCGCCCTCGCCCTCCGGGGCGCCGCTGCCCGACTTGAGCGGCGTGGGACAGTCCGCGTCCGCGATCCGCACCATCGCGATCGACCCCGGCCACGGCGGCGATGATCGGGGCGTCGTCGGATCGGGCGGCACGAAGGAAAAGGATCTCACGCTCGCCGTCGCCCGGCGCCTGAAGGCGGCGATCGAAGGCCGACTCGGCATTCGCGTGCTGCTGACGCGCGATGAGGACAAGAGGGTGCCGCTCGACGAACGCTCGGCGGCGGCCAACAATAACAAAGCCGACCTGTTTCTCGGTCTGCATGCGAGCGCGTCGCTTCGCAAGGGCACGACGGGCGCCGCGATCTTCTACGCGGCCTTCGACAAGGACGCCGAAGACAAGGCCCGCGCCTCGCTCGGCACCGAGCGCCTCCCGACGTTCACCGGCGGCTCGCGCGACATCGAGCTCCTCACGTGGGACCTTGCGCAGATTCGGCACGTCGACCGATCCGAACAGCTCGCTCACCTGCTCGAGCAGCAGTTCCACGATCGCGTGCCGCTCTCGCCGCACCCCGTGGAGCGCGCGCCGCTCCACGTGCTCGAATCGGCGAACATGCCGGCGGTCATCGTCGAGATCGGCTATCTCACCAACGTCGATCAGGAAAAGCAGCTGACCGCCAACGAGTTTCAGAACACGCTCGTGCAGGCGATCGTCGACGCCGTCGTGAAGTTTCGCGACGCGCTCGACGCCGACCGGGGGACCCGGTGACCTCTCGCCGGGCGCTCGCCACCGGCGGAGTGGTCGCGGCGGCATGCGTGCTCGCCTGGCTGCTGTTCGTCGGGCTGCCGCGTTGGTATGGCGCGCCGGCAACGGGCCGCGTGGCGGACGCGCCGGCGACCGCGCCGACGCCGCCAGGAAGAAAAATCAAAGCCCGGCTCTATTACGTCTCGGCCGACGGCACGCGGCTCACCACGGTTGAGCGGGACGTGGCGTACGGCGAGGGCACCGTCCAGCAGGCCAGGGAAATCATCACCGCGCAGATCGCGCCGACGGCCGAACCGCTCGTCTCGGCCGTGCCGCCGGGCACCGCGCTCCGCGCGCTCTTCATCAGCGATCGCGGCACCGCGTACGTCGACCTCACGGGCGCCGCGGCGGCAGCGCACGAGGGCGGCGCGCTGAACGAGCTGCTGACCGTGTACACGATCGTGAACGCGCTGACCTCCAACCTGCCGGCCGTGACGGCGGTGCAGATTCTGGTCGACGGCAAAGAGGTCGACACGCTGGCGGGCCACGTCGATCTGCGGCGTCCGCTCGCGAAGGACCTCGGGTGGGTACAATAGGCACACATGCGATCTGACCATCGACCGGCTCACGAGCTCCGCGACACGAAGCTCACCCCCAATTATCTCGAGCACGCCGAAGGCTCCGTCTTCATCGAAGCCGGACGCACCAAGGTGATCTGCACGGCCAGCGTCGAAGACCGCGTCCCGCAGTTCCTGCGCAATTCCGGCAAGGGGTGGGTGACCGCCGAGTACGGCATGCTGCCGCGCGCCACCAACACGCGCATGCAGCGCGAAGCGAGCGCCGGCAAAGTGGGCGGCCGCACGCAGGAGATTCAGCGGCTCATCGGCCGATCGCTGCGCTCGGTCACCAACATGGCTGCACTCGGCGAGCGGACAATCTGGATCGACTGCGACGTCATCCAGGCCGACGGCGGCACGCGCACGGCGTCCATCACGGGCGCGTTCGTCGCATTGGCGCTGGCGCTCGAAACACTGCGCGAGCGCGACGTCCTCAAGACGATCCCGCTGTCGGACTACGTCGCCGCGACGAGCGTCGGCATTGTCGACGGTGAAGCGCTGCTCGATCTGGCGTACGACGACGACTCGCGCGCCGAAGTGGACATGAACATCGTCAAGACCGGGAACGGCCGCTTCATCGAGGTGCAGGGGACCGCGGAAGCGATGCCGTTCGGCCGCGACTCGCTCAACGAGCTGCTGGACCTCGCGGATCTCGGGATCAAGCAACTCGTGGAAAAACAGCGGGCCATCGTCGGGCACTTGGTGAAATTTACCGGCTGAGCGGGGGGTGGGGCCCCGCGCAAATAAGAGAATGCTGACGCTGAACAGGAGCCAGCTCGGTACGCCGCTGGGCCCGATGCTGGCTCTCGCCTCCGACCAGGGCCTCTGCGCGCTCGAGTTCATCGGCCCCACACGCGCCGTGCGAGTGGAGGCCCGATTGCGCCGCTGGTTTCCCGCGCACGAGATCGTCGACGAGGTGACGCCGACTCTCGCGCGCACGCGCGAGTGGCTGTCGGCGTATTTCGAGGGCGCGGCCGCGGACCTACCGCCGCTCGATCTGCGCGGGGCGGCGTTCGAGCTGCGCGTCTGGACCGCGCTCCGGCAGATTAGGTCCGGCGCGACGTCGAGCTACGGCGCGATCGCGGCCACGCTCGGCGCGCCCGGCGCCGCCCGAGCCGTCGGCGCCGCCAATGGCGCCAACCCGGTGAGCCTCATCGTCCCCTGCCACCGCGTGATCGGATCGTCAGGCACGCTCGTCGGCTACGGCGGCGGGCTCGACCGAAAGAAGTGGCTGCTCGATCACGAGGCCCGAGCGTTTCGTCCCGCTAGTGGACACGTCGAAACGCGGACGATTCGATGAAGCGTCGCAGCGAGCGAAACGCCTGGCCGCGATGGCTCACCGCGGACTTGCGTGCGCTGACTTCGGCCAGCGTCCTGCCGAATGGCGGGTAGAAGAAGATGGGATCGTAGCCGAATCCGCCGTCGCCTCTGGGTTCGGCCGCGATCCGCCCTTCGATGGTGCCGCGCGTTTCGAAGAGGATGGCCCCGGGCCGCGCCAACGCCAGCGCACACACGAACCGCGCGGAGCTGGTGGGCGCGCCGCTCGCCCGGAGCGCGTCGTAGATCAACCTGAACTTCTCGGGATAGGTCGTCTCGGCTCCGCCGAAGCGCGCCGATTCGACGCCTGGCGCGCCGCCGAGGGCGTCGATCTCGAGCCCCGAGTCTTCCGCGACGGTCAGCTGTCCCGTCTTTGACGCATAGTAGAGCGCCTTGGCACGCGCATTCTCGTCGAACGTCGCTCCCGTTTCCTCGGGCGCCGCGATCGCCGGCCAGTCGGCGAGCGTGACGATGTCGTACGGCGTGCCGAAGAGCAGCGACGCGATTTCGCGCAGCTTCGCGCGATTGGTGGTCGCGACGAGAAGAGTGGCCACTCGAGGATTCTAATTGAAGGTCTGGCCGCGGGCGGAGACCCGAAGGTCGTCCGCCCGGGGTATCTAAGGAGGGCGTGTTCGGCCGGCTGGCTGACGGCTCAAAGGTAAGACTTTGGACCAACCGGCGGGCGGGCGATTCCTCCGAAGAGCAGCAACGCATGTGCCACGTCAGCAATCGTCTCGATCGTCGAGCGGCTCCCATCGACCGCCAAAAACAGGCCGCTTTTCGCCGGCACCAACTTCTGGCCCTGCCCCATCCCCGCGTCGCAGGCCCAGCCGCTGTTAACCGCCTGACAGCTCGTGTAAGGAATCCCGTCATCGCGTTTCGGCGGGCTCGACGAAGGCGATCTCTCCGAGCGAGTGTTAAGATCGGGGCTGTCGGGGCGTAGCGCAGCCTGGTAGCGCACCTGCCTTGGGCGCAGGGGGTCGCTGGTTCGAATCCAGTCGCCCCGACCACTTTTCAGATCTGTCACGGCCTCCTTATCGCACTGCAAGCTCGGGTTCCCAGCCGCGACGCGCTACGGTTTCTTGGCCTTGCCTAGCGGGATATCAACATCGAGCTGTGTCGTCCAGAGGTGCGAGGCGCCACCCGGCTGCAACGTGCTGTCGAAGTAGAAGACGGGACCGACAATCAGGGACACACTATCGGTGAAGTAGATAGCCGCTCCGAACCCGCCCCCGCCGACCACGTTCTTCCCGGTTTGAATGTCAGCGATGATGTCGATCTTCTCGAGGCCCTTCAAGCCGACTGTGATATCAGGGGACGACCACCCGACCATCGCGCCAGTCTTCACAATCTTGCCGTCGCTGTTGGTAAAAAGCGCATCGCTCATCCCATGGTAGATACCGGCGGAAATGTACCCGCCCATCGGCAACGTCTTCTGGAACATGAGGTGAAGCACGTTGTAATCGGTGACGCCCTTGCGGAACCCGATGTTGTAGTAGCCGACGCTGATGCCTGGCGACCCCTTGAACAACGACGATTCAGGCGTGCAGAGTTTGGCGTTCAGAAAAAAGAATATGGGGTCGGAACTTGGGAGCAACACGTCATAGCCGACCTCCGCCTGCACCTTGTCCCAGGGCAGGACGCCCATCGTCAGGCCGGTGTCGATCGGGTACGCGGGCGCCCCGGCGCCGGGGGGCGGCGTGCCCTTGCCGTAGTACGTATCGTACGTGATGTGAGGCACGCCTTTCGCCTGGCAGGTCGCCACCGAGGGCGCCCAATACGTCGTGCTGGGCGTCGCGAAGGCGAGGGTCGGAGCGAATGCAAAGCCCGCCGCCAGGATCGCCAGTCTCTGAATCAAACCGCCACAAAGTGCTGCGCTGGCGCGCGAACGGGCCGATCGACGAATCTTGATCACACACACCTCCAGTGAGGCGAGCGGCGGCTGTCGGCGCCGCTCGCGCCAGTGACTTCCGGAATTCAGTGTCTTATTCGCGCCGATTCCGCGCGCCGTGAATGTTGAAACTACTCGCGCTCGAGCTCGCCGGTGCGGATGCGGTAACTCTGCTCGACGGGGAAGACGAACACGCGCCCGTCGCCGATTTCCCCGGTGCGCGCCGCCTGAATGATGGCCTTCACTGCTTCGTCCACGATGTCCTCAGGCACGACGACTTCGATCTCCATCTTCGGCAACAGGCTGACGGCGTACTCCTGGCCCCGATAGATGGCCGTGTGACCTTTCTGCTTCCCGTGGCCGCGGACCTCCGTGACCGTGATGCCCGAGACACCCAACGTTCCAAGTGCGTCCTTGACCTCGTCCACTTTGTTCGGGCGCACGATCGCTTTGATCAGTTTCATACCGTCCTCCAGCCTCGCCTCGTGACTCGTTCGCCCACTTACTTGGAATGGGCAACAGGATGCGGCGTTCCAAGATCGCCGTGGATGACGTATTCGGGATACGCCAGCATCCCGTGTTCGTGCAGATCGAGTCCTTCCATTTCACCTTCGCGGGAGATCCGAAGCGTGCCGGTCGCGTTCACGGCATACATCAGGACGGCGGCGGAAATGAGAGTGGTCAGGGTAATCGCCCCGCTTCCAATCGCCTGTGAGATGAGCTGCGCGGTGCCGCCTCCGTAGAAGAGTCCCTTCACAACCGAACTGATGTCGACGCCGGTCGGCGTCGGCACGCCGTAGGCCCCGGTTGCGAAGAACCCGAGCGAGAGGGTGCCCCAGATGCCGGCCACCATATGCACCGGCACGGCGCCAATCGGATCGTCGATGCGCAGGTATTCCAACGCGTCGATCGCCCAGATGACGACGACGCCGGCAACAAGGCCGATGAAGAAAGCGCCGGTCGGGCTGACCCAGTAACAGGGACACGTGATCGCCACCAAGCCGGCAAGGAAGCCGTTCACGGTCAAACCCAGATCCCACTTGCCGACCCGTGCGTAGGCATAAAAGAGCGCCGACAAACCGGCCGAGCACGCGGCCAGCGTGGTGTTGAACGAGACGCGGCCGATGCCTTGGGCATCGAGCGCCGAGAGTGTGCTCCCGGGATTGAAGCCGTACCAGCCGAACCAGAGAATCAGGCCGCCGACCGCTCCGATAATGATGTTGTGCGGCAGCATCGGACCGCCGCCGTCACGCCGGAAGACGCGGCCGAGCCGCGGCCCGAGCGCGATCGCCCCCATGAGGGAGATGGCGCCTCCGATCGTGTGGACGACGGTGGATCCGGCGAAATCGCGGAACGGGACGGCCATGACGGCCAGCCAGCCGTCGGGGCCCCAGGCCCAGTGGCCGATGATCGGGTAGAGGAAGCCGGTCACCCCGATGCTGTAGAGAATGTCGCCCACGAATCCGCAACGGCCGACCATCGCGCCAGACGTGACCGTCGAACAGGTGTCCGCGAACGCGAACTGAAACACCCAGAACGCCAACAGCGGAACGCCGGTCGTGCCGTAGGTGTCGGCGAGGCCCTTCAGAAAGAAACCGGTCGTGCCGATGAACCCGTTGCCCGGCTCGAACATGAAGGCAAAGCCCCAGGCCCAGAAGGTGACGCCGCAAATGCAGGTGTCGACGATGCCTTCCACGAGGATGTTGATCGACTCGCGGGAGCGCGCGAACCCCGCCTCGAGCATCACGAAGCCGACCTGCATGCCGAAGACGAGGAAGGCCGCAATCAACGTCCACGCCGTGTTGATTGCGTTGATCTCGGGTGTCGGACCCGCCGCGGGGGCCTGCGCGTAGAGCGCGGGCGCAAGGAAGATCCTCATCGCGGTCAGCACCAACACCAAACCGATCGCCTTGCCGGCCATCAGCGCGACCACGCGAGTGCGAATCTCCGGGGTCGCGAAATTGGTGCTCAGCCGCATCCACAAGCTCCGACGCATCATTGGTTCTCCTCAGACAGAAAGGGTCCATACCCGCGCACGAGTCGATGTCTACGCGTTGCTGTAGCAGCAAACCGCATACCACTGACGAGACGGCGACGAACTTGAGTAACGCTATAACGCACAACCACTTACAGCCATCTCAAAGCTATTGCGTTATCCTACATAAATGTGTCAACTCGCTATATGTCAGACAATTTCGTCGCTTCATAGCAGCGACGCCTGAGCGGGACCTTCCGTCAGCGCAGCCAGAAATGATGCGACGGCGCTGTGCCGACATTTTTGTCGAAAGCAGCACGTCTGGCGACATTTTTGTCTAGCTGCGAGGCGTCGCACCATCGGTGCGAACGCGGTATGCTCTACGGCGATGAAGCACGTGCCACCGGCCGATCGCCGGTCGGGTGCAAGCGTCTCGACAGCGCTCGGCGCGGCCCGCCAAGAGCTGATCGAGGAGACGGTCCGAGGCTCGGCCGGCCGCATCGCGGCCGAACGCTATGCCGATCGCGTCGACACGCTTCTGCAGCGCCTGTTCTTCGAGGCGTCTCCGCCTCAGACCCCGGTGGCGATCCTCGCGCTCGGCGGCTACGGGCGCCGGCACCTGACGCTCCATTCGGACGTCGACGTCCTCGTCCTCTTCGCGGGACCGATCGGCGCCGCCGAGGAACGCTTCCTGCGCGGGTTCCTCCACCCGCTGTGGGACCTGCCCATCGTCGTGGGGCATCAGGTGCGCGAGCTCGCCGACTTCGCGCGGCTCGAGACCGACAATCCGGAGTTTCTTCTCGCGCTGCTGGACGCGCGACGAATCGTTGGCGACCCAGCGCTGCACAACCGGTTCGTGGCGGCATTTCACGGGCCCGAGGCCCACGCCACGATCCTCGAGCTGCTGCAACATCTGATCGACGAGCGCCACGTAAAGTTCAACGGCACGCTCTATCAACTCGAGCCGGACACGAAAGACGCGCCCGGGGCGCTGCGCGACCTGCTGGCCGTACGCACGATCGCGCGGCTGACCGATCCGGCGCTCCTCGGCCATGGACCGGCCGATCCGGCGCGTCTCGATGAAGCCGAAGATTTTCTCCTGCGCGTCCGTTCGATCGTGCATCTGGAACGAAAGCGCAACCAGAATGTCCTCAGCCACGACCTGCAGGAAAAAGCCGCGCAGACGCTCGGCTACGCGGGCGCGCAGCCGCAGCAGCGCGTCGAGCGCCTCATGGGCGATTACTTCCGGCACGCGCGCATCGTCAGCCGATCGCTCGAGTGGGCCCGCAAGACGGCACCGATCCCCGCCGGCGTCAATCTGGTCCGATCGAGCGACGGCATCCGCTTCGTCGACGCGCAGCGTGCCGCCCGAGAGCCGCACACATGGCTCAACGCGTTTCGAGCCGCCATCAGCCAGCAGGTTGGCGTCGCGGACGACGCGCTCGCCCTCATTCAGCAGCACGTCGATCGCTACGCGGCCGAGGACTTCTTCCCCACGCCGGCGGAACGCGACGCGCTGCTCGATTTCCTGAAGCCGCGGCCCGGACTCTACGCGCGGCTGTCGGAAATGCACGATCGGGGATTGCTCGGGCGGATGTTCCCTGAATTTCAGGGCATTTCTTCGCGCGTCATCCGCGACTTCTACCACAAGTACACCGTCGACGAGCACACGCTGCTCACGATCCGCAACCTGGAACGCCTGGCGGCCCCGACGACGCCCAGCCGGCACCGTTTCGGCGGACTGCTCGCCGACTTGGCCGCCCCGGAACTGCTCGTGCTGTCGCTCCTCTTCCACGACGTCGGCAAATGGCGAGACGACGATCACGCCCTCGAAAGCGTCCGCATGGCGCGCCAGATGTTCGATCGACTCGGCCTGCCCGCCGACGCGCGCGCCGTCGTCGAATTCCTGATCGAGAACCACCTGCGCATGTCGCTCGTCGCATTCCGTCGCGACACGGAGGATCCGGAGATCGTCAGGCAGTTTGCGGATCTGGTCGGCATCGAAGAACGCCTGAAGATGCTCTGCCTGCTGACGCTCGTCGACATCGAGGCGGTCAGCCTGGACACGCTGACGCCGTGGCGGGAAGAGTTGCTGTGGCGGCTCTATGTCGACACGTACAATCACCTCACGATCGGCTACGGCGACGAGCGGATCGCACAGGATCAGTCGGAAATGGCGGAGGTGCTCGCCGGCCGGCCGGCGGACATCGCGGAGACCGAGATCCGGCGGTTTCTCGAAGGGCTGCCGCGCCGGTATCTGCAGCTATTCGCGCGTGAAGCGATTTATCGCCACGTGCAGTTGTCCCGCGACATCAAGCCGGACCATGTGCACGCGACGCTCGAGCCAAAGGGCGCCACCTGGGAGCTGACGGTCGTCACGCTCGACAAGCCGTATCTTTTTTCAAATATCTGCGGGGTGTTGTCGTCGTTCGGCATGGACATACTCAAAGGCCATGCGATGACCAGTCCCAACGGGCTCGTCCTGGACGTCGTCCGGTTCACCGACGAGGACCGGTATCTGGAGCTGAACGCCGACGGACACGAGCGGTTCCTGGAGGTGCTGGAGGCGGCGGTGTCGGGGCGCGTCGACGTGGCCGCGCGGCTCCGCTCGCGCGAGCGCAGCGTCTTGCGCGACGGTCAGGTCCGGCGGTTTGCTCCGCTCATCCACGCCGACAATCACTCGTCGCGCCGCTACACGATCCTCGATATCATCGCCAGCAACGCCACCGGCCTGCTGCATCGAATCAGCCGTGTCATCTCCCGTCACGGCTGCGACGTCGATCTCGTGCTGATTTCAACCGAAGGCGCCAAGGCGATCGACGTCTTCCACATCGCTGCGGGCGGCGTCAAGCTGTCGGACGCGGCTCAGACGGCACTGACACTCGACTTGCAACGCATGTTGGAGGGAACCAATGAAGCTGATTAAGGCCATCGTCCGGCCGAACAAAGTGGACGAAGTGCGAGAAGCGCTCGAGAAGGTGGGTAGCTCGGGCATGACGGTCACCGAGGTGCGCGGGCATGGCAAACAGAAGGGACACAGCGCGATCTACCGCGGCAAGGAATACAACGTGAGCCTGCTGCCGAAGATGGAGATCGAGCTGGTCGTCGCCGACGAAGCGGCCGACGAGGCGGTGAAGGCGATCATCGCGGCGGCGCGCACGGGCGAAATCGGCGACGGCCGCGTGTTCGTGATGCCGGTTGCGCACGCGTACCGGATTCGAACTGGCGAACCGGCGTGATCGGCCCACTCCGAACTTGACATCTCGGCCGATCGCGGGCATCTTATCTTGGACTCCATGAGCAAGTCGGCACGCTTCACGCTCTGTCGGCACTGTTGGGCGCCATCCGCGTCGCCGGCGCCGCAGTCTGTCACGACCACCCTTCATCCGACCGCTGCCACGGTCGAATTGACAACGACGATTCGGGCCCTTGCGCCGAAGAGCGCGAGCGGATGATGTAGCCAAGCGAGCATCGAGCACAGTTCAAGGGCCATCATCTGCTAGCAGGTGATGGCCCTTTCGCTTTCTGGAGCGTCCACATGATGAATGCTGAAGTTTCTCTCCACCCGTCGGCCGTGCATCTGCGATGCAGCGAGCCGACCTGCGGCACGACGGCCGATATGTCCGAGCGCCTTCTCCGCTGTGCCCGGTGCGGCGACTGGCTGGAGGTCGTCCTGTCACCGGCGCCGGCCGATCCGGCGGCGCTCATCGATGTGTGGTGGAGGCGACGCCTGTCGCGCGACCCGCGCGACGCGAGCGGCGTGTGGCGATTCCGCGAGTTTCTGCCGGCGTATCCGGCTGAAGCGATCGTGACGCTGCAGGAAGGCAACACCCCGCTGATTGATGCGCCTCGCAGCGCCGCCCTGGCCGGCGTCCGGCAGCTCTCGTTCAAGCACCTCGGGTGGAACCCGACCGGTTCGTTCAAGGACGCGGGGATGACGGTCGGCGTCACCCAGGCCAAGCACGTTGGCGCCGCTCGCGTGGCCTGCGCGTCGACGGGCAACACGGCTGCGTCGATGGCCGCTTACGCCGCGCGCGGCGGCGTCGCGGCGCGAGCCTATCTGCCGAAGGGGGCGGTATCGGCCGCCAAGCTCGCCCAGACGCTCGACTACGGCGCGGAGATCGTCGAGGTGGACGGCAATTTCGACGCGGCGCTGAACCAGATGCTGACCGGTGAGAGTCGCGATGAATATGTTCTGAATTCCGTCAATCCATTCCGGCTGGAAGGTCAGAAGACGGCGCTGTTCGGCATGCTCGAGCAGCTGGCCTGGTGCCCGCCGGACTACGTGGTGCTGCCGGGCGGCAACCTGGGGAACGTCTCCGCATTCGGGAAGGGTCTCCAAGAGCTCGTCGCCGCGGGTCTGGTGACACAGCCGCCACGATTGATCGTCGTACAGGCCGAAGGCGCCAATCCCTTCGTGCGACTGTGGCGCTCCGGCGCGGCCGTCCTCGAGCCGCTCGCCGACCCGCAAACGGCGGCGACCGCGATTCGGATCGGCGCGCCGTGCTCGTGGAAGAAAGCGCTGCGCGCCCTGCGGTTCACCAACGGCACGGCGGTGGACGTGAACGAGGACGAGATCGCGAACGCGAAAGCCGCGATCGGACGCGAAGGCGTGGGGTGCGAGCCGGCGTCGGCCACGACACTGGCCGGGGTGCGGAAGCTCACGGCGAGCGGCGTCATCGCTCCCGAGAGCACGATCGTGGCCATCCTCACCGGACACGTGCTCAAGGATCCCGACTTCATCATTCGGCGTCTGGCGGGAGATCGACATGAGCACTGAATCGAGCTCGAACGGCGCGCCGTCGCGCGTGGCGCTCGTCGGATTTGGCACCGTCGGGCGGTCGGTCGCCAGGATTCTCTGCAGCGGCGAGGTTCCGCAGCTGTGCCTCACGCGCATCTTCAACCGGTGCATCGATCGCAAGCGCGTCGATTGGGTGCCGGCCTCGGTGCAGTGGACCGACTCAATCGAAGATGCGCTTGCGCCCGACATCGACCTGGTGGTGGAGCTGGTCGGCGGCCTGCACCCCGCCGACCAATGGGTGCGCGCGGCGCTGGAAGCCGGCAAGTCCGTCGTGACGGCGAACAAGCAGCTCATCGCCCACCGCGGTGCCGAACTGGTCGAGCTCGCGCGAGCCCGCGGATGCGAGCTGCGATTCGAAGCGTCGGTCGCCGGCGGTGTTCCCGTGTTGCGCGCGCTGCAGGACGGCCTGGCAGGCGATCGACTCGTCGAAGTGACGGGCATCGTCAACGGCACGTGCGCGTACATTCTGAGCCGGATGGAACGGGCGAACCTTCCGTTTGCCGAGGCGCTCGCCGAAGCGCAGGCCGCGGGTTTTGCGGAAGCGGATCCGACCGAAGACGTCGACGGATCGGACGCGGCGGCCAAACTCGCGATTCTGACGACGGTGGGCCTGCGCCGGTCCGTGCGCGCCGCGGACATCGCGACGCGCTCGATCCGGCCGATCGAGAAGGTCGACTTCGACTACGCCGCCGAGTTGGGCTGCACAATTCGCCAAATCGCTTATGCGTCGATCGGCGAAGACGACTCGCTCTTCGCCGCGGTCGGCCCGGCGCTCGTGCCGCTGGCCTCCGGCTTCGGCCGGGTGACGGGGAGCGAGAATCTCGTGAGCGTCCGAGGCATCTTCGGCGGCGAGACGTCGTTCTTGGGATCCGGCGCGGGCGGAGCGCCGACGGCGGTGGCCGTCGTGTCCGACCTGCTCTCCATTCACCGCGCTTCGCGTCGCGAAGGGCTCGCGTCGACGCCCGTGGCCGAGCACGTCTCCGCGGTCACCGGAGACGTCTTCGCGCGGCACTACGTACGGTTCATCGCACGCGATCGGCCGGGCATCATCGCCGCGGTCGGTGCGGCCTTCGCCCGCTACGCCCTCAACATCGAGGCGGTGCTCCAGTTGCCGAACCATCCGAAGGACCGCCTGCCGTTCGTCGCGACGCTCGAGCCGTGCGCCGACTCGGCGGTGAATCGCGCACTCGCCGACATCGCGTCGCTCGACTGGGCCGTCGAGCCGCCTCTCAGCCTGCCGATGCTGCCACTGGGCAGCCGCGTCCAGCCAGAAGGAGGTGTGAACGCGCTATGAGCGACAACGGACGCCACAGCGAAGTCGTCCAGGCCGAGGGTCATCTCATCGACTCGCAGCTGCTGAACGTCATCTTCGACACCGTCATCAAAGGCGATTCGTCGTTCGAGGTGCTGCAATTCGCCATCGGCCGCACCAACGACGAGCTCTCGACGCTGTCGATGCGGATTACCTCGCCAACCGACGCGGCACTCCAACTCGTTCTCGAGGAGCTCGTCTCGCTCGGCTGCCGGCTCGCGCGGGAAGACGACGCGTCGGTGCGCGTGGCGGACCGCGACGGCTGCGTGCCCGACGACTTCTACTCGACGACGAACCACCGGACGCACGTGCGTCACGAGGGCCGGTGGATCGAGGTCGAACGGCAGCGGATGGATGCCGTCATCGTCTTGGAGGGCGATCGCGCGAGGTGCCGCAAGCTGCGCGACGTCCGCGCGGGCGACCGGGTCCTCTGCGGCCTGAAGGGGATTCGCGTGATCCCGGAATTCCGCGAGCGCGATCGCTTCGGGTTCGCGTTCATGACGAACGAAATCTCGTCCGAGCGACGCGTCGAGGCCAGCGTGACCCGCATCGCGGAGATGATGCGCGAGGCACGCGCCGCCGGCGGCCGGATCGCCGTCGTCGCCGGACCGGTCGTCGTCCACACCGGCGGCGGGGGCTATCTCGGCGATCTCATCACGTCCGGCTACGTGAACGTGCTGCTGGCCGGCAACGCCCTGGCCGTTCACGACGCGGAACAGGCGCTGTTTGGCACGTCGCTCGGTGTGGATCTCGCGAGCGGCAAGGCCATCGAGGGAGGCCACCGGCATCACATGCGCGCGATCAACGCGGTTCGCCGCGCCGGCGGCCTTCGGCAGGCGGTCGCGTGCGGTCTGCTGACCTCCGGTGTGATGTACGAATGCGTCACGCACGGCGTCGAGTTCGTGTTGGCGGGGAGCATCCGCGACGATGGTCCGCTGCCTGACACCGTGATGGATCTGACGCAGGCGCAGGATCGATACGCGGGCGCGCTCGCCGACGTGAAGCTGGTCCTCGTGCTGTCGACGATGTTGCACGGCATCGGGGTCGGCAACCTGCTGCCGTCGTGGGTCCGCGTGATCTGCGTGGACATCAACCCGGCCGTCGTGACGAAACTGGCCGATCGCGGGTCGAGCCAAACGCTCGGGATCGTCACCGATGTGGGGCTCTTCCTGCGCCAATTGGCTCATGAACTGCGATGAGCGACGGCGTGGAGCGGATGATATCTAATTTACTTATATATGTGATGTGATCATTGTATTTTACTTCTATTCAACCATGCTGCATAAACATACGGTCATGTTGACCTTCCAGCCTGCGGCCGGGATGCAGAGCGAGCCTCGCCGTGCGGCGGCGCCGCCCGACGCCGCAGGCCTCTACGATTCGCGGCACGAGCACGATGCGTGTGGCGTCGGCTTCGTGGTCCACATCAAGGGGCGGGCGTCTCACGACGTCGTGAAGCAAGGCTTGCGCGTCCTCGTCAACCTGGAGCACCGCGGTGCGTGCGGCTGCGACGTGGACGCCGGAGACGGCGCGGGTGTGCTGATCCAGATGCCCGACCGCTTCCTGAGAAAAGTCACGGCGCCGCTCGGCATCACGCTGCCGCCGGCCGGCCGCTACGGCGCGGGTGTGGTGTTTCTGCCGCAGGGCACCGAGGAGCGCGGGCAGCTCCGACAGCTCATCGAGCGGATCGCGCGCGAGGAAGGTCAGGAGGTCCTCGGCTGGCGCACCCTGCCGGCGAACGACCGCGTGCTCGGCGCGTCCGCGCGCGCGGCCCGGCCCGCGATGGAGCAGCTCTTCATCGCTGACCGCCGGCGGCGCGATGCGGACGAGGCCGCGGCGGCGCAGATGCGGTTCGAGCGCTCGCTCTTCGTGATCCGCAAACGCGTCGAGGACGCGGCCGATCGCCTGTCGCTCGTCGAGCGCCATGCGTTCTACATCCCGAGCCTGTCGTCCAGGACGCTGATCTACAAAGGCATGCTGACGGCCGGGCAGATCGAACCGACCTTTCCCGATCTGGTCGATCCGGACGTCGAATCGGCGCTCGCGCTCGTGCACCAGCGCTTCAGCACCAATACCTTTCCGTCGTGGCCCCTGGCGCACCCGTACCGGTACATCGCCCACAACGGCGAGATCAACACCCTGCGCGGCAACATCAACTGGATGCGCGCGCGGGAAGGGCTGTTGCGCTCGGACGTGTTCGGCGAGGATCTCCAGAAGATCCTCCCGATCATCCGCGAAGGCGGAAGCGATACGGCGACCTTCGACAACGTCCTGGAATTCCTCGTGATGGCGGGCCGCTCGTTGCCGCACGCCATCCTGATGATGATTCCTGAACCGTGGTCCGGAGACGCCGGCATGGATCCGGCGCTCAAGGCGTTCTATGAATATCACTCGTCGCTGATGGAGCCGTGGGATGGTCCGGCCTCGATCGCCTTCACCGACGGCACGGTGATTGGGGCGATTCTCGACCGCAACGGTCTCCGCCCCTCACGCTATTACGTGACGAAGGACGATCTGGTCGTCATGGCGTCCGAGGTCGGCGTGCTCGACATCCCGCCCGAGCACATCCTGCTCAAAGAGCGCCTCCACCCGGGCCGGATCTTTCTGGTCGACACGGCGCAGGGACGGATCGTCTCCGACGAGGAGATCAAGCGCGATCTGGCCGCGGCGCATCCGTACCGCCGGTGGCTCGACGAACATCTCATCGACATCGAGGATCTGCCGGCGGCGCCGTACCTGCCGAGGGTGAGCCACGAGACGGTGCGGCAGCGCCAGCAGTTGTTCGGCTACACGCAGGAAGACCTGCGGGTCGTCCTCGCGCCGATGGCCGCCTCCGGCGACGAGGCGATCGGCTCGATGGGCACCGACACGGCGCTGGCCGTGCTCTCGGACCGGCCGCGCCTGCTCTTCGATTATTTCAAGCAGTTGTTCGCCCAGGTCACCAATCCTCCGCTCGATGCGATCCGCGAGGGATTGGTGACGACCATGGAGTCGACGGTCGGGCCCGAGGGGAACCTGCTCGATCCGCGGCCGGAATCGTGCCACCAGATCAAGATCAAGTATCCGGTCATCGACAACGACCAGATGGCGAAGCTGCGGCACGTCTACGAGCCGGGATTTCGATCGATCACGCTGCCCATGCTGTTCGACCCGCGGCACGACGGTCCGGGATTGGAGCGCGCGATCGAGGACATCACCACGCGCGCGAGCGATGCGGTCGACGCCGGCTATACGATTGTGATCTTGTCGGACCGCGGCGCCGACCGCGACCGCGCGCCGATTCCGAGCGCGCTCGCGACCGCGGCGGTTCACCATCATCTGGTGCGCCTGGGCAAGCGGACGCGCTGCGGCCTGGTCGTCGAATCGGGCGACGCGCGTGAAGTGCACCACTGCGCGATCCTGCTCGGCTACGGCGCGGGCGTCGTCAATCCGTACCTCGCCTTCGAGACGCTCGACGACATGATCCACCAGCGGCTGCTGACGGGCGTCACGCACGATGAGGCGGTCGTGCACTACATTCACGCGCTGAACAAGGGCATCTTGAAGGTCATGTCCAAGATGGGCATCTCGACGCTCCAGGGCTACTGCGGCGCGCAGATCTTCGAAGCGGTCGGCCTCGACGGCGCGTTCGTCGATCGCTATTTCACTCGGACGACTTCGCGGATTGGGGGCATCGGCGTCTCGGTCATCGCGCAAGAAGTGCTCGAGCGGCACCGGCGCGCGTTTCCGGCGCGGTCGGTCGGGCCCTCTGAGCTGGAATCAGGCGGCGAGTACCAGTGGCGCCGCGACGGCGAGTATCACCTGTTCAATCCCGACACGGTGTTCAAGCTGCAGCACGCGACGCGGAGCGGCCAGTACCAGGTGTTCAAGGAGTACACGACGCTCGTCGACGACCAGAATCGCCGGCGCGCGACGCTGCGCGGGCTGCTCGACCTGAAGCTGGCCCCCGAGCCGATTCCGCTCGAGGACGTCGAGCCGGTCGAGAGCATCGTGAAGCGGTTCGCGACCGGCGCGATGTCCTACGGATCGATCAGCCAGGAGGCGCACGAGACGCTCGCCATCGCCATGAACCGGATCGGCGGGAAGTCGAATACCGGAGAAGGCGGTGAAGACGCCGCGCGCTATCAGCGCGACGCGAACGGCGACTCGCGTCGCAGCGCCGTGAAGCAGGTCGCGTCGGCGCGCTTCGGCGTCACCAGCGAGTACCTCGTCAACGCCGACGATCTGCAAATCAAAATGGCGCAGGGCGCCAAGCCGGGCGAGGGCGGTCAGCTGCCCGGCCACAAGGTCTACCCGTGGATCGCGAAGGTGCGCCACGCGACGCCCGGCGTGGCGCTCATCTCGCCGCCGCCGCATCACGACATCTACTCGATCGAGGACCTGGCGCAGCTCATCTACGACCTGAAAAACGCCAACCCCCGGGCGCGCATCTCGGTGAAGCTGGTCGCGGTGGCCGGCGTGGGCACCATCGCGGCCGGTGTGGCGAAGGCGCACGCCGACGTCGTGCTGATTTCCGGCCACGACGGCGGTACCGGTGCGGCGCCGCTCACGAGCATCAAGCACGGCGGCGTTCCATGGGAGCTCGGGCTCGCCGAGACGCAGCAGGTGCTGCGGCTGAACGGACTGCGCGATCGGATCATCGTGCAGGTGGACGGCCAGCTGAAGACCGGGCGCGACGTGGTGATCGCCGCGCTGATGGGCGCCGAGGAGTTCGGCTTCGCCACCGCGCCGCTCGTCGTGTCGGGCTGCGTCATGATGCGCGTCTGCCACCTGAACACGTGTCCGGTCGGCATTGCGACACAGGATCCCGAACTGCGCAAGCAGTTCACGGGCAAGCCGGAATTCATCATCAATTTCTTCCGCTTCATTGCCGAGGAAGTCCGCGAGTACATGGCGCGGCTCGGATTCCGAACGCTGGACGAGATGATCGGGCGGGTGGACCGCCTGCACGTGCGCGCGGCGGTCGATCATTGGAAAGCGAGCGGCCTCGATTTCTCGTCGATTCTGCACGAGCCGGATCTGCCGGCTGACGCGCCGCGGCGGCACTTGACGTCGCAGGATCACGGCCTCGAGAGCGCGCTCGACAACGACCTCATCGCGGCCTGCGGCGAGGCGCTCGACCACCGCCGGCCGGTGTCGCTCGAGCGTCCGATCAGGAACGTGCACCGCACGGTCGGAACGATGCTCGGCTACGAGGTGACGCGCCGGTGGGGCGGCGAGGGACTGCCGGACGACACGATCCGCATCTACTGCCGCGGATCGGCCGGCCAGAGTTTCGGCGCGTTCGTGCCGCGCGGGATCTCGCTGACCCTCGAGGGCGATGCCAACGACTATCTCGGCAAGGGGCTGTCGGGCGGGAAGCTCATCGTGTATCCGCCGCGCGAGGCCACCTTCGTCGCGGAAGACAACATCATCGTCGGCAACGTGGTGCTGTACGGCGCGACGAGCGGCGAAGCGTACATCCGCGGCGTCGCCGGAGAACGGTTTGCCGTCCGCAACAGTGGCGCGGTCGCCGTCGTCGAGGGCGTGGGCGATCACGGCTGCGAATACATGACCGAAGGACGCGTCGTCGTACTGGGCAGAACCGGAAGGAACTTCGCGGCTGGCATGAGCGGCGACATCGCGTTCGTGCTGAACGCGGATGGCGGGTTCGCGCGGCGCTGCAACACCGAGTTCGTGGACCTCGAGCCGCTGGATGCCGCCGACGTTGCGCTGGTGCGCGAACTGATCGGCCGTCACGTGCAGTTCACGGGCAGCGAGCACGCGGCTCGCCTGTTGTGCGACTGGAGCGTCACCCCTGAATTGTTCGTGAAGGTCATGCCACGGGATTACAAGCGCGCGCGTGCGGAGCAGGGAAAGACCGGGCACCGAGCGGTTGAGGATGCCGCCCATGTGGTGGAGTTGGCCAATGGGTAAGGTGACCGGCTTCCTGGAGATCCAGCGCGCGAAGCAGCCGACGCGTCCCGTTCAGGAGCGCACCCGCGACTGGCGCGAGGTGTACCTGCCGTACGCGGAGGCCGAGATCACGCAGCAGACCGCGCGATGCATGGATTGCGGCATTCCGTTCTGCCACCAGGGGTGCCCGCTCGGCAACCTGATTCCGGACTGGAACGATTTTGTCTATCGCGATCGCTGGCACGCGGCGCTCGATCGGCTGCACGCCACCAACAATTTCCCCGAGTTCACCGGACGCCTGTGTCCGGCGCCGTGCGAGGGCGCGTGCGTCCTCGGCATCAACAACGATCCGGTGACGATCAAGGCGACGGAAGCCGCCATCATCGAGAGAGCATTTCACGAGGGCTGGGTCGTCGCACATCCGCCAGAGGTACGCACCGGTAAGCGCGTCGCGGTCGTCGGGTCCGGGCCGGCGGGTCTGGCGGCGGCCGACCAGTTGAACCGCGCGGGCCATTGGGTCACCGTCTTCGAGCGCGCCGATCGCATCGGCGGCCTGCTCCGGTACGGCATTCCTGAGTTCAAGCTCGAAAAACGCTGGGTGGAGCGGCGCCTCGGTCTGATGCGCGAGGAAGGCGTCAACTTTCGCACCGGCTGCCACATCGGCGTGAACGTGGCGGTCGGCGAGCTTCGCACCTCGTGCGACGCGATTGTGCTTGCTGGTGGCTCGACGACCCCGCGCGACCTGCCGGTGCCGGGACGGGAGTTGAAGGGCATTTATTTCGCGATGGAGTATCTGACCCAACAGAACCGCCGGTGCGAAGGTGACGCGATCTCCGACGAGCATTTTGTGACCGCTCAGGACAAGCACGTCATCATCATCGGCGGCGGCGACACCGGCGCCGACTGTCTCGGGACCGTTCACCGTCAGGGCGCGCGGAGCGCGCATCAACTGGAATTGCTGTCGCGTCCGCCCGACGTCCGCGGGCCGCAGAATCCCTGGCCGCTCTGGCCGAACGTCTTCCGCGTCTCTTCGGCGCACGCCGAAGGCGGTGAGCGGCTGTACTCGATTGCCACCGAGCGCTTCACGGGCGACGGCGACGGCCGCGTCAGGGCGCTGCACGCAGTGCAGGTCCAGACGATCAAGACGGAGAAAGGTCCGGCGTTCGAGCCGGTCTCCGGATCGCAGTTCGAGCTGAAGGCCGATCTCGTGTTGCTCGCCATGGGTTTTGTCGGCCCGGAACGCCACGGCATGCTCGAACAGCTCGGCGTGCGCGTGACCGATCGCGGAACCGTGTGGCGAGACGATCAGTGGATGACGAGCGTCGCCGGCGTCTTCACCGCGGGCGACATGCAGCGCGGCCAATCGCTCATCGTGTGGGCCATTGCCGACGGCCGCAGCTGCGCGCGTGGCGTCGACGCGTACTTGATGGGCCGTTCCGATCTTCCCGCCCCCGTGTCGTGATGTGGCGACCGTGCAAGGCCGAAGAAGAGGTCACGCACGTCATCTGACGAGCGTCACGATGAACACGCCTGCGCCCACGACACCCAGCAGCATCGAGCCCATCCAAACCTGCCGATTGCGCGTCAGGGCCCCTACGGCCCCTAAAGCGATCGCCACCTGAATGAAGGCGACGCTGTTCGCGAACTGATGATGATGCTCGAGGAGGCGGTCGGCTTCCTTCGATTTTTCGTCACGCTCGCGCTCCTTGTCGCGCGCCGCCTGCTCGATGGCTTTCTGCTCGGCCGCATAACGCTGGATCGTCTGCTCCACATCGGCCGGCGGGGTCTTGCCGGCCGCCAGGTAGACCGCGCGTGACGTTTCCTGGACGCTGGACTTGATGCCTTTCGCCTGATAATAGGCCCACTGATCCGACGCCTCCGCCTGAAGCCGTCCGGCTTCGGTCTTCAACACCAGCGCCTCGTTCACGGTACCGCCCGCGCGCAACGCGGCCACCGCACCGAGGGCGGCCAGGATCGCCGTGGTCAGCGCGATATTTCGAAGCAGCGCGCCGGCGGCCGGTTCGTGGATGGTCTCTCGCAGGCTGTCGGTATCAATCTCTGGTTGCTCCGGCATGGCTCCATCTTATGACCTCCAGCCCAATCCAGCCAAAGTTGTCGTCATCGTCGTCTTCCTGCACGGCTACCCTGGGAATGAGCGGAACATCGATTTGGCTCAAGCGGTCCGCCGCGCGGGCTACGACGGGCTGTTCCTCGACTACCGCGGCTCGTGGGGAAGCGGCGGCACGTTCTCTTTCCAGCATGCCCTCGAGGACGGTGTCTCCGCGCTTGCATGGGTGGCCCAGGCGCTGACCGCTGCTGTCGTGTCGGCTATTTATTGCGGTGGAAGCTCACGAACTCCCGCACGACGTCCACGGCCATCTTCGCGCCGAGGCCCGTCGCGGCATGCTCGAAGCCGTCGCGCGTGCCGTGAACAGCCGGATACCACGTGATCGCCGGCACGACATGCCCCACCACCAGAGCCGCCGCCGTCGCCGGCGACAAGACCCTGCGGCCATGGCGCGTGCGCGCCATGAACGGCGAGCTCAGGGCATGGCCGAGGCGGGGGCCGAAGCCTGAGCAGTCGCACCGCGTAAACGACGGATCGTGATGAAACAACCGCGCGACGGCGTACTTCGTGGTGTCGGCGACCGCCGATTCCGCGAACTCCGACGCCCACCGCTTCTCATATCCGCTCGTACCGCTTCCCCACTCAGGCGGCGATCCGCGCCACTGCTCGAAACTCGCTGCGAGCGTCGCGTGGAGCGCGCCTGGGGCACCGAGCGTCGACCACACGTACTTGCGGAGCAGTTCGTGTTTGGTGGCGACCGGCCCCGAATCGGTCCCGGCGGCCGGCGCGCTCTGCGCGGCGCACGTACCGGCACCCACGAACGCGCCCAGGATAATGGTGATGGTCAGCGGAAACTTCGACAAGGCAGCGTCCCTCGTGCACTTGCCGTGCCACGCTCACGGCCGAACTTGATCCGCGCCGGATCGCACTCGCCGCCGTTCTTCACACCGAATTAACAGCCTCGTCACGCGATCGCCACCTCAACCCGTCACTCTCACGTCCTCGGAGGAGTGGTCTTCCTTGATTGAGGTGTGTTGATGCGTAATGTGTTGAACCGCTGGCGCGGTGCGCTCATCGTCGGCATGTGTATGCTTTCTGCTGCGGGCTCAGTCAGGCTGCGGGCCCAGTCTTTGACTCCGGGGACCCCGGGCATCGCGGGTGCGAGGCTCGTTGGCGTGGTCCTGGATCCCGATGGGAAGTCTGTCGCGAACGCGTCGGTGACGGTCAAGAGCGACGCGATCGGCGGCGTCCGCACGACGATGAGCGATGCGGATGGCCGTTTTGCGATCCCCGCGCTGCCGGCGGGCGTGTATGTGATCGAAGTGACGGCGCCGGGCTTTGCCGCGATGCGACGCGCCGGCCTGCGGCTTGCCGCCGACAGGCCGGAAGACATCACCATCAACCTCAGCGTCGCCCAGGTGACAGAAGAGATCAACGTCTCGGCCTCGCTCCCGGCGGCGGCCAAGGGCGCGCCGTCGCAGGGTTCGCTGACGGCCCGTTCCGCGCAGTCGGTCATCAGCGACGCGTTCATCCGCGACGACACCTCGCCCATCGCCGACTACACGCAGGTGATCCAGATGGCGCCGGGCACGTACAGCTTCAGCCCGAACGGCGTCGGCCTCGGCGACAGCAAGACGTTCTTCCGCGGCTTTCAGGACGGCTACTACACGATCACGTTCGACGGCATTCCGTTCAACGACACCAATACGCCGTCCCACCACTCGTGGGCGTTCTTCCCGGGGCAGTTCATCGGTGGAACGGTCTTCGATCGCAGCCCGGGGTCGGCGGCGACGGTTGGTCCGACCACCTACGGCGGATCGGTCAACCTGTTGTCGCGCAACCTCGGCTCGGAACCGGTCATTCGCGCGTCGGGCTCGTACGGCTCGTTTTCGACGCGTCTGATGGATGCGGAATTCGATTCAGGGCGGTTCGGCCCTGACGGCAAGTCACAGCTATTGATGGACGTCCACGAGATGAAGTCCGACGGATACCAGACGTTCAACTTTCAGAAGCGCGACGCGTTCTCCGCGAAGTACCAGTATGCGCTGTCCGACAACACGGCGGTGACGGCGTTTACCTCAGTCATCGACGTGCACGCCAACACGCCGAACACGAAGGGACCGACGCGCGCGCAGGTGGCGCAGTTCGGCAACAACTACCTCTTGAGCGGCAATGCGGCGGACGCAAATTACTACGGATACAACTTCTACCATGTGCCCACCGACTTCGAGTACGTCGACGTCACCTCCAACCTGGGGAACGGCTGGTCGATCGACGACAAGGTGTACACCTACAAGTATTACAACCAGCAGAACTTCAACGGGACCACGGCGATCTCGGCGACGAGCGGCACCGACAAACTGAACAGCTATCGCAAGGTCGGCAATCTGATGCCCGTGTCGCATGCTTCACGACTGGGCATATTTCGAACCGGTCTGTGGTCTGAGTATGCCTGGACCGATCGCTTTCAAACGCCGTCCGATCCGCGCACGTGGGTCGACGCCGCGCTGCCGAACTTCCACGAGAAATTCAATACGACGACGCTGCAGCCGTATGCGGAGTATGAGGTCAACCTCACGCGGCAGCTGCGCGTCACGCCGGGCGTGAAGCTCGCGTACTACAAGCAGGACTTCACGCAGTTTGCGGACAACGGCAAGACGGTGGGCAGTCTCAGCGGCGCCGCCAGCGTCAACCATGTGGCCGAGTACCACTCGTGGCTGCCATCACTCGACGCGCACTATCTGCTGCGGCAGAACTGGTCGGCGTATGTCCAGTACGGCAAGGGCCAGAACATACCGCCGAGCAGCGTCTTCGACGTGAAGAACGCGCAGGTCTCCGTCCTGCCGCGGCCGACGCTGACCTCGACCTACCAGGCCGGCTCGGTCTGGAAGTCCGGCAGGCTGACGCTCGACGTGGACGCGTTCCGCATTCATTTCGAGAACGACTACTCGTCGGCGCCTGACCCCGCCACCGGCGAGCCCGTGTACTACCTCGCCGGTTCGGCGGTCACCAAAGGCGTCGAAGCCGAGAGCAACATCCTCGTGGGCGGCGGGTTCAGCATGTATCTGAACGCCACAGCGGGCAGCGCCAAGTACGTCAACACCGGCCTGTGGGTCCAGAACGCGCCGCAGAATACCGAAACGCTGGGCCTGAATTTCCAGCAAAGGAGTTGGAGCGTGGGTCTGTTCAGCAAGCGCGTCGGGAAGATGTACAACGACAACGGCGCCACGAATCAGGCGGTCGCGATCGATCCGTTCAACATCACGAACCTCTTCGTCAACTACACGCTGAAGGGTGCGTCGCGCTTTGCGCAGACCAAGATCAAGCTGGCCGTCAACAATCTCTTCAACGACCAGAACATCGTGGGGGTCAACCCGGCGTCGACCAAGACGTCGGTCCCCGCTCCGGGCGATGTCTTGAACATCATGGCGGCACGCAGCGTGTCCCTGACGTTTACGATCGGCGTCTCGGCAGCTCGACCATAGTCGATCGGTTAGACTCGATCATTGCCGGAGGTTGCAATGAAAGCACTAGCGAGTCTGGTCGGATGCATCGCGATCGTGTCGGTTTCCCTCGTCGCGCAGGACCGCGGCCGCGGCGGCCGCGGTGGAAGCCAGGCGCAGCCAAGAAGCCAGGCGCAGCCAAAAGGTCCGCAGAACGTCGGCCGGGGATACATTCCTCCGCGCGGGCCCGCGCCCGCTCGCACACCTCCACCCGCGCAGCGCGCCGCCCAGCCTCGTAGCTTACGCGACGTGCCCGGACATCCCGAAGCGCCGCACGTGCACCCGAACAACGGCGCCTGGATCGGCCACGAGATCGGCCGCGACGATTCGCGCTTCCACCTCGAACATCCCTGGGAACACGGGCGCTTCACGCTGGGCTTTGGTCCCAGCTACGTATTCAGGCTCGAGGGCGGCACCCGCGAGCGATTCTGGTTCCAAGGCTCCTATTTTCAGGTCGCGCCCGCGGACTATCCCTACTGCGCCGACTGGATCTGGACGAGCGACGACATCGTGATCTACGCCGATCCGGATCACGACGGCTGGTACCTGGCGTACAACGTCCGGTTCGGCACCTACGTCCACGTGCTGTACTTGGGGCCAAGTTAGCGTCAGCGATCCGGTGGCCGGCCCCGAAGTGACGGTCTAGAATGGTGAGCTATGGGTGACGACCAACACTTGAAATCCTCCTACGAGCTGGCCATGGAGAGGTTGCGAAAGAGCGACGAGGCCGCGGGCGTCGAGCGACGGCCCGTGACCAAGGCGCAGAAGGCGGCGATCGCCGAGATCCGGAATTTCTACGAGGCGAAGCTTGCCGAGGTGGAGGTGCTCCACCAGGGGCGGATGCTGACGACGGTGGACCCGGCCGAGCGGGCCGCGCGCGACGAGGAATACCGCCGCGACCGCGAGCGGCTGACGAGCGAGCGGGACGCCAAGATCGAGAAAGCGCGGCAGTGAGCTCACCGAACGTCTTCGATTTCACGCCCCACGGACGCGGAACCAATTGGCGCCCGAGGCTGCGATGTGACTGACATCGCGCGCCGGGCGCTGCCCCGCGGCGCCGGCATCGGCCCCACCCCCGCCCAAGACGGGCATGACGATACCGGAGTAGAATAAACACATCATGAAGAACTCGAACGTATGGCGCCGTTGATCCTGCTGGGCGTCGGCGGCGTCATCGCGATCGCGATGGGACTTTGGGCGCTCGTGCGTCGCTCGGGAGACGGCCGGGATGGTCCAGACCTCGGGACAATCAGCGGCCAGTGGATCGCGGAACGACGCGTCCACGAACGCGAGTCGTCGTCGGACCGCTAACCCGCATCCTCCAAATTACTCGACGCCGCGCGGCAGCCATCGGCCGATCGCCTTGCGGAGAGACCACCCGGGTGCGGTGTGCGCCGTGTCCGTAGCCGCGTCGGCGTCAGGAGCCGCGGCCTTGTCCGCGAATAGCGCGCGCTCAGGCGCGGGCGCTTCAGATGCGATGCGGCCAAGCGTCGCCTCGGCATCGGTCCACGCGGCACGGCGGGCGCGGACCCAGCTCGCGGCGGTGTTGGCCGCCGCGCGGACAGCGGCGGCTCGATCGTGCACGCCGGCGCAGGCTGCAAATCGCGGACCGGACGCGCCGGCTCGTGCGGCCCACGGAAACGGTCCATCGTGCATCCGGTCCCTCGACAGAATTGATATCTCTGTTACGAAACCGTGCGACGATCTGCATCGGATCGGCGCGCGGTGCTTGCCGGCGGCGTGGCGTTCAGATTGCACTTAGGAGGCGGAGCCCCGACGCACGCACCGGCCACAACAGACGATGACCACTGCCGCCTTCGCCCGAGCCGAGACCGGCGCGTCAGTCGCCGCGCTGCGGCGTCACGTCGCCGATCTCACGCGCGAGCTCGACGGCCTTCGCACCGCGCTCGACACCAAGCTCGCGACGCTCGAAGCGGCGCTCAAGAATCCCGGACAAGACGAGTCGCTCGAGACGCTCGTGATCGCGCTGGCGCGTGTCGCCACGGCTGAAGCCGAAGCGACGGCCGCGCGCGCGTGCCTGCAGGCGAAGCTCGCCGGCGAGGAGCTGGTGCAGACCGTCCGAGCCGAAGCGGAGCGGTCGGTCCAGGCCGAGCGCGCGACGGCCGGCACCGTCCGCGCGCAGCTCGACGAACGGCAGGCGGCGCTCGACGCCGCGTCCGAGAGCGCGGAAGCGCTCCAGCGCGACCTCGAAGCGCTGCGCGGCGCGCTCGACGGAGAACGCGCGACGAGCGGCGCGCTGCGGCAGAATCTCGAGGAAGCCGGCCAGCGGATCTCGGTCATCGAGCGCGCCATGGAGGCGCAGGTCAGCGGCATCCGGCGCGAGCTCGAGGACGCACGCGACGCGGCCGCGCGCCAGATCAGCGGCGCCGACGCC
>OCZT010001232.1_pt1 | contig 26559 bp, 14 predicted proteins | sample 1539031 | NCBI WGS metagenome assembly OCZT01 (sample SAMEA3539308, study PRJEB22396) | soil metagenome | biome: tundra; feature: field; material: soil | place: USA | collected 2010-05 | depth 0.15 m | reverse complement strand
CCGAAGGCCAGGGCGTGGCGGACGTGCTATTCGGCGATTACAAGCCGACCGGGAAGCTCTCCTTCACCTGGCCGCGCAGCGTGGGCGCTGCGCCGCTGTTCGCCTACGGGTATGGGTTGAAGTACTGAAGGGGGGCCGGGCTCTAGCCTAAGCCGATACCAAGGACCCGAGCATCCTGTTCGCACTCGCCTATGCGAACGCTCGCGCGGGCGACGAGAACCGCGCGGCGGATATCCTGAAGAGCCTCGAATCGAATTCCGCCCGGGCCAAGCTGATTGAGGGTCTGATCGAATATCGCCGCGGCGCTTTGCGGAGGCCAAAGCGCTCTTCCAGGAAGTACTGCGAATCAATCCGGAAGTGGCTCCGGCAGCGGCGGCCATCGGGCGCACTCTTTCCGCCAAAGCGCTAAAACATGTCCGCAACGATGGGCAGTATAATGAAAAACGCATTATCGCTGGCAGGTGAGATCCATGTGGCGCAGGGTGGTTTCTGGTGGAGAATCGGCTGATCTCCTGCAATTTTCCGCGTTGTGTGGATCGGTGTCACGCACTTCTTCGCCATCGCCTGGCCGGCCCGGAACTATCTCGATTGTCGATATTACACAGGGTTGAATCAAATGGCCGCTGGTTTGCTGCAAATGGCATCGCTGAATTTCGAGCCACTCTACTATCGCCCGCACGGCGCCGGCGACTGGTCTGGCCATGTACCGTTTGCGTACGACTTGGTTGCAGCATTGAGTCCGTCAACGATCGTGGAACTCGGCACCCAGTATGGTGAATCGTACTTTGCGTTTTGCCAGGCTGTAGCGGAGTGCGGGATCGCCTGCAAATCGTTTGCGGTGGATACCTGGCGCGGCGATCCGCACACCGGCGCTTATGGCGAGGCGGTTTTCCGCGAGGTTTCCGCGCACAACCAGCAACACTACGCGAGTTTCTCGACACTGCTGCGCACATTCTTCGATGATGCCCAGGAGCATTTCCCCGACGGTTCCATCGGCTTGCTTCATATTGATGGGCTGCACACGTACGAAGCAGTCCGCCATGATTTCGACACGTGGTTTCCCAAGGTAAGTCCGGGCGGCATCATTCTAATGCATGACACTCACATCCGCCGAAGCGACTTTGGCGTGTGGCGCTTGTGGGATGAATTGCGGGTCCGTTACGAAAGTTTCGAATTTCCACACAGTAGCGGGCTTGGGGTGATTCGAAAACCGGGCGGCAAGCGCGCGCGATCGGGTTTAACCAGTCTGTTATTTCAAAATGAAGTACAGGCCGAGGCGGTGCGCCGGTTTTACCGTATCTCCGGAGAGCGGCTGGAGTACAAGGACCGAGCCGAACGGCAGGCGCGGACCGGAGAATGGGAGTTACTGGCCCAGCTTTTTTGGCGGGCGGCCGGCCAGGAATTCTCGGAGGAGCGCAGCATTCACGCGCGCGGTGACGTGACGGCGCTGGCCAACGAAATCCGTCTCGAATTGCCGCGCGACACATCTTCCGAGCAACTCCGAGTCGATTTGCTCGAATCTCCGGCCTTTATGCGGATCCATGCGATTCGCTTGTTTGGGCCGAAAGACGAGCGTTTGTGGTCTTTGCCAACGAAAGACATCCAGGAGCATCTGGTTTGTACCGGCCTGCGGCTCACCCCGGAAAACAACGGCTGCAGCGTAGCAGCCGCGTTGGCCGGCGAGCCACGCTCGATTTTATTGAACATACCTCAGACGGCACTCGACCAATTGGTTGCAGGTGGGAGCCTGCAATTGGAAATCTCAGGGTTGGAAGCCGGGGAGTATGCCGCTACTTTGAACTTGACCCTGAAGCAATACCTCAATCGCGCGCTCGCGGCCGAGTCTAATCTTACGGTGTCGCAGAACGAGGCAATCGCGTTAACGCGGGGGCTTGCGGAGGCACAGGACCTGGTGCGGAAGCAACAGGCGGAGTTATGCACATATGATCGCGCCTTGAGCGAAGCGCAAAGGCTTGCGTTGGAGCGGGAGACGGAGGCAATCGAGTTAACGCGGGGGCTCGCGGAGGCACAGGATCTGGTGCGGAAGCAACAGGCGGAGTTAGGCACGTATGATCGCGCCTTGAGCGAAGCGCAGAGGCTTGTGTCGGAGCGGGAGACGGAGGCAATTGCGTTAGCGCGCGGGCTTGCGGAGGCACAGGATCTGGCGCAGAAGTATCAGTCGGATTTGTCCACGTATGATCGCGCGCTGAAGGAAGCGCAGAAGCTGGCGTCGGAGCGGGAAGCGGAGTTGAGTGATCTCGACAACAGGCATCGAAAAGCGACGGAGCCATTAGATTGCGCGGAGCGATCTCTCGCGGATCGGGAGGCGCGAATCCTCCATCTTACGGAAGTGCTCGCGCAGAGCCGCAAGGAACTCGCCGGACGGGAAGAACAACTGTGCGATTCGGCAGCCCGGTTAAGCGAGGCTCGGCGGCAGGCCGCCATCCTGGAGCAGGACTCATCGCAGGCGCGCGAGGAGTTGGAGCGAAAGTCCGCCTCATTGCTGGAAGTGGAGCGTCTGTACGACGAGTGCTCTCGCCGGCTACGGGAAATTGAGACCTCGCTGAGCTGGAGGCTGACACGGCCATTGCGTAGTTTGCCAAGGTTCTGAACATGTATACATCAAACGAGAGTCCGCAGGAACTTTACCTGGATCTTCTGAAACGTTGTCTCACCCGGCTACTGTTCCCGGACTGTTGCGTCAACACACAGCTTGTCCCAACAGGACAATTCGATCCAGAAGCACGGCGGAATGGGCAGGACTGGCCATACGAGGCCGAAACGATGATTGGCATGAAACGTCTGGACAATGTCGAGCATTGTGTACGGGATGTGCTGCGGCGCAATGTTCCTGGCGATCTTGTCGAGACCGGGGTGTGGCGCGGCGGCGCATCTATTCTGATGCGAGGCGTGTTGAAGGCCTATAGCGACACCTCGCGCTCTGTGTGGGTGGTGGATTCATTCGAGGGGCTCCCCAGTGCGAATCCCGATCTCTGCCCGGCCGATGCAGGAGACCGGCTTGCCGATTTCAACGATTATCTGGGCGTGCCGCTCGAACGCGTACAGGCGAACTTTGAACGATACAATCTCCTGGACGCGCAGGTTCGATTTCTCAAAGGCTGGTTTCGGGATACTCTGCCGTCGGCGCCCATCGGCCGAATTGCCGTATTGCGGCTGGACGGAGATATGTACGAATCCACGATGGATGCCTTCAGCCACCTCTACGACAAAGTGCAGGTTGGAGGCTACATTATCGTCGATGATTACGGGGCCCTCGCCAACTGCCGCGCAGCCGTGCACGATTTCCGCGACAGCAGGGGTATTCTCGACCCGATCCAACCAGTTGACTGGACGGGCGTCTTCTGGCAACGTACAGAATAGGCTTATTAGCTGAAACTGTTCTGGTACAATGAGGGCTTCGCGGTCGCTCCCGCATGCCCGTACGGCACTTAGACAATGGGAACACACGTCTATACAAGCGTCGTCTCGAATTACATACCGAAAGCCAGGGTGCTAGCGCACAGTGTCAAGCGTTTTCACCCCGATGTTATGTTTCACCTGGTGCTTGCCGACGACCCACCTGCACATTTTCAATTGAAAGATGAGCCTTTCGATTCTCTAATTGCCATTGCAGATCTGGGTTTGGAAAACTCCGAGCAGTGGCTATTTACCCACTCACTGGTCGAGGCAAGCACGGGCGTCAAGGGTTTTGCGCTTAAGAAGATTTTGCAGCAGGCGTCGTGTTCGGAAGTGTTCTATTTCGATCCCGACATGGTTGTGCTTGCTCCGTTGGACGATCTTATCGCGGCATTCGGCTCCGGGTCGGTGCTCCTTACTCCCCACTTGACGGAGCCGGAAACCACTAATGACGCAATACTGGACAATGAGTTTTCCGTTCTGCGCCACGGCATCTACAATCTTGGCTTTGTCGGGGTAAAGAACGATGCCGAAGGGAAACGGTTCGCGGGCTGGTGGTGCGACAGGCTCCGCGACTTCTGCTTTGACGATATTCCTCGCGGGCTTTTTACGGACCAACGATGGGCCGATCTGGCGCCCGCGTATTTTTCCGGCTGCGTGATCCTCCGCGACCCGGTGTACAACATTGCCACGTGGAATCTTACCAGCCGCAGGGTCGAAGGGACACCGGACAAGCTGATGGTAGGCGGCCGGCGAGTGGTGTTCTACCATTTTTCCGGTTTCGACAGCGGCGCCCAGGAAGCCATGCTGAACAAGTACGGGGCGGATATGCCGGCGCTGTACGCCCTGCGCGAATGGTACATCGGAGAATGCTGCCGGATGGGCCAGGAGGAATTCGGCCGGATCCGGTGGCGGTACGGATATTTCGATAACGGCGAGCCCATTACGCCGCAGCATCGCAGGCTCTATCGCGATCGCGGCGATGTCCGCCACACTTTTCCGAACCCATATCTCACTTCCGAGATCACCCACTCGTACTATCACTGGTACGAGGCCGACTCAGCCGCGGCGGTACGGCTTCGACCCACCGCGAAAATTCAATCCGCACCCGAATACCGCATCGTCCTTTCGGTCACAAAGCAGGATGGAGAAATGGCGGCTCGAACGGCGCACTGCCTGCTGCGGAATTCTCGCGGATCTTCCGAACTGTACCTGGCAGGCCCAGGGTCCGCCCTGCAAACGGTTCTCGCCGATGCCGCTCTGGCTGCCGCATACCTTCCGCTGGAGGCCAGCGCGCCGAGTACGCACGCGGCCAACTTCGGTGTTGTGCTGTCTCGTCTTGCGGACCGCGATTTCATTTTCGTGCAGGCGGGCATCGAGGCGCCGGAGTATTGGGATCTTCGCCTGGCGTGGACGGCGCGTTGGCAATCGGGGGCCGCCACAGTTTCGCCATTGTGCGCAGGCCATCCCGTGCTGGGCGTGCAAGCTCCCCGGGACTGGTTTGCCAGCACGGCGGCTCTGGACCAGCTCTCCTACAGCGCCAGCCATTTCGAGTTGATCGAATTGCCCGGGTTTCTCGAGGAATGTGTATATGTTTCCTCCGAGGCCGCTAAGGAGGTCCGGTTGCGCGCGCCAAGCGACCATCCTGGTGCCTGCGATTTTGCGGCTTTCCTGAAAAACACACAGAGCCTGCGATACTCTCACGTTTTGGCGGACCATGTTTACGTAGGAAGAGTTGGCGGGCCGGGCGCCAGTGGTCTTGCCGGAATTGGCAACTCCGCGCCCCCACGGACGGCTGAAGTCCGCCAGAGAATTCTCTTGGCACTGCCAGCTCATGGAACAGTTCCAATGACCGCCGCCACGCGGCCGCGGCAACTCCACATCATGCACAGTTGGGGCGGGGGGCTGGAGCGCTGGGTGCGGGAGTACTGCCGCACGGACGAGACCCACGCGAATTTTGTTTTGAAATCGGTCGGAACATGGAACTCGTTTGGAATGGAATTGAGGCTCTATCGCGACTGCAACGATCCCCAGCCTATTCGGGTTTGGCCGCTGAAACCCGCGATTAGAGGCACAGCCGCGGAGCATGAGTCATACCGGTCTGTTTTGGCAGAAATCGTGGAGCGGTACGGCATCGGGCGCATTCTGATTTCGTCATTGATTGGACACTCGCTGGATGCCTTGGATGCCAGGATCCCAACGCTGATGGTCTGTCATGATTACTATCCGTTTTGCCCGGCCTTGAATATCACTTTTCGGGAGATCTGCAGCGAGTGTGACGGCGGCCGTCTGGCAGCATGCAGCCGTGAGAACCCGCACAACCGATTCTTCCTTAATATCCCACCACTGGAATGGATGGATTTGCGCCGGGCATTTTTCGAGAAGGTCCAGCGATCGGCTGTGCCGATGATCGCACCGTCGCTTTCCGTCCGCGATCACTATGTCAAGCTGGCGCCCGAGCTCGATTCCGCGTTCCGCGTGATCACCCACGGCACCAGGCCCGTAGGATCCGCGCCGCTGAAGCCTTCCTTCGCGCCGGATCGCCCTCTAAGAGTTTTGGTGCTGGGCAGTATTGCGCCAAACAAAGGGTTGGCGCTGCTGGAGCAAGCCGCGCCCCAGTTGCTCGAATTCGCCCGTTTGTTTTTGATCGGGTGCGGTGACTATGGGAAGTCCTTTGAACACCTGCCCGGCGTCACGATTGTGGCGCAATACCGGTGGGAGGATCTGCCGGCGATTCTCCGCGAACTCGACCCGGACATCGCGCTTCTGCCGTCCAGCGTTCCCGAGACATTCAGCTATACGCTCCAAGAGTTAAGCGAACTGGCGGTTCCGACGCTCGCGACCAACATCGGCAGCTTTGCCGATCGGATTCAGGACGGGACTGATGGTTTCTTATGCGAGCCCACTGTTGAAGCGATTGTTTCGCGCGTGCGTGAAATTGCCTCGAATCGCAGCTTGCTGCCGCCCATCCACCAAAGACTGACTGGCAGGCGGCCGCGCCCGATCCTTGAAATGATCGAGGAATACGAGACGCTCCTGCCGGCGCCGCAGGCGGCGGCGCGTGCCTATTTCTGCCCGGATTCGCGCCCCAGCGCATCGGGTACCCGGTCCAACTGCGCCCAACTATTCTGGCGGGCTTCGGATCAGGCGTACGCAGAGCCAGAGAGCATCTCGGTTCCTTTCGAAGTAACGCCAATCCGGCAGATCCTCCGGTTTCCCATTCCGGCCCGGCAACCGGCGCCGGTGGAATTGCGATTCGATCCGGCCGGGCAGTCCGGCTTGTTGCTGCTGCATGCCATGAGGTTGTTCGACGCGCAGGGGAGCATGGTATGGGAGTGGCGGGAAGACCAAGCCGCGATCGAAGCGCTATGGCGTTCGGAAATCCTGGTGCTTGGCAAGCCGGGAGGAAATCTCGGTGTACTCCTGTTTCTCGGGAGTACCGATCCCCATGTGATGATCCCGGTTCCGGCCCAGGGCGAAGGATTGCGGGGTGGAGGTGTTCTCGAAACTGAGTTTACCTGGCCTTCTTCGTCCGAACTTCTGCCCAGCGTGATGGCGCTGGTTCGCGCTGGAGAAGGGCGCCTGTCCGCGGCGGAATGCGACCGGCTGATCCGCCAGACGGGCGGATTGCCGGCGGACGAGGCCGGCGGGCCGGTTTCACGGGAGTCAGTCGAAGCGATGAAGCAGGAACTGGCCGCTGCACGGATGCGTGTTTTGGATTTGGAGAACTCGCTTTCCTGGCGGGTCGCCGCTCCCCTGCGCGTGGTTGGCGGTCTCGTATTGAACTTGAACCGCCGCCGGTCGGCGCGAAACAAGGATGGCGAAAAGGGATGACCTTCCGGGCCGCCAACTGCCCGGAAGCGATTTACGGCCCTTGCAACTCCAGAACGAGAACTTCCTGACCATACACCACACCAACACTCGCATAGAGCTGGAGATCCGCTCGGCTGGCCAACTGAATCAAGTAGGAAGGAGCGATATCGATTCGGGTCTCATCCCCCGAAAAAAGACTTCCTCGCTCGGGCTCGGTGTGAATCGATATGACTGCCTTGCCGGACGGTTTCAACACCCGTGCGATCTCATGTAGATAATGAACGCAGTCGGGCTCAAGGAGATGCGTGAAAAGAGATGCGCAGACCACGGTGTCCACGCTTCGGCTTTGGCAAGGCAAGCTGTAGTCGCGCGGCTTCACGGCTCCTTGGGGGTTGTACACCGCAGAGTAGCCGTCAAAATGTTCAAACCGGAATCGTTCGCCGGCCAAGGGAGCGAACGCCTTTCGGCTCCATTCAATCGCCGGCAAAAACAGGTCAACGCCTAGGTATCTTAATCCTGGGTTGAGGTACAGAAAGCGGGCCAGTTTGCCACAACCACAGCCGATATCCAGGACGAACGGATTTTCCGGCAGGAAATGCGCCACGAGGTGGGCCCAAGCTTCGCCGATGGCAAAAAAAGCGTCCATTTCACTGACACTGGATGCCTCGCGCAAAATCGCGTTTGGGATCGGCAGGGAAAAAGGCTGGGCCGGCCAAGTGGGCTCGTCATTGAGTGGAACCGCCACCTGGGCAGCCTGCTTCCAAAGTATAGTACTGTCGGGCATAAAAGCTCCTCTGAACCCTCCCCACAAGAATGGACCTCTTGATTTGAAATCGGATGAAAGCGACGTGCCGGGATTCGACCCGCCGGCGTCATCCGGATTACTTCACTGTAGACGGTTTTCGCGAGTTTGTCGCGGAAGTGTGGATGTCGCCAACATCGCACGTCCCGGCCGCAAAACGAATTTTCCGTGCGTCTTTATTTTTGCTTTGCATCGGCTCGGCTCGTGTGATCTAATGGTTAGGAAATAGACCTAACTAACATATTTAGCCAAGCGCTGCGAATTGTCAAGCTGAGTGGCGCCCAAACCCTGAGGCGCCGCGCGATCCGAAGCCGTGTCCGATGCCACTCGGCACGATCGAAGGAGTACGAAGATGGACTGGAATCTGCGTCGGGATCATGGCCGCCGGGAGTTGTTGAAAGCGGCGGGTGGTGCTGCCGCCTCCGCTGCGCTGACTCCCTTACTTCGAGCCGCCAACGACCGCCTGTCGGTAGCCTTCATCGGGACCGGCGTGATGGGCAGCGAAAATCTCAAGGCCTCCATTGCGCAAGGCGCGCAGGCATCTTACGTCTGCGATGTATTTCAACCGAATCTGGAACGAGCCGCCGCTCTCGCCCGGAAAGCCGGCCAGGCGCCAAAGACGGTCAGTGACTTCCGCGAGATCCTGGCGGATCGCTCCGTGGATGCCGTCTGCATTTCCACGCCGGACCACTGGCACACATACATGGCGGTAGAGGCCTGCAAGGCCGGCAAGGACGTGTACGTCGAAAAACCGGTATGCCTGGCGCTCAACGAGGGCAGCATCCTCGTCGAGGCCGCGCGAAAATATCAACGCGTGGTGCAGGCCGGAACCTGGCAGCGCTCCGGGGCACACTTCCAACGGGCCTGCGAAATCGTGCGTTCCGGCGGCATCGGCAAGGTAACCTTTTGCCGGAGTTGGATCTACGCCAACATGCCCCAGGAAGGCCTTGGCAACCCGCCCGACGCGGCGCCCCCGCCGGGGCTGGACTGGGACCTCTGGCTCGGGCCGGCCCCATCCCGGCGGTTCAACCCAAACCGTTTCGGCGTCTACCCCAATGCGTACTCCTATTTCCGCTTCTTCTGGGACTACGCGGGCGGGTACCTGACCGACTCGGGCGTCCACATGATCGATATCCTGCAGATGGCGCTGGGCGATCCCATGCCCCGGGCCGTGACGGCAATGGGCGGCAAGTTCTGGTTCAAGGACGATACCGAGGTTCCGGACACGCTGCAGGTCAGTATGGAATATGAAGGGTGCCTGGGCTCCTGGGAACACCGCTGCAACAACACGGAAGCGACGACGTCCCGGCTGATGGGCCTGACCTTCCATGGGACTCTCGGAACGCTGTATGTCGACCGGGCGCTTTTCCGCGTCACGCCCGAAGAGCATTCCGGTATCCAGCCGTTGGAGATGAAGCGCGAGAGAGACCCGCATCCGTTGCACTGGGCGAACTTCCTCGACTGCGTGCGCAGCCGCCGCCGCCCAAACAGCGACATCGAAACCTGCGTCCGATCCTCCACGGCTTGCCTGCTGGGCAACGCGGCGTACCGGAGCAAGCTGCGTCTGGACTGGGACAACGCCAGAGGGAATGTCGTTCAGGAAAGCGCCCGGCCCTATCTGCACCGCGAGTACCGGGCACCATGGAGGCTCGAAATATAACGTAAGAAGCGCCCGCGGACGGGATTGAAAGGCGAAAGCCCGCCCCCCCAGTCTGTGGCTATGGATACGGAATCCTTTCCGCTAGCGACCGGGCGGATCTTCCCGGTGATGACGTTCTCGATGTTGGTGGGGTTCTCCCAGTCTCGGGAGGCCGGCACAACTGGTGGAAGGGTATGGTCGCCGGGACCGGGCGCGGTAGTGCTGAGATCGGCTCGGCCATGAAGGGCGATTCAGGAACCCGTTAGCATAGGCGCGGCCGGCTCAGTGCCTCCAAGGGCCCCAGTGTCGAACAGGCGGGCGATACGCTCATAGGCCAGCTTGCGCGCGGCGACGATGGTCCCCAACAGCACCGCCTCATCGCCGATTTTGGAAATCTCGATGCGTGTTTCCCAGGGAACCACGCGTTTGACGATCGCCCGCACTTCCTCCTCCAAGGCCCCTAGCAGGCCACCCTGGAGCACTACCAGCGCCGGATCATGAGCGACAATCAGGTTGGCGATGGCGACGCCGATATGCAACGTCACATTATCAAAGACCGCGCGCTTCTCACCGCTGCTGGAGCGGGCCGCGATGAGAAAATCCAGTGCCGCCGGGGCGGTACTGCCCGCTGCCTGAGCCGCGGCCAGGATGCGGTCCGAGCCAACAACCGACTCGAGGTACCCGCGCGAATTCCAATCCTGAGCGGCGTTTTCGAGATCGAGCACCATGTGGGCGACCTCGCCCGCCGCCCAGTGGCTGCCCAGCAGCAATTGCCCACGGCTTACCACGGCGGCCCCCAAGCCGATCTCCAATTTCACCAGGACGACGTCCCGCTCGCCGCGCGCGGCGCCGAACTGAAGCTCGCCCATGGCGGCCATGTTGACGTCGTTGTCCACGAATACGGGCGCGCAGAAGTCCCGCTCGAACTCCTCGCGAATCGGAACGTTCTGCCAGTCGAACACGCTCCCGGCTTGCAGCACGATGCCCTGCTCGACGTCCACGCGGCCCGGTGCGGCAACGCTGATAAAGCGTCGATCGTTCAGGCCGGGCTGGCCGGCCATCAACCGTTCCAGGCCGCGCCGCGCCAGGGCGAGCACGCTGTTCGCCCGGTGATCGCTGCCGATCGGAAACGAGGCATCCGCGAGGATCTTACCCTCCAGGTCGGCAGCCGCCAGGCGAACCTGACGGGCATTGATCTCGACGGCAAACAAACGGCCCGCATCGGAGTTGAATCGGATCAGCGTCGGTTTCTTGCCACCTTTGGCACCCGACTTCCCGGGGCCGATTTCGATCACCCAACCTTGGCGCATGAGTGTCTTCATCTGGCTGGAAACGGTCGGCTTGCTTAGGTTGCTCAGCTTCGCCAGACTCGCCCGCGAGACCGGTTCGTGTTCCCGGATCAGGTTCAACAGTTCGATTCCATTGATGCTGCGCATCAACGGCGCCCTGAGACGTTGCGAAACTAGATAATCTTGCGGCAGACGCATGAGAGTACGGTTCCGATCCTGTGTTGCGAGACCTCGCGTGCGTGGCGGTGCAGATCCGCCACGGCTACCTACCCGTGTTCGTCAGCTCGACGGTGGCTCTTGCCAGCATACCGCCTCGGCCGACTGCCAGCGTACACCGGGTGGTGGCATGGAACAGAGGAGCGTACCCGGGGCTCAGACTCGAATAGGATTTCCAGTTGATTCGCGCGCATTCGTGGCTACTCCTTTGGTGGGTGGTCAACCGGGGATTGGCTTGCCGTCCACTTCCAGCCGAACAGGTAGTGCCTGTGAAACTGGTAGGCCTGATAAAGCGGTTCCCGGCCGTACCGCACGTCCGGCGTGAAGGTGAAACTCCAACTCTCGCAGTCGAGGATCAGCGGGATTTCGGCGCCGGCGGGCACTTGGCGGGACAACCGCACGAGGCTGGTCCGGTTCTGCCCAGAGGTCCATTCCCGTTGCTTGTCTTCCTGGATATCGGCAACTTCGGTCAGCCAGGACGAGCCGGTGTAGACCTTTGCCCGGCACCAGTTGTTCTTGTCAAATGGATCGAGCCCCTGCGGCAACCGCAACCAGATGGTGGCTTCCTCCCCAGGATCGAGAAGTCCGTTTCCGTTTCCGGCGCCCTCGGTGACGGTGCGTTCGATGCTCTTTCCCCCACCCTGGTTTCCGGCCTGGCGGAAGACCGCGAACGTTCGCGTGCGGCCGTCGAGCACGGCCACTTCGGCCGGCGGCGGCAACGGGTCTGGCGGCACGAGAACATCGAAGCTCTCTTGAGTCTCCCCCCCGTCGAAGTGCAATTTGAGTCGCAACCGCACCCGGGCGAAGTCGCCGGCACCAGCCGTGAACTTCACCAAGAAGGCATCGCTCAAGTCGGCCACTTCACCTGGACCGAGCGACTTCCTTTCCGTGACGCCTCTGACAATCTCGACGGTGGGGTAATCCGAGGCGAGTTCCGCCCGCACGCTCGCCATCGGCGCGAGGCGCGGATTCAGAATCCGGATGGGCAGGTGAACCGGGGATCCCGGCGCCGGCCGCAGGTAGTCGCCGGTGGTCAGCGGTGCGAGCAAGGCTGGTTGAGAATCGGCGCCGGGACCCGTGATGCTGATTTCGTGTACACCGCCATCGGTAGCGAGCAACAGGCGGCCTTCGGCATCGGCTCGCAAGTCCCGGATGGTGGCTTGCTTGCGCGCGTAGGCATAGTCGAGAACCTGGTAGCCGGCTCCCGGACGATATCGCGGAGCGGTGAGCACGGTGAGCGGGGCACTCTCCTCCGGAGGCCCGTCGGGCGCCCATCGCCGGGTCTGCACGCGGAATCCTCCCGCCGTAACCCGTTCCAGCAGCACCAGTGCGGGCCGGTCGAGTGTGGCGGTCACGCGGTAGCCAAAAGCCTCAAATTCCCGGTAAGCGCTGGCATAGCTCCATTGAAGCGGTGTAGTGTCCAGCGCCGGGTTACCGAACGCCCGCATGTGAAACTCGAAGGTCTCCGCGATCGACGTGGCCCAGTGCCGGTGGTATTCGTCCTGGCGGAACTCGAAATCCACCTCCGGCGCCGCCGCGTACGCCGCGCGGGTCTCCTCGTGATACTGGCTGATGTAATCGCCGCTGGCCCGTACCAGCCGGATCATAGTGTGCTGATGGCTCGCTACGTGGTCCTTCGGCCGCCATAGCGAGCGTCGCCCGGGTTCGCCCACATAGAATTCCGGCCCCGGGTTGAAAGCCGATGCGCTCCCCACCAGGTCGGGGTAGCGGGCGCTCAAATACAGGCTCATGAATCCGCCCATGCTGAGCCCCGCGGTGGCGCGAAACCGCCTCCCCGGCAGTGTGCGCCACGTGGTATCGATGTGGTGAACGAGTTCCCGAAAGTACTCGCCGTAGTCGAACTGCCCGCCGCCGCGCATTACATCGTACGGCGCTCCACCGTAGAAGTCCGGGTAGTCGCGCGCCACGTAACCGTCCGCCGCCACTACGATGACGTCGTGAGCGGCGACGAAGGCTGCGATCTTGGGGACGGTGTCCCGCCCGTTGTCGTACCTTTCGAGCGTGTAGCGGTCGCTGTGCCCGTGGAAGTAGTAAATCACCGGGTAGCGCTGCGTCGAATTGCCGTAGCCGGCAGGCAGGAAAACACGATAGTGGCGGGGCTCTGAAAACACCTTGGAGTCATGGGTGTGATCCTGGTAGGGCTGTCCTGCCGCGGTAACCTGGGCAATGCAACCCAACACCACGGGTAGCCAGGATCTGGTTGAGCTGCCACGCGCCAACGTCGCTCCTGGAACTCGCGCGGCGCGCGAGTTCGGCGTGCCTGCCGCGGCGCGAAATGTGAGCAAACTACCCGCCAATCCAAACATCGAACACCTGTGCAACGCGCCCCCGGTTCTCTCCCCGACTCCGGAAGCGGAGCATGCTGATGAGTTTGTCTTGGTAAGTTAATTTACCAAACACGGACTGTATCGACATTGCACCGCTTTGTCAACAGTTTGGAAACCGGGGAAACCGGGGACAGACGGAACGTTTTCCAGTTTTCCTGACTCTTTCGAGCTATAGAAAATCGGAAAACGTTCCGTCCGTCCCCCGGTTCTCTCACCCGGCATTTGGCGGGCTCCACGAGCTGTCGAAAACCGGAAAACGTTCCGTCTGTCCCCGGTTTTCCGGTTTTCATTTGGCGGGCTGCACCCTCAGCGGGTCGGGCGATTCCCCGCGCAATTCGATTCGTGCGGCCAGCAGGTCCGGCGCCGCATCGAGGGCGCCACGCAGCCACTTCACCGCCTCTTCCGGCCGGCCATCGTTCTTGCGGATCAACCCGAGCAGATACCGCGCTTCGGCCCGGCGATGTGTTATCCGGTCGTCAGCCTCGGATTGGGCGAAGTCCAGGAAATGCTTCTGAAGCCGCGCCGCCTCGCCGGTCTTACCCAGACGCTCGAGTGCCAGCACCATGAAGTAGTTCTCGCTGCTCCAACTGTCGCGATCCCCGGAAAGCTGATCGAAACCCTGGCTTGCCTTGGCATAAGCCGCCTGTGCATCCTGCTTTCGCCCCAATGCCTCGTAGGCTCGCCCCAGGTAGTATTGCTGCCGCGGCGCACTCTGCGATGCGAAGTCGTCTACACCGAGAGAAACCGGCGGTCGGGCCGACTCCTCGAACTTCCGGAGAGCGCCGGCAAAGTCTCCTCGATTCAACGCCGCCGATCCCTCTGCGTAGCGCATCAGCCTGTACTTGTCGCGCAGCCCGTAACTGCGATGGCGCGGGCTGAACGTGTATTCCGCGATCAGGCGCCCGGCTTCGGTGTACTGGCCTTTCAGCAGGTACACGGTCAGCACTCCCTCGGCGAGATCGTCGTCCTTCCGGGTGCGCGCGAGCGCGGTCTTGAGAAGCACGAGTTGCTCGTCGAACCGTCCGGCTCGCGCGTAGAGGCTGCTCAAGTCGTTCAGCGTGCGGACGTGGGCTGGATTGAGTTCGATGGCACGCTGCAACTGTGCCGCGCCCTGGTCGATATCCCCACGCCCGGCGAGCGCCAACCCAAGCGCGCGGCGCGAGGAAAAGTCCCGGGAATTGCCCGCCGTGGCGGCTTGCCAGTGTGCGATGGCTTCATCGCCTCGACCGAGGTGGTAGAGCAGACATGCCAGCAGGTAGTGCGCCTGGCTGTCGTTCTCCGCGATCTTCACCGCCTCCTCCAGCGGCGCGAGGCTCTCCAGCCTCGACGGGAAACGGTCGATATTGCCCGCGGCTGTCCCTGCCTTGCCGAGCGAGGAATTGGCCGCCTCAACATCCCCGGCGCGCCGTTGGCAGTAGGCCAGCGTATAGTAGAACTCGCCCGGAGTACCCCACGGGTCTCCGTTGTTCCGCTCTACCAGGCGCAGCAAGCGCACAGCGTCGTTCCAGCGGCGCAGGTCGCGGAAGAACAGCGCCACCGTCATGGCTTCCTGGCTCTGCCGGCCCAGCATCCGCAGCAGTTCGGCTTGGGTAGCCGCATCTCCGGTCAGCAGATACCGTGCGGCCAGCGCCAGCCGGCTTGATGGCTGCATTCGCCCGGCGGCAAGCAATTCCTGCTCCGCCCGCGCCCGCTCGCCGCGGTCGCCCAGAGCCAACGCGAGAGCGACCCGCGCCCACAAGTCTTCCCCGTTGGCGCTCAGCGAGGCTTCGAAATGCCGCACGGCGCCATCGAGATCTCTGCGCAACAGGTCGAGCCGCCCCAACTGGTATTCCCGAGCGCCGTACCAGCCGCTGGCGCCGCCGATGAAATACAGGTTGCGCTCGGCTTGCGTTTCCTGGCCCAGCGCGAGTTGACTGATTGCCAGGTGGTAGTAACTCTCCGCGGAATAGGGATCGCGGTCGAGCGCCCGCTCCAGATGCTCCACTGCCTGCTCGTAACGGGCGTGCTGGTAATCCTGGATGCCCAACTGAAGGTGCGCACGCGAGTAGCCAGGATCGCGTGCGAACGCAAGCTCGAACAGTGCCGAAGCCCCCTTATCGTCCAGTTCCTTCAACCGGTACTCCCCCGCCAGCACCAGTTCCTCGACGCTCATCTCGCTGGACGGCTTGCGAGGGCGCTCCAAAGGCCGCGTGAACGGCGTGTACTCCTTGCGCCCGGGCGGGCTGTCGGGCCGCTGATACTGGAGGACCGCGCTGCCGCCGGCATCGGTCACCTGCACAACCATCTCTGCCACCTCGCCGGTTAGCGCGAAGCCGGTTCGAAAGACTTTCGCCGGGTCGAGGTCGGCCTTCACGTTCAGCAGTTGGCCCGCCCGTGTCCGCACGGTCACCGTGGCCCTGGGGAACTTCCGCGTCACCGCCAGCGCCACCGTTCCCTCGCCGCCGGCGCGCTCCGGCACTTCCAGGTGCAGCGCCACATCGCGCGCCAGGCTGGTCAGCCCGCCGGTCGCGGCCACCGGCACCCACCACTCGCTCCAGCTTTCGGTCTGGTGCGGCTCCACCCACTCGTAGTGCCCGTCCCACACGTAGCGGCCGCTCTGGATCTCCACATAGGGTCCTGCATTGTCGGTATAACCGTTCTCGTAACTCTTTGCACTCTCGCCATAACCGAACGTCCAGAGCTTCATGCCCTGCACCACGCGCCGGTCGCCGTAGCGGAAAATTCCGTAGTCGCGGTCAAACTGGTACGCGCCTTGATAGTTGTCGTAGCTGTCAATCCCGAATACGCCCAACATGTGCAGGTTGTTCCGGTCCCAGCTGTAATCGATCCCGTTGTAGAATGGCCAGTCCGCGATGTCGGCCGTGGTATGCCCCACCGTGCGGCTCATCGGATAAATGAATCGCGTCTTGGGCGTGGCCTGGATCGCCGTATTGATCCACAGCATCTGCGGCATGCGCGTGGGGCGCCCGTTATAGCACCGCACGCCGATCTCCAGCGCGGCCACGCCGGGATGCAGCGTCGCCGCCAATTGCACTTCCATGCCGTAGACCGGATCGGTCTCGCCCAGAGCCAGCGTGACGCTGCCATCGGGGTTGTGCACGGCGAGGTTGGCCCAATAGGGCTCGGAGTGCAGCGTCAGCATGTGCATGTCGTGCGGCCCGGTGAGTTCGAGTCCCGATTGCGGCCAACTGTTGCGCGGGTTGTAAGGCGCGGGCTTGATCACGTCGTTGCGGTAAAGCACTTCGCGCCCGCGTAACTTGTCGTACAGCGAAAAGATGCGCCCGCCGAATTCGGGAATGTAGGTCAGCTTCAGGTACTCGTTCTCGACGAAGATCGCAGGGTACTCCCGCGGCTTCGGCCCGCCCGGTTGAAACGGCATCAGGTAGGTGGTGAACGGGTACATGCCCGTGACGCTGGAGTCCGGGAACAACGCCGGTTCCAGTTCGCGCCCCGAGTGCTCGTAGGTGGGGACCGTCAGAGATCCTTCGTACACCCGCACCGCCGGCGGAACTTGGGCCATCGCGAGTGTTCCAGCGAAAGCCAGTGCGGATACCGTAATCCGGCATTTCATTTCACGTTCTCCTGCAAGTCGCGCCGCTGTTCGGCGACCACCTCAACCAGTCCCACGATATCGCTCAGGCTGTTGTACACCGGCGCCAGCACCGAGATCTTGCGGCCCGCCCCGCGCACCGTCACCCGCTCGCCGGTCGCAAGCACGCGCTGCATCTCCGCGGGCATCGGCTGGAACAGTTTGCCCCACTGCCAGAACGAACTCATCTCGTAAACGTTGCGAATCAGGACCTGAATCTGCCCCGGAGCCGCCGCTAGCGGCATCCACAGATTCACGTCGCACTCTCCCGGGCACAGCTTGGACAAACGCATCAGCGTCTTCTTGGTTTGAATGTACGCTTCGTGATCGACGTCGAAATTGTCGGACGCCAGGTACTTGTCGCGGGGATCCTGTTTGAACAGAAACTCCAGGGAGCGTTTGGTCTGGATGCGCTGGCACACGTCGCCATCCACCATGGCGGTCGCGGTGCGTGCCACGCGGTCCAACTCGGCCGCGGGGTCCGCCGTCTGCGCAAGCAGGGTCGCGCCCGCCACGCACAGCATTAGCATTCCCGGTTTCATCTGTCCTCCCGAGCCAGCGTCAAGATGTACTCCCGCACTCGCTGCCACGCGCCGGCGTCCAGTTCCTTGTCGAATTTCGGGCTCGGCGCGCGTGGGTTGTCGGCGTTCGTCAACTCCATCGGATCCTTGTCGGCGAAATCCGGGCGCGGCGAGTACCAATCCTTCAGCTCCGTGCCGTTGAAGCGCCGGACCGCTTCCGCCCGCAACCGTTCGATCGGCAGCGTCTTGCGAAACTGGTTCAACAGCGTCACGTCCTGTACCGCATTCCGCTCCAGTTTCAGCCGGATCGACGCCAGCGGTGCGTCGATGCCGAACCGGTCTCCGGGGTACACCAGCGTCTCGCTCCCGCCCTCGAACCGAAACCAGGGGTCCGGTCCCGGCGCGGTGGTCAGCCAGCGAACAAATCCGTCCGTGCCCCAGATCCACGGCCACAGCACATCGCGCGTCACGTGAGACGATGGCTCGGTCACCAGCGGCGTCCCGCCGTAAGTGAACACCATATCGCCCCTGTTCTTCAGGACGCGTGGCGCCTCGGGCAGGTACGACATGCCGCTGTGCGAGCAAACCCACATGTTGATCACCCCGGCGAACTCGCGAATCTCCCGTTCCAGACTCCAACTCACGTCGGCGCGGAAGACGAACTTCACGGGCGAATCCGCGCTCACCGCCAACTTCAGCAGGCGACCGTACTCCCGCAGGTACGGCAGGTCGTTGGCGAAACGCGCTTCGTCTCCGTCCCACGGAAATGCTTTGTAGCGCTTCTTGTGGTTGAAGAACATCTCGAAATTCGTGTTCGTCCACCCCTTTTCGCGAAAGTGCCGGTCCATGGCCGAGACCACATTCACAAATTCCCGTTGGTAGCCCGGTTCCCCCCACCACAAAAAAGAAGCTGGCCATTCCGGATTGATAGGAAGGTAAACTAACTTTATAGGTCGAGGACCAAAATGCGTCTTGGCGAAGGCACTCCCGTCCAGCAGCGGCCCATAGTGGCGGTCGAACAGCGTCCAGTCCGAGATCGCTTTCGTTCGCCCCGTGCCCTCGAGTACCGGAGCGAATTCGGGCCCGACTTTGCCCCCATGCCCGTAGCCCAGTTGGTGGAACGCGCCGCGGTGTTCATAGAAGACCCGATGATAGGCATGGATCAAATCGAAGAACCGGTCGCTCAGGTAGAACTCCCCGCCACCGCGGCGGCTGAGCGCCGGGTAGTCGCCGGCGAGCCAACTCGTCCCGTAGGTGTTGTGGTCCATCGTGACCGCATCCTCCGCCGGAACGGTCGCCGCCAGGACCCGTACCTCTATGGATACGGTGGACCTTTGCCCATCCACTTCCAGTACGGCCTCGGTCCGGTAGACGCCCGGGACGGCGTTGTTCCCGATCCAGACATCCAGCCAGTATCCTTGCGCCGTCTGGGCGACGATCCGATTGTCCGGTTCGGGCAGCTTGGATTGAACTGTGCCCGCCACTGGCACCAGGGCATCCGGATAGTACTTTCCCGACTTCGGCAGGTAGTGATACCACTCGCGGTACAACTCGGCCTGCAAGCCGCTCGACGCCGCAAAGGGAAGAACCTCCAGCCGGTACGCCGCTGCCTTTTGCGATATGCTGACAATCAAATGACAGGAAACGAAACCTGCCCTGGCGCCTTCCAGGAAGATACTTCTGGCGGGAGCGGCGCCAGCCGTTCGATCCGCTTCAACAACCTTGCCAAACGGGTCTGGACGCAGATGCTCGGGCAGAGTCAGGAGTTCTGCGCCGTTGCAAATGAAAGCAATCGAAAGCAAAAGCGTGCAAATCGCCCACCCACGAAGGGGGATAATACGATGATTTCGAATCATTCCTGGACATCAAGATACACCATTCGTCGGCCAAATGTTTGCCGCGCCTGGGGCGCGCGGCTGATTTTCCTGGCTGCGCCGGCGTGGCTGTCCCTTGGCATGGCTCCCGGGCAGACTCTTTCCAAACTCGCCGAACGTGGGTTCACCGTCATCCCCGAACCTCAGCAGGTCCAATTGGAAGCCACCGACCTGCGGTTCGGTCCTGCCTTCTCCGTGCAACGGGACGCCGGCGCGGACCCCGGCGACGCCGCGCTGGAGAGCCTGCGCGACCACATGGAGGAACGCTTCGGTCTTGCGGCGGCAAGCGCCGGCGGCACCGTGGTCCAATTCGAAATCCGCCCCGGTTCCGTCACGCCTGGCCGCGTCCTGGATTCCGACACGGCGGCCATCGCCGAGCAGGCTTACTCCCTACAGATTGGCCCCGCGGGAGTGCGACTCACGGCGAACGCGCCGCCGGGTTTGTTTTACGCGGTCCAGACGCTGGTGCAGCTTCTGCGCTGGCGCAACGGAGCGCTCTGGCTCCCGCGGGGCCGGATCACCGACTGGCCAGACCTGCACCTGCGCCACATCTATTGGGACGATGCCCACCACCTGGACCGTCTGCCCGAACTCAAACGCGCCATTCGCCAGGCCGCGTTCTTCAAGATCAACGGCTTTGCCCTCAAGCTCGAAGGCCACTTCCAGTTCACCTCGGTCCCGTCAATCGTCGAACCCTTTGCATTGACGCCCGCCGAGTACCAGGAGCTGACCGATTACGCCCTCCGCCGTCACGTCCAACTGATCCCCTTCCTCGACGGCCCGGGACACCTCGCCTTCCTCCTCAAGCACCCGGAGTTTGCCCGTTTCCGCGAATTCCCCGACAGCAACTATGAGCTTTGCGCCGCCAATCCCGAAGCCGTGAAGCTGCTCTCCGGCATGTTCCAAAACCTCACCGATGCCAATCGCGGAGGCCGCTTTGTGTACTTCTCCACGGACGAGCCCTACTACGTCGGCCTGGCCGACAATGCGCAATGCCGCGAGAAACCCTTGGCGGAGCGAGCCGGCAGTGTCGGCCGCCTCCTTGCCCAGTTCATCGCCCAAGTCGCCGGCCCGCTCCACGAAAAGGGCCGCACCGTGATCTTCTGGGGCGAGTACCCGCTGGTTCCGGGCGACATCGACGCGCTGCCTCCCTATCTGGTCAATGGCGAAGTTTACGGCCCGGCCTTCGACCCGCTCTTCCGCGCCCGCGGCATACGCCAGATGATTTACACCTCCACGCAGGGCGAGGAGCGCATGTTCCCCGAATACTTCAGTCTGCCCAACGCGCACCTGCTCCACCCCGTGGCTTCGCGGGTGGATCGCCTGGCCGACGGCTTTCGCCAGATCTCTTTCCAATCCGCGCGCGGCCGGGCGGACCTGATGGGCGCCGTGGTCGCCGGCTGGGCTGACACGGGGCTCCATCCGGAGACCTTCTGGCTGGGCTACGCCACCATCAGCGCCGCCGGCTGGCATCCCGGCACTCCCTCCCGCCAGGAGGCCGCCGCGTCCTTCTACCACCTCTTCTATGGCGAGGGTACGACGAAGATGGATCGCATTTACCAGCTCATGAGCCAGCAGGCGCGCTTCTGGTCCGACAGTTGGGAGTGGGGACCCTCCACGCGCAAACCCCTGTTCGGCAATTCCAATGCTATCTTCAACCCGCGCCGGCCGGTACGGGATCAGACACTGAGTCTGCCTCCCGCACCCACTGCCGATCTCGCTTTTGACCCCTCCTGGACAGCGGCCAACGCCCGCCGGCTGGAACTCGCGGACGGCTTCCTCGCCGACAACGACGAATTGCTGGCGCTGCTGCATGAGAATTCCCGCAGGGTCGCGTTCAACCGCTACAATCTCGAGGTCTTTCTCTCGATTGCCCACCTCTACCGGCAGAACCTCGAAATGCTGCTCGATACCGGCCGTATCTGTGCCCTGCTCCAGAGCGCCCGCGATGCCGCCCGCGACCGACGCGCCCAACCCGCCCTGGAGTCTCTGGACCGCGCGCTCGATCTGGCCCGTCACATCCGCCAGCAGCGCAATTCGGTCTTGCACGACGCCGTCGCCACGTGGGAGAAGAGCTGGTTTCCCCGCGTCGCTACCGCCAACGGGCGCACGTTCCTGCACGACCTCGACGACGTGAAGGATCACCTGGGTGACCGCACCACCGACCTGAGTTATCTCATGCAGCGCGAGCTCGACCTGCCGTTCGGCGCCTGGGTCGAATCCATTCGGGCCGCGCGCAACTCTTTCGCTGCGGCGCACTCGCTGGCTCTCGATCCCGTGAAATTCGACTGGCTCGACATGGGCAGCCACCCGGTCGTGGCGGGTGTCCCGGAATAATCGGCCCATGGCGCAAAACCAACTCGAACCGCCGGCTCTGAAACGCATTCTCACGCGCCGCGACCTGATCCTCTACGGACTCGTCTTGCTCGGCCCCACCGCGCCCTACCCGGTTTACGGCATCGTGCAGCAGACCTCTCACGGCCACGCCGTGCTCGCCTATCTGGTCGCCATGGTCGCCATGCTCTTCACGGCCGCGAGCTACGGAAAGATGTCCGGCGCATTTCCCTCGGCCGGCTCCACTTACACGTATGTCCAAAACGCCCTGAACCCGCACATCGGTTTCCTGGCCGGATGGGCCATGATCCTCGACTACTTTCTCATCCCCCTGCTCAGCGTGGTTTACGCCGCGCTCACCGCCAGCCGCATCGTGCCGTGGGTGCCCTATCCCTTATGGGCCGTGATTTTCACAGTCGCCATCACGTTGGTGAACGTCCGCGGCATCCGCGTCACGGCCCGCGCCGGCAACGTGATGATGGTGCTCATGTGCGTTTGCGCAGTCCTCTTCGTGCTGCTGGCCGCGCGCTACACCATCGTCCACCACGGCCTCGCCGGCCTGTTCCAATTCCGCGCCATCTACACTCCGGGCGAGTTTGCCGCGCGCCCGCTGCTGCTTGGCGCAGCCATCGCCAGCCTCTCCTACATCGGTTTCGACGCCATCTCCACGCTCGCTGAGGACACCATTCGCCCGGAGCGCGACATCTCCATCGCCACGGTGCTGGTCTGTATCATCCAAACCGCGCTCTGCGTACTTACGGTCTACATGGCCGCCCTCGTCTGGCCCGACTTCCGTACCTACACGCAGTCGGAAACGGTTATCCTCGATATCGGCCGCACCGCCGGCGGGCTGTGGATGATGGGCTTCATTACGTTCATCCTGATTGTCGCCGCTATCGCCAGCGCCCTCGCCGGGCAGGCCGGCGCATCGCGCCTCCTCCTCGGCATGGGCCGCGACGGCGTCATTTCCCGCCGCATCTTCGCCCACGTGAACCCGAAGTACTCCACACCCGTGCGCGGCATCTACGTCATGGGCGCCGTCTCGCTCGCCGGTTCGCTCGTGCTGCGGTTCCAGCTCGTCGTCGAGCTTCTGAACTTCGGCGCATTCGTCGGGTTCATCCTCGTCAATCTCAGCGTGATCCGGCACTTCTATCTGCGCCAGCACCAGCGGAGCGGGCTGGCGATCTTCCCGAGCCTCGTCTTTCCGCTCGCCGGCGCGCTGGTGTGCTGCTATATCTGGCTCAATCTCAGTTCCAAGGCGCAAATGGCCGGTTTCGGCTGGCTCACGTGCGGCGTAATCTACCTCGCCATCCTGACACGCGGCTTTCGCCTCGCGCCGCGCTCTCTCAGCAGTCTGACCGCGAACGACTTGCCATGAAAAACGAATTCGAGCAGCAACTCATCGATTACGCACACCGCAACCGGGATGGTCTGGTCCGCCTGGTCTCAGACCTCGTCCGCTGCCCCTCGGAGAACACTCCGCCCCATGGTAATGAGGGCCCCTGCCAGCGGTACATCGCCGGCGCCCTCGGGCGCGCCGGCTACCAGCCCGAGCTGTACGAGTTGTCCTCGGTGCCGGGCCTGCTCGTGCATCCGCTCTTCTTCGCCGGGCGCGACTATACGGACCGGCCCAACCTGGTGGCGCGCCGCCGCGGGTCGGGGGGCGGCCGTTCGTTGCTTCTCTCCGGCCATATCGACACGGTCCCGCGCGGCACGCAGGACTGGACGCAGGATCCCTTCTCCGGGCATGTCGAGGGCAATCGCCTTTATGGCCGCGGCTCCAACGACATGAAGGCCGGAGTCGCCTGCAATCTGTTCGTGGCCACGGCGCTCTCGGAACTCAACATCCGCCTGCGCGGCGACCTGATTTTCGAAACCGTGGTTGACGAAGAATTCGGCGGCGTCAACGGCACGCTGGCCGGGCGGGTCGCCGGCATTACGGCCGACGCCGCCGTCATCAGCGAACCCTCCATGCTGCGCGTTTGCGCGGCGCAGCGCGGCGGGCGCACCGTGCAAGTCACCTTCCGCGCGCCCGGCGGCGTATTGACGTCCGGCGCGTTCCCGGCCGGCGTCATCGATCAGGTGACCCATTTCCTGAGCGCGCTGCGCGAGTTTGCCGCACTCCGCCGCACCACCCCTCCCCACCCGCTTTACGCCCTCTGCCCGGACCATGTGCCGGTGTCGGTCATGAAGATCTTCACCGGTCCATGGGGCACCTCCGAACCCCTCACGGTCCCAGAGGAGTGCAAGCTCGAGATGTACTGGCAACTCATGCCCGGCGAGAAGCAGGCCCCGGTCGAGAGCCAGTTCAGCGCCTGGTTCGAGAGCGTTCTGGCGTCCGCGCCGGAACTGTTCGCCCAGCGCCCGGAGGTCGAGTATCCCCTTCGCTGGCTGCCTGGTTCCGCCATCGGGGAGGAGGAGTCGCTGGTCCGCGAACTGCAATCATGCGCTGGGGAGGTGCTGCCCGCGCCGCCGCCCGTCGCCGGCATCGAGGGCCCCTGCGACCTGTTCATCTTCCACGATTTCGGCATCCCTGCCGTGCTCTGGGGCCCTTGTGGCGGCAACACACACGGCGCCAACGAGTATGTCGATCTGGATACCGCTGTCACCGCCGCCGCCGCGCTGCTGTTGTTCGTATGCCGCTGGTGTGGAGTGGAAGAGCACGTAGTGTGATGCGGCCCCTCTTGCTGTTGTTCACGCTTGCCGTCGCGGCACCCGCTCAGGTGTACTCGCCGCGCGTGCTCCTGGAGGGCCAGCCCGACCCCTCGGACCTCGTGCGCTTTGCCGATGGCATTTGCGCGCGCGCCGGCGCGGTCACCCCGCGCGCCCGCGCCGAAGCCATCTGGCGCTACTTCCTCACCGATGGACGTTTCGTGGAGCCCGGCTTCTGGTATCACATCGCCGGTTGGGCCTATGAGGAGCCGAGGGGCGAGGTTTTGGACCCGCTGAAGCTCATCAACAGTTACGGCTTCGGCCTCTGCTATCATGTGGCGCCGCTGCTTGCCGCCGTTTGGAAAGCCGCCGGATTCGCCGACGCCCGTGTCTGGTTCCTGACCGGCCACACCGTCGCCGAGGTCTTCTACGACGGCGCGTACCACCACTACGATTCCGATATGCTCGGCTACTCTACGCTCGGCCGGGGCTCACCACGCGATTCCATCGTCGCCTCGGTTCATCAGCTCGAAGCCGATGCGTCCATCATCCTGTCGAAGCTCAAGAGTCCGCGCGAGGCCGATCCCAAACTCGTCGACCAGCCCTGGTACCCCGCCGATGTCCGCGCCGGCGCCATCGGCGGCCTCGCGGAGGTCTTCTCCTCGGCATCCGACAACTCCGTCTTCCCATTCGAACGCGCTCCAGCGGGCTATCGCCCGGACTTTGTCCTCCGTCCCGGCGAGCGGCTGGTGCGCTACTTTCATCCGGAGCGCCCCGATCTGTACTACCTGCCCTATAAGTTCGACGGCCAGTCATGGACCGAGTTCCCTCAGGAGGTCGCCGAGTATCGGATCCGCACCGCCGATGGACCGCGCAGTCAAAAGGACTCACGCACCTGGGGCACCGGCCTTCTGGAGTACCGCCCGCCGCTGACCGGCGCGCCGGTCCAGGTGTTCACGGTGCAGAGCCCGTACGTCATCATTGATGCCGCGTTCGAACTCGACGCCGCTCTTGCGAACGATTCCGAGCACATCGAACTGGCGATCTCCACCGACGATGGACGTACGTGGACCCCCGCCGGCGCCCTGCGCGGGCGCTTCTCCGACCACTGGAAATCGGAGCCCGCAATTCTCACTCGCTCCGCGCACGGCCGCCGCACAGCCGTCAGTGGCCGCTATGACTACCTGTTGCGGATCGCGCGCACCCCCGGCGTCACCGCCGGGTCGCTACTCCTTTCGACCCGCGTCCAGCTCAATCCGCGCACTTTGCCGGCGCTTGCCGCGGGCCATAACCAACTCACATTTCAAGCCTCGCCGCCGCGCCTGCGCACTCCGTTCGCAGTCTCCGCACCGGAGGCAAAGGAGTCCGCCGTGGCTGTCTCGGGGGCGAAATTCGTTTCCAGCCACGGCCAAGGCTATTGGCTGCCCAGCGGCGCAACCCCGGCCGAATTCGTCTTCCGCCTCTCCGCCAGTGAACCGCTCGCGGCCTTCGACGCCGGTGCGCGATTCCTCGATCTCAGCCGCTCGCTAGGACCCGACAAGTTCACCGCCGAAGTACGCGCCGTGGCCCCGCTTGACTCGGCTTCCGCCGCGGCATCCATTGCCTGGAGCGCTACTCGCCAGGGGCCCTTTCATACCATCTGGACCTGGGATACCCACCTGCGTTGGAAGGATGACATCGCGATCGACCGCACGCTCCTCTGGCCCGAAGTAGACCGCCGCGTCGTCAACCCCGGCACGAGTGAAGTCTTCGTCCGCTACCGCCTCGCAGGCCTCGCCATCGATGACTTCCGGCTGAGCGCCGAGAGCATTCCCGCGGCAGGCGCCTGCCCGGTCGAAATCACCCACCTGTGGAAAGAGAATGGCTCGGACCGCTCGGCTACGCGCCAGATTCCCGCGGGGACGCTACGCATGAACTACACCATCGACACGACACCCGGCGCCGCGATTTCCAACGAAGCTCTGATCATGGAGTGCCGTCCTGCCGCGGGAAGGAATTAAAGGTTACTCATGGATCTCGATCTTGCCGAGCGGATACCAGCCCTCGGCGGTGACCCCGGCGATGG